>Ga0068872_10002980_pt1 | contig 13063 bp, 8 predicted proteins | sample NOAtaG_7_FD_66441 | JGI IMG/M metagenome (GOLD analysis project Ga0068872, IMG submission 66441) | Freshwater lake microbial communities from Lake Erie, under a cyanobacterial bloom - NOAA_Erie_Diel1S_2200h metaG | ecosystem: Environmental > Aquatic > Freshwater > Lake | place: USA: Ohio, Lake...
TTATGCAACGCGTAAAAGAGAACGGTGAATGGAGTTTGTTCTGCCCCAATGAGGCGCCGGGCCTTTCCGACACCCACAGCAAAGCCTTTGAAGACTTATATCTCAAATATGAGGCTGACGGCCGCGCACGAAAAAAAATTAAAGCACAGGAACTTTGGTTTGCCATTCTTGAATCCCAAATTGAAACAGGCAACCCATACATGCTTTACAAAGACGCCTGCAATGCCAAGAGTAATCAGCAAAACCTGGGCACCATCAAATCTTCCAACCTCTGCACCGAAATATTGGAATACACCTCGGCCGACGAGGTGGCTGTTTGTAACCTGGCTTCTATTGCTTTGCCAAGGTTTGTAAACAAGGGTGAATTCGATTTTCAGAAACTATTTGAGATCAGCTATACCGTTACCAAAAACCTCAACAAAATTATTGATCGTAATTTTTATCCGGTTCCGGAAGCACGCTACAGCAATCTCAGGCATCGTCCTATCGGCATTGGTGTGCAAGGATTGGCAGACGCATTTTGTCTGATGCGTATGCCGTTTGACTCCGAAGAAGCAAAAAAACTGAATAGAGAAATTTTTGAAACCATCTATTACGGCGCCATGACTGCTTCAAAGGACCTTGCTATGACACTGGGTTCATATGAAACATTCGCAGGATCACCGGCATCTAAAGGCGTATTCCAGTTTGATATGTGGGGAGTTACCCCCGGAAATCGATGGGAATGGGATGTGTTGCGCGAAGAGGTAATGAAACACGGCTTGCGTAATTCGCTTTTGCTCGCGCCCATGCCCACTGCCTCTACAAGCCAGATACTCGGAAACAATGAGTGTTTTGAGCCTTTTACAAGTAATGTATACAAAAGAGGAACACTCAGCGGAGAGTTTATCATCGTTAATAAATACCTGCTCAAGGATCTGGTAAATCTTGGTTTATGGAACGAAAAGATGAAGAATAAAATCATCCTCAACAATGGTTCCATCCAGCAGATAGACGAAATTCCTCAAAACATCAAAGACCTTTATAAAACGGTTTGGGAAATCAAACAAAAAACAGTGATTGACATGGCCGCTGAGCGTGGTGCCTATATCTGTCAGTCGCAATCACTCAACCTTTTTATTCAGGATCCAAGTTTCGGAAAGCTCACCAGCATGCATTTTTATGCTTGGGAAAAAGGCCTCAAAACCGGCATGTATTACCTCCGAACCAAAGCAGCAGCAGATGCTATCAAGTTTACAGTAGAACAACACGCTGCCGAGGTTCCAAAATCAAATGATAAAACAGAATCCCGTGAGCCCCTTCCAGAAAATCCCATGCATACAACAGGAGATGCCTCGCAGCAAGACCTATTCTCTACCCCTGTAAATCAGTCAACTTTATTACAGGCTTCTGAAGAAACAGAAAACCTCGCCTTGGCTCAGATTGCCTGCTCTCTCGACAATCCCGAAGGTTGTGAGATGTGCGGCAGTTAAACCGGGTTCTTTTAATTGATTGTTACAAATCGCCTACCCTTTAGGGTGGGCGATTTTGTTTTGATCTGTTCAACAGCCATTGCACTGATGTCTGAACTGAATTCTTCAGTTATGGGACTGATAAAATCCCACGCGAGACATGATAGCAGCATCTGCAAACATCTTCAAAATTGGTTTATGCGATTGTTAACCCCTGATGGGTATTTTTAGAAATTGTTTTGCTTTGTTGAATGAAAAACAAGCAGGTGCGCATACCAGAGATTATACAAAAAAGAGACCAATGGCTTGTTTTTCTTGCCTTAGGATTGTTTCTTCTCATCCGCACTTTTAATTATCATTCCTCAGTATTCGAGAACTATAAAAAAGCTATTTATGCTGACGCAGCCGGGTATTATGTTTACCTCCCCTGCGCCTTTATTTACGGATTCGCGAATGATAACATGCCGCAGCATTTATTGCCAGTACTGGGCAATGGGTTTGTTGTAAAAGAGGGCAAAGTCATCACCAAATACCCTTATGGTGTGGCACTGCTCAATGCCCCAGCATTCTTAACTGCGCATGCCTTTGCCATAATCTTTGGGTATGAGGCCGATGGTTTCTCAGAGGTGTACCAGCAGGCCATAGCCCTCTCGGCGATGCTCTACCTTTACGCAGGTTTGTTTTTTCTTTATCGTTATCTCAGGTTTTTTTGCTCAGGTTGGGTAATCAATAGTGGCCTGCTTTTACTGCTGTTTGGCACCAATCTGTTTTATTATGCCATGTACGCACCCGGGATGTCTCACATCTATAGTTTTTTTCTTTTTTCATTGCTGCTTTTTCTACTACATACTTATCTGCATCATCCTGCATCACGAAATAATCCACTATACTTTATCGGCATACCGCTTGTGGTTTCCCTTATTTTCATTGTAAGAAACCTCAATATCATCTTCTTACCTTTTGTTTTTATTGTTTGTCTTTTTCCTTTGGTCGGTGTGCGTGCAAAGTTGCCTACATTATTTCAGACGGGGCGTTTGATATCCTACGCTTCCCTGTTTATTCTATTTGTTTTGCCTCAACTGCTGTATAACCAATTTGCCTATGGTCATTTTTTTATGAATACTTATGCAGATGAGTCTTTTCTTTACCTCGATTCGCCCAAGCTTGCCGAATTGTGGTTTTCTCCGCTCAATGGAATGTTTTTATACAATCCCATGTTGCTTGTTGTTGTTGTTTCCTCCTTGCATCAAATTTTTGAAAAAAAATACATTGCATTTTTTATACTCGCCTGTTTCCTCCTGTTCAGTTATCTCTATGCTTCCTGGTACTCCTGGTTTTTAGGTTGCGCATACGGATGCAGGGCGGTGATTGATATTCTGCCGCTCTTGAGCTTGCCTTTTTTTTCGTTTCTATCAGGGATTTCGGGCAAAGGAAAAAAGATAATGGTTTACGCATGCCTTTCTCTTTTCCTGCTCATCAACTTGAATACCCTTTCTGCATTTGATTATTGTTTTAACGGAAAACCCGATTGGGATTGGTTTGAGTTTAAAAAAAATGTGGGGGAGGGAAAAATCATGAAAACAATCTTTGGTAAAAATCTGATGATTGAATTGCAGGACCACGAAAAAGTAAGGATTAAAACATCCGAAGGGGCCTATCTGCTCACAGATTCCCAAAGAAGCCATGTCCTGGTTGCAAGACATGTTTCCCCTGAAAAGTCAGAAGTTTTCAGCATCATCAGGGTGGATGAAAAAGGACGCGTGCTGGTAAAAAATGCCGAAGGATATTTTTTCAGCGCAGATGGAGAGAGGAACGACAGCATCACTGCCAACCGCAAAAAGATTGGCACTTGGGAAATTTTTACCATTCATCGCTACGGTGGAGATACCATTGCCTTGGAATCATACCATGGAAAGTTCGTGCATGTGCAGGACAAAAACCCATCTTATCTGCGTGCCGTCGGCGATCAAGCCGGTAAACAGGAAAAGTTTCTTTTGGAAAATCCCTAAAGAAAATAAACGCACACTATTTTACCCTGACTTAGAGAAAACATAATTCCCTGAATAAGCAGGTGAGGAAGGGATTATTTCTTGGGAGCAGGAGCGGCTTCTTTTGAAGGAGCAGCATCTGCCGACAAGCCCAGCTTTTTCTTTACCAAGGGCATGATATCGTCAGAGGGATCATTGTAAAGCACATATCCTGAGCTTGTATCCAGAATTTGTTTATATCCGTTTTCTTTAGCCACTTCTTCAATCGATTTCTTCGCTTTTTTAATCATTGGCTCAAGCAGTTCGTTTTGTTTTTTCTGGAGAGATTCCTGAGCTGTTTGCTGAAAATTCTTAATGCGTTCTTCCAAATCGGCCAGTTCTTTTTGCTTGTCCAATTTAACCGGTTCGGTCATCAGGGCTTCTTTCGATTGGTAATCGGAAACCTTGTTTTCATATTCAGATGACATGGTTTTCATCTGCCCGTCAAGTTGTTTGGCATACTCCTGAATATCAGTTTCTGCTTTTTTTCTTTCAGGCATCAGCAAGAGCAAGTCATTCAGGTTAACATACCCTGTTTTTTGTGCCATCGTGGGCATACTAAAAAGCATGCCTGAGAGCAATAAGGCAGCGGCAAAAATCTTTTTCATCATCTTGAATGGTTATTTTGAAGGTGCGAATATAAGCAGCAGGACATTATCCTGTTATTTTTTATCCGAAGGAGGAGTACCGGCACCGGCAGGTTTTCCACCTTCAGTTGAACCTCCTTTGGCTCCTGCTGCGCCTGAGCGATTTCCTTTTTTGTAACCCATACCTACCAAAATATCATCGCTTTTGTCGTATTTGGGATTGGCGTAGAGCATGCTTAAATCGCTTGATTTATCGAATATCACTGCAAAGTTTCCTTTCTCTGCAAGGGCTTTGATGGCATTGTAGATTTTGTCCTGAATGGGTTTTACCAACTCCTGGCGTTTTTTAAAAAGATCGCCATCCACACCAAAACGCTGCTTTTGAAGGTCTTTTGCTTCTTTTTCCTTAGCAATAATTTCGTTTTCACGCTTTTTCTTCATCTCATCAGTTAGCAAGATTGACTCAGCCTGAAAAGCCCTATACATTTTATCGATTTCGGCATATCGGGCTTCGATTTCTTTCTGCCATTGCACCGACATGTTGTCTATTTGCGACTGGGCAGATTTGTATTCAGGCACATTGCTCAGAATATACTCGGTTTCTACATATGCATATTTTTGAGCAGATGCACTTAGGGTAAACAGAAAAACCGTTGCTGCTATGCTGATGAGCTTTTTCATACCATGTTTATTGAAGCGATGAAGTTACCTAAAAATTGTGCCAAAGTTATAAGTCCCCCACATTTGCGCCAATGGTAAACTGAAAATGCCCTTTACCGGCTCCATTGTTGGGAGTTCCCCAGGGATTGTCGAAGCCCCAACCGTAATCCAGGCCAAGGAGACCAAACATGGGCAGAAATACCCTGAGTCCAACACCTGCGCACCTTGCAACCTGAAAGGGATTTAATTTGCCAACCTTCATCCATGAGTTCCCGGCCTCTGCAAAGGCAAGGGCAAAAATGGTGGCCGAGGGATTCAGAGAAATTGGGTATCTCAATTCCATCACATATTTTACGATGGAGGCACCCCCGATAACCCTGGGTGGATTTTTTGTATTGTCAGGCTCAGTGGCTTCTCCGGCATTCTGAAAACCTCTGAGGGCAATGATTTCACGACCATCCAGGGCAAATCCAACCAATCCGCTGCCTCCCAGCCAGAATCGTTCAAAGGGCACGCTTCCCAGCTTTGAATTGTAAGAGCCCAGAATACCCAGCCCCGCCCTGAAGTTGAGGACCAGCTTGTCGGCAAGTTCCGTAAAAAAGGAAGTCGAGACTTTCCATTTGTAGTATTCCACAAATTTTGGTGAGATGCTCTCGGAATTGTAGTAGGAAGACGATTCCCCGTTTTCTGCATCAGTTCGGAAGAAAGAGTAGGGCGGGGTAATCTGAAGGGTGGTGGAAACAGAAGATCCTGAGCGAGGAAAGATTGGGGCATCAACAGATGACCTGGATAAATTGATTTTGTAAGTGAAGTTCAAAAACACCCCATTGCTTACAGGGAAGTTGATTCCGGTATTAAAATTTTTAAGGTAATAGCGCTGAAAAGCAACTTCCTGGTAGAGTTGAAAATAATCATCAGGTATTTGCAGTCTCCGCCCCAAACCCGTGCTCACACCGGTAACTGTGAGGAGCTGCAGTGAGGGGTCTGACAGACCAAGTCCGAGAGGATTTTGACGGGTATGATAAATGGAAAAACTAAATGAGTTGGGTTTTTTGCCACCCAGCCAGGGCTCAATAAATGAAGCGGTGTAATTCTGAAAGGCTCTTCCGGTGGATTGTGCCCTCAGCGTTAGACTCTGACCATCGCCTGCCGGCAAAGGTTTCCATGCATCTCGCTTAAACAGGTTTCGGGCTGAGAAATTATTGAAAGACAAGCCCAAAGTTCCGATGAGCGCCCTTTGTCCCCAACCTGCAGAAAGCTCTACCTGGTCGCTGGGTTTTTCTTCTACAATATATTCGATATCAACTGTTCCATCTGCCGGATTGGGCTTGGGATTGACGCCGAGTTTTTGTTCGTCAAAATACCTTAACTGAGCCAACTCGCGTTGGGTACGCATGATGTCACTTCGGTTAAAAAGCTGTCCGGGACGCGTTCGAATTTCACGCATGATCACACGGTCGTTTGTTTTGGTATTTCCGGTTACAGTTACCTTGTTGATGCGCGCTTGTTTGCCTTCATATACATGCAACTCAATATCGATGGAATCGTTCTCCACAAGCACCTCTGTAGGCACAACCTGGAAGAAAAGATACCCATCGTCCATATACAAACTGGAAACATCGCGTCCATCCTGACTTCCAGATAGTCGCTGGTCGAGCAATGATTGATTAAAAATATCTCCCTTCTTAATCCCCAGAATGGATGATAACTCGGGTGAAGTATATTTTGCATTCCCTATCCAAGTGAGATTACGGAAGTAGTACCTGTTTCCTTCATTAATCTGAATATCCAAATCCACATATCCTTTTCCTGCTTTGTAAACACTATCTTTTACGATAGCCGCATCGCGATAACCCTTTGCATTGTATTTTTCGATGATTTTCTGTTTGTCTTTTTCAAGGTTCTCTTCAATATATTTTGATTGTTTGAAAATATTCCACCAGCGATATTCCTTGGTGTCTTTCATATATCTCCGCAAGCGTGCTTTGTTGATGTTTGAGTTTCCGGAGAAGTTGATTTTGCGTATACGCACCTTTTTGTTTTTCCGGATGTCGATGTAAAGAATTACATCGTTGAGTGCAGTGGTATCTTTTACTTCCTTGATATCTACCTCGGCATCGAGGTATCCCTTGTCCACAAAAAAATCGGTGATTTTGTTACGGGTACTTACAATAAGATTCTCCGTAACAATCTTACCCTTCATCAGTTTGATTTTTTCACGGATATCGTCTGCCATTCCTTTTTTTACCCCGTTGATACGGAATTTTGAGAGCCTGGGTCTTTCCTCAACTAAAATTTTCAGAAAAATGATATTTCCCTTTTTTTCTGTAGCCACGATGGCTACATCCGAAAAAAGATTGAGGTCCCAGAGGTTCTCTATTGCCTGATTGATGGCATCGCCGGGGATGTCAATCAACTGCCCAACCACAAGGTCGGAGGTAGATATCAATACCGATTTGTCCAGAAAGTCAGTGCCTTCAACAACGATTCCTCCAATTTCATATTCCGAGGGGTTGTTATAATCGAGTGAAATGCCTTCGGTGTTGATGATGTTTTGCGCGCTGACAAATCCTGCTGAAAGTAATATTTGCAGGCAGAAAAGGAAGATAAGTTTGCTACGCATCTTCAGAATTTAATTGCTCGGTGGTCATTCCAAAACGACGCTCTCTGCCCTGATAATCAACAATGGCATCCATAAAGTCTTGTCGATGGAACTCCGGCCATAACTTATCGGTAAAGTAAAGTTCTGCATAGGCCAGTTGCCAGAGCAGAAAATTACTGATGCGGTGCTCACCGCTTGTGCGAATCATCAATTCCGGATCGGGTATCTCATGTGTATAAAGATGTTCATGAATCATGTCCTCTGTGATATCCTTGGGATGGCATTCTCCGGAAGACACCCTGGCAGCAATCTTTTGCATGGCATCTGCGATTTCAGCCTTGGAGCTATAGCTGAGAGCAAGCACTAGGTTGAGGCGATTGTTGCCTGCCGTTTGACTAATGGTTTGGGCCAATTCCCGCTGGCATTCATCGGGAAGAAGATGCAGTCGCCCGATTGCATGCAGTCGAATACTGTTTTTGTTAAGTGTAGGTAATTCGGAATGCAAGCTTTTCACAAGCAGGGTCATCAGCGCATCAATCTCTTCTTTGGGTCTGTTCCAGTTTTCAGTTGAAAACGCATAGAGTGTGAGGTATTCAATGCCCAGTTCGGCTGCTGCTTCAGTGCATTCGCGAACAGATTTCACACCATGCTGGTGTCCGAATACCCTTTCCTCTCCCTGTTTTTTGGCCCATCGCCCGTTCCCGTCCATGATGATGGCCACATGACGGGGAAGTTTATCAGGAATGATGCGCGGATCGATTGACATAAGCTGCAAAAATATAAAAACCACTCTTATATGCCCTGCTTCTCTGCGATATTTGGGCAAATGCGGGACTTTTATCAAATTTTAAAAGCCCCAAAGAATGAGCCTTCTGTTGGTCAATCCTCGATTTGCTACATTTGGGGCAAAACAACAAGATGAAACTACTGCATAACAAAGTATCCCTCATTACCGGAGCCTCCAGGGGTATTGGCAAAGGCATCGTGCTGAAGTTCGCCGAACAGGGCTCAAACATCGCATTTACTTTTCACTCAAGTGTTGAGAAGGCAAGGGAACTGGAAAATGAACTCTCTCAATTTGGAATCAAAGCCAAGGGTTACCAAAGTGATGCCGCCGATTTTGGGGCTTCCGAGGAACTCATCAACAAGGTAGTTGCTGACTTTGGAACGGTGGATGTGGCAGTAAACAATGCAGGCATCACCCGCGATGGTTTGCTCATGCGCATGACTGAGGAACAGTTTGACGAAGTAATTCGAACCAACCTTAAATCGGTTTTCAATATCACAAAAGCCCTTCAGCGTCCTATGCTCAAGGCCCGCAAAGGAAGTATCATCAACCTGAGTTCGGTAGTGGGCGTGAAAGGCAATGCAGGCCAGTCCAATTACGCTGCCTCCAAAGCCGGAATCATTGGCTTTACCAAATCTGTAGCCCTCGAACTGGGTTCCCGGAATATCCGCTGCAATGCCATTGCCCCGGGTTTTATCGAAACAGAAATGACCGGCGCACTGGATGAAAAAACAGTGCAATCCTGGCGCGACAGCATTCCGCTGAAACGCGGAGGAACGCCTGAGGATGTGGCAAACCTGGCGCTCTTCCTCGCATCGGATTTAAGTGCCTATATCACCGGACAAACCATCCATGTGTGTGGTGGTATGTTAACCTGATCCATCTGCATGACAGATATTTCCTTTCGTGAATCTTCCCTCTGGCTGTTGCTGTGTATCCTTATCCCGGCAATACTCTCATGGTGGTTTTACTTTTATCGGAAAAATGATTTTACCTTTTCGCAACGCACTGTGCTTGCTTCCCTGCGGGGAGTAAGTGTTGCCTTGCTGCTTATTCTTTTGCTTTCACCCTACATCAGGTTTTCTTCCCGCATATTGGAAAAGCCTTTGCTTGCTATTGCCATAGATAACAGTGCCTCAATCGCGACTTCTTCAAAACCAAGTTCGCCCGATGCACTGATTGCAAAAGCTACATACCTGAAAGAGCAACTCTCTTCCCTTGCGGATGTAAGGGTGCTAACCTTTGGCAATAATGTTCAGGAAAATGCCATTGTACAGGGTAAAGACAAAGCCACCAACATGTCTGAACTCTTTGATTACATCGACAATGCTTTTGAGGGACAAAACCTAAGTGCCAGCATCCTCATCAGTGATGGCCTGTACAATACCGGACAAAATCCCTTGTTTGTTCCTGCCACCTCGGCCCATCCGGTTTTTACCATTGCTTTGGGAGATACAACCCTGCACAGAGATGTGCTGATTGCCGATGTAACACATAATCCCAAAGTGTTTAAAGGCAACTCCACAGGAGTGCAATTACAGGTGCATGCAAGGGCATGCAAAGGGGAAACAGTGAAGCTCGAATTGCTGAGTAATGGAAAGATCATGGATAGCCGTAGCATCACATTTGGCTCTCAGGAACAGTCTGTGCAGGCAGGGTTTACTTTTACCCCTCCCGGGAAAGGCATGTTTGAATATGAAGCAAGAGTAAGCCGGCTCGCGGGAGAAAAAAATACCATTAACAATGCCCGGAAATTTTTTGTTGAAGTGATAGAGGAAAAGCAGCCCATCCTGCTCCTTGCCGATGCCCCTCATCCCGACATACAGGTAATTAAAAGAGCACTCGGATCGGGAGAATCTATTACACTGGATGTGCAGCTTGCCCAAACTTTTGATGGGAATTTTTCAAAATACCGTGCCCTTGTTTTGCATAATATTCCTTCCTCTTCTGCGCATTCAGCCTGGCTGCAAAAAATTGAGCAAATTAAAATTCCGGTTCTTTTTATTACCGGTGTCCGAACACAGATGCAGGTTTTTTCCAGGTTCTCATCAGGCAAAGGATTTCCTCAGGGAAGCTGGATGGAATCGCTCCCATCAGCAAATGAAGCATTTGGTTTGTTTACACTCGAACAGGATTTTTCTGAAATCATTTCCCAACTTCCACCCCTGCAAACATTGTACAACCGGGAGATGGAGATTCCTTCCTCCATGGTACTTCTCTATCAAAAACAAGGTCCACTTAATACCCGTATGCCCATGGTTTTTTTCCGGGATGCAGGTGAACAAAAATTTGCATACATCTGCGGAGAGGGGCTGTGGAAATGGAGCATGCATGAATATAAAAACACCCGCTCACATCAGGTTGTAGAAGGAATCATTCAAAAATCATTACAGTATCTGCAAACTACCGGATCAACAGAACCGCTTGAGTTGTTGTTTGAATCCCGTGTGAGCGAAAACGAAAATATCCTCATGGATGCAAGGTTGCTCAATGAATCGAAAGAACCCGTGAACGAACCGGAGCTCAACATCAAATTCAACGGCAACAACAAGAATTATGATTTTACCTTTTCTAGATCGGGCAAGACCTACCACCTGGATGCAGGTATGCTTCCGCCGGGCAGCTATGCATTTACGGCAAGCACCCGACTGGGAGAAAGGTTGCTCGAGAAAAAAGGCAATTTGCTTGTGGAGCCCGTGTTTGCAGAACTCAGTGATTTAGTAGCCAACCATTCACTGCTCGAACAAATCAGCATGCAATCAGGCGGCAAACTTTTTTATTCCGGACAGGAAGAAAACCTGGTTAAACTCATCCGACAAAGAAGTGAACTAAAGCCCAAAAGTTTCTTTAAAAAAGAATTGCGCGACCTGGTTTCTTTTCCCATCATCCTGCTTATCATCACCATGCTCCTTTCTGCAGAATGGTTGCTCAGAAAATACTGGGGCCGTATTTAATGTCCATTATCTATTGTTTTTGATTCTAATCTTAATCTTATTCCAACCAATACTTACAATGTCTTACCAAGAGATGGAAAAACAATTCATTCATTCTGCACAACCGTCGAACAAATCATAAGGCTTATGACTTTTTTGATTGGCAAAAATCAACCCATGCTGTTCCGGGTAAATGGGTAAATGTTGTGTCGACTAAAATCAAAAATTACAGAAGGCTCAGGTCTCTGTTGACCCATTGCTTCTCATCAGAACTGAAAAAACCAATTGCACAGTTAAGATGACTTGGCGGGAAAATTTTCATAACAGCAAACCCAGCCAACAAATAGGATAAGACTTGGTTTAAATTTTTTTCGCCTCATGCGGCATTGAATGACTGCTCGTCAATCATTTATAAGTGCTTGGTAAGGCCTAACGAATGAACTTTAGATGCAGGTTTCATATTCATGACAGTATTCAGTCATAAATAAAGAATCCATAAATTTGACTGGTGACGGAAACAAAAAAATGAAAAACAAAGCAAGGCAGCCGCTAACAGCATCCATCCCCACCTGTTGTTTGATGGGCAAACCAATTAAGCAAAAAGAAAAGCGGTTTGCGAAGGCCAAAAAGCTCGACAGCCAATCCGACTTCTTCACAAAAAAAGTAGAGGCCTGAGCGTTCTCAAAAAAAACAATGCGTTCCTGAAAAGCCAAAAAAAAAGCGAGATAAAACTTACAAGAATGAAGAAGAATAAAATACTGATGCCCTTTAACTTTTTGATAAGTATGGGCAAGAGCATGCTCAGAAAGGTGATACCCGGATCTATTAAGCATCAATATAAACTCCGGAGCGATCCACAGTATTTTGAAGACCATCAAGTAAAGACCGCTTATCAATCCATCAAAGGTTTACCAAGATATACCAAGGGTACTGTGGCAATGAAGGGAGTTGATTATTATTTTGTTGACAATGCTTCTTTTATTTTCACTTATGAAGAAATTTTTCGAAAAGAGATCTACAAGTTCCATTCATCCAATCCAAAGCCATACATCATTGATGCAGGCGCCAACATTGGATTGTCTGTTCTTTATTTTAAGTCCCTGTTCCCCCAATCTACGATTGTTGCTTTTGAGCCCGATGATCAGGTGTTTGAAGTGCTGCAGGCAAATCTCTCACATCAAAAATGCTTGGATGTTACCACTGTTAAAAAAGCGCTATGGTCTGAGCAAACCGAGCTCACTTTTTTTTCCGAGGGTGCAGATGGTGGGCGTTTAGAAGGCGCATTGAACCATTCAAACACCACAAAGATCCAAACAGTTCGTTTGTCGGAATATCTCAAAGATACCCGTGTTGATTTTTTGAAAATAGACATAGAAGGTGCCGAATTCGAGGTGATTAAAGAGGCCGCTTCTTTATTGAAAAATGTTTCCAGAATGTTTGTGGAATACCATTCATTTGTAGGTCAGCCTCAAAATTTACCAGAGTTGCTGCAAATTTTAAAGGATGCCGGTTTTCGTTTAAACATCAATACACCCGGTCTTGTTTCTGCCAATCCTTTCCTGCGTGTGAATCAATATAACGGAATGGACATGCAACTCAATATTTATGCATACAGGGTTTAATGCTTATTAAACTTTGTTCAGCTCAAATGCTTCCGTGAAGGGAGTTGTATTTGCCAATGCTGTTCACTTGTTTATATAGGATCATTAATGGTAGGAGATGTACAGTCTTGGCTTTTCAAAAACAAGAAAATGGTTTCTTGCTCAAAGAGGGTTCTTATAAATGATGGAAATTCTACAAGTTGAATGGAAGTCGGCATTTGTTTTCATGCGAATTGCAAAATCATTTGAAAGGAATGAGGAATAGCAGAAGATGTTGTAAGCATGAATATTCTTAAAGGGTAAAATACTCATTACATTTTTTAAAAGATAAAAACAAAAGGTCGGCAGCGCTTTGCGCTGCCGACCCGGAATTCACAAAAAGAAGAAGTTGCCCTTATTGGAGCACAATCTTTCT
>Ga0068872_10002981_pt1 | contig 13059 bp, 9 predicted proteins | sample NOAtaG_7_FD_66441 | JGI IMG/M metagenome (GOLD analysis project Ga0068872, IMG submission 66441) | Freshwater lake microbial communities from Lake Erie, under a cyanobacterial bloom - NOAA_Erie_Diel1S_2200h metaG | ecosystem: Environmental > Aquatic > Freshwater > Lake | place: USA: Ohio, Lake...
TTACACCAAGTCGGCATACATTTATGAGCGCGCCCGTACTTTCCAGCTTCCCTCGACGAACATTTTTTATCAGTTTCTCGTGCAGGCGATCAATGACACGGGCTACTGTCGCCCTTTTGCATATACGAGCACACTTGGTTTTGGAACTACTGTCGGCCCACTATACCCCACCGATATGTTTGGTTTAAGTTTCTGGCTCGATGCAACCCAGATAGTAGGTGCTACTAATAACCAGGCGCTAACATCGTGGAACGATGCAAGTCCGAATGCATATTCAGGAAGCGCAATCAATGGACCGCTATATATAACAAATGCAATAAACAGTAATCCTGTTGTTCGTTTCAATGGTTCAAACCAGTACATAAACTTTGGAACATCTGCACTGAATATAGGGACTAATCATTTCAATACGTTTGTTGTTGCGAGATATAGTACAATTAACTCTAATGGTGCGATTATGTCAAAGTCTCTTGCAGGGGGTGCAGGGTATCGATATTTTGTTGGAAAAGTTCTTGGAGCTACTAACTATGACACATTTTTTACGAATTCAGGTGACGCTAATAATTTCGTACAAGTTCCATATAATGTTTCAACACCTAACTTATTGGGTTCTTACTGGAATAGAAGCAATGTATTTGGCGCATTAAATGGCTCTACACTTGCCGCACTTTCATTTATTAACTCGGAAAACTTTACAACGAGTTTTAATCTTATTGTTGGTGCGTATAATAACTCTGGTGGTGGTATTCCACCAAGTGGCCAATATATTCAAGGTGATATAGCTGAAATCGTAACGTATTTGTACCCTTTTACTCCCTTTGATCGGCAGAAGATAGAAGGCTATCTTGCATGGAAGTGGGGCCTGCAGACGAGTTTGCCGCTCATTCATCCTTTTAGGAGCGCCGCGCCCCGAGCGAATACTGTTTTCTCTCCTTCTTCTATTTCTAGTTTACAGATCTGGTTTGATATGGCAGATCCTCTCTATTACGCTATCTCTGGTTCTACTATAACAGCATTGACTGACAAGTCTGGGGCAGGAAATAGTGCTACTACTATAGGAGGTAGTCCTCGTATTAGTTCATTTGCTTCTTTGAGTACAGCAATTCTCTTTAACGGAACAAACACATTCTTTTCTGGGCCGTATGTTAATAGGTCATCTCAGCTTACTGCCTTTGTAGTTGGAACGATGGGCGGAACTACTCAAATAAATGCTCGTTTATTTTCTATTGGAGTTTCGAATGCGAATGACTATAGTAGTGCATCATTTGGAGGAATATACAGAGAGAGTGCGAATGCAAAAATAGGATTTGTTAGAACTGGAGGTCTTACGAGTGTAGATGTAGCATTCGATACTCCCTTTATACTATGTAAAACATTTACGGGAACTTCATATAGCACTATTCTGAACGGTGGAACTGCGTCTGGTTCATTGGCATTTTCTGGTAATTTTTCGACAAGTAGATTTGGTTTTGGCCGTGATGCAGGAAATGTAGATGGTTCTGCGCCGAATTTTTCATACGCTTATTGGGGCGGTAGGGTTGGAGAAGTGTTGGTATATAATGCTGCCCTGCCTCTGACGGATCGCCAAACAGTTGAGGGGTATCTTGCGTGGAAGTGGGGGTTACAGGGGAATCTACCAACCTCGCACCCCTATAAAGAACTAAATCCTGCCCTGCTTTATAATATCAGTTCTTTTGCTACAAATTTCAATAACGGCAATGACATAAACTTAATGAACTATAGTACTTCAAACTTGAGTACATTGACACCTACTGGTTCAGGACGTTCATATAGAGCTCCTTCACCGGTTACTTCATCAAATATATTGTATAAACAAAACTATGTTCCATCAACGAATACTGTTAGTTTCTGTGCCAGTATTTATCGTACTGGTTCATTAGGTTATGGACCAATCCTTATGACTCGTACTCCAGGGTTAGCACAGGGGCTAACTTTAACACAATCAGGGACAAATATTGGATATCATTGGTTAGATAATATTAATACATATAACTATGATACAGGAGTTACAATACCGTTAAATACATGGAGGCACATTGTACTTACAATCAGTCCTACACGAGCTCAGTGGTATGTAAATGGGGCTCTTGTACATACGCATTCAAATACACTGACTCCGTATCCTATTTCTAACGTTGCCATTGGTACTGATCCAAATGTTGGTGGAAATCGCGCCTTTCCAGGTCTTATAGATAATGTAGCATTCTACACAACAACATTAGGAGCAAGTACTATTTCCTCTATTTATGCAAGTACACTCCTAGTCTAATCGTTGAGGAAGCATATTGCTCCCGCGCATCCCTCTCTAGAAATATGCGCCTGATAGCATAGAGATGTCCGCGCCCTCTATTCCATTAATAGAGGACCGGCCATGGCCCTCTTCAGGCTCTATACGATTTTTCTGGATGCCGCCGGCGTCCGATGGCGGTTCGCCTATTTTGTATTACACTCTTGCGTGCGCCTCTATTTCCCTGAGTATCCAAATCCCAGCCCCTGCAACTACGCGCACTGTAAGCGGTCTTACGAACGGCACAGAGCACCAATTCACTATAACAGCAACAAATGCGAACGGCACCGGTCCCGCCGCGACATTCTTGTCCGTCCAACCCGGTGTGCTCCCGTTTGGGCCCTCTCTCGCCACACTAAGCAGCTTGAATGCGTCAACCGCCATTGTTACGTGGAATCTCTCCACAATCGCCAATGAGGGCGCCTCAAAGTGGTTCGTAGTGACCGTCCTGCCGAGCACCGCATCAATGTCAAGCTACGAGAAGTCGGCCTATATTTACGAGCGCGCACGTACCTTTCAAATCCCCTCAACAAATATTTCCTATAGATTTCTTGTGCAGGCGATCAATGACACTGGCTATTGCCCCCCTTTTGCGTACACGAATGCTGTACAGTTTCTTCTCAACGCCCCTCTTGCGCCAACAAATCTACAGGGGCTACAACTGTGGCTCGATGGTGCAGACCCACTTGCAACAGGAACCGCGCCGACCAATGGGACTTCTATAACGACGTGGTCCGACAAATCAGGCGCAGGAAATGTCGCACGTGCTGGAGGGGCATCAACACCTACCTTTGTAGGGGGGTCCAACGCTATTTCTTTTGATGGTGCTGGATATTATAGCACGAACTATTCAGGTTCTCTTTCTAATGAGTCTTTGTTTGTTGTTTTCAGAAGAACAAATGTTACACCAAGTAATAATGCAGGTACCCTGTTTGGAACTACAGGGCTTGGAGGCAGGCACTTTTATACAGTAACTGGGAATCAAAATAATTTATATGCGACTCAATATGGTCAAATAGTCGGCACAGTAGGCCCTGTAAGTAGTATAGCTGTAGGTTCAACATTTATAGGCGAGTTAATCACGAACAACAATGTACAAACTTCGTATGTAACAGGAGGTAGTCAAGGCACAAGTGTCTCTGTTAGCTACACTGCTGGTAGATTAGGTTTTATAGGAAATACTTTAAATCCTTCAGGACTTCCAACTGCTATAGAATCTTATACTGGATTTTTGTATGAAATCCTCGGTTATTCTAACGCGTTCAACTTCTTCAATCGCCAAAAAGTAGAGGGTTATCTTGCGTGGAAATGGGGACTCCAGGGCAACCTTCCTCTCCTACACTCTTTCAGAAATGACCCTCCAAACGTGAGTAGTATTCTTTCCCCATCAACAATCTCGAGTATGCTGGTCTGGCTAGACGCCAGCGACCCTGCCTATTACACCCTATCAAGTTCCAGGGTGACATCCTTTAGAGACAAGTCAGGCCGCTCAAATAATGTAAGCACGATTGAGGGCTTCCCTGTGCTTAGTAACAACGTATTCAATGGTCGCTCGGCCATTTGGCTTAATGGCGTCAGCACGGCCTTTGTTGGACCTTTAAGGGCTGCTAGTTCTTTTACAGCTTTTTTCGTAGCCAGTTTGAGTACGATAAGTGGCGGCGGAACTCAGCTGTTATGTCTAGGAGTTAATGGTAGCGGACAAACAGCGTATAATGCATCTCTTATTATGCAAGATACCAATACTTTATTTCTTAGGAAAGGAAACGAACAACAGCAGGGCACAGATCGCGCGCATGTCTCGGCATATTTTAATAGTCAATTTATCATTTCTATGGCATATACTTCTAATGGTATTGCTACTAGTTATCTTAATGGTAATTTTGGTTCACAAGGATTTACAAGTGGAGCACTTTCTACTTTAAACTATATTATTGGAAGAACAACAACTTCAGGAGGTAATTGGCCAGGTTATATGGGTGAAATGCTTATATTTAATAGTGATTTAACTAATGAGGATCGGCAAACAACTGAAGGGTATCTTGCGTGGAAGTGGGGCCTCCAGGGTAGGTTGCCCATAACACATCCCTATAAATACGATAGCCCAGTGGCTCCATACAATCCTAATGCTACTATTTTTGATGGTGCAGTTATGAACTTCAGAGCATCAGACTACATAAGTTCTAGTACGTGGTCGAACACGACTGGTGGCTTTGGATTTAGTCATAACGCTGTTCTCACTGCGGGTGCAATAAGCAAGAATGCGGCAAACAATGGTGTCTTTTTCAGTACAGGACGTATGCAAATATCTACTGTTAGCAGCTTAACAAATTTTACAATGACATCTTGGTTCAGGCGCACAGGGTTATTTATTAACTCTGGTGGTATTATATCAGACACTTATGGAGGTAATCAAATAAATATGGTCACACGTAATACTAACATTGGTTTATTTGGTTCAGTTCTTATAAATAATATTTGGTATGAAGGGTCTACAATTTACTTTCCTCCAAATACATGGAGACAAATGACATTTTCATGGAACAATACTACCAAACAAATGAAGACATATTTGAATAGTACACTTATTCATACATCTACATTTTCATCAGCACCAACTCCATCTTCGTCTGGCGGAGTTTATTATATAGGTGCTCAATGGGATGGAACTCAGTCAATAACGTCAGGCGATATAGGCCAGGTTCTTGTATATAATAGAGCGCTATCTGATTCTGAAGTTGTTTATAACTACAATATTACTTCTTCTTTGTACCAAACTGTTCCAACTCCTTCTACCCAGCTCATATTACAATATACAGCTGCTACATATAGTGGTTCAGGTCCTTGGACGAATACAGGAACGTTGGGAACTGCATACAATGCTACGATTCTTTCTGGGACACCATCGACGATTGGAACAGGAAATGGCATAGTATTTAATAATAGTCTTATATATCAGATTCCTAACTTTGGTCAATTATACACTTATACCCAAATGTTCTGGTTCAAACGTATTGGACCAACAGGGGGTCTTATGTCGCAGAGGTATGGAGGAGGTCCAGTTTATTTTACAGCAATCGCTCAAGGGAACTTAACATCAAGTATGTTTGCGCGTATTTATTATAATAATAATCCAAACATTGTTACATCTTCAGTGGTAATAGTACCAGACACTTGGTATAATCTCGCTTATGTATGGAATGGTAGTAGTTTTATAACATATGTGAATGGCCTTCAAACTGTATCAAACGCATTTCCAAATATTGTTTCAGAGCAAAGTGGTGATGTATATTATATTGGTTCTTTATGGGATCAAAGTACTCGCCTTAGGGCACACCTTGGAGAGGTTCGTCTCTATAACGGCCCCCTTACATCTTCACAGATTTTGAGTGTATATCAAACAACAAGCACATCTTATTCTAATGTGCCTATTTCTACACAGATGGTTATTTATTATGATGCAACATCCTACACTGGCTCTGGTTCCTGGAGTAACTTGGGCACAATGGGTACAGCCTATAACGCCAGCACCTTTTCAGGAACACCAGCAAAAAATCCTGAGGGCAATGGTGTGAGATTCAATGGCTCACTCATATTCTCTGTTCCTAACTTTGGAACTATATATAACTATACACAATCAATATGGTTCAAGCGCAATGCCATAGCAAGAACAATAATGTCACAAAGATATACATCAGGTAACGAATATATCACTCTTATAGGAAGAGCGGATGATGCAAGGGGAATGTATGGAAGTATATATAATAATGGTGTTTTCTATAATGCTAGTACACTAACCATAGATACAGATACTTGGTATAATATAACATATGTATGGAATGGTTCCGCTATGTTTACTTATTTGAATGGAGTTCAAGTGGGGTCGAACGCCTTTGCTATTTACAATGAAGAAAATGGTAATGAATACTATATTGGCAATACCTGGTTCGGTACAAATCCATTTATCGGCGACATTGGCGAAGTGCGCGTGTATAATGGTCCCCTCACATCGTCGCAGGTTCTTACACTTTACACTAGCACTAGCACTCTATATCCAAGTGTAGCCCCATCTACACAGATGCTCCTCTATTACAGCGGAACTAACTACACTGGGTCAGGTGCCTGGAGCAATCTTGGAAGTCTGGGCACTTCTCGCAATGCTAGCATAGTAGGTGGAACCCCTTCCAAGAATGCCGCTGGAAATGGTGTTGTATTCAGTGGCTCGCTCTATTACAGAATATCTAGCTTGAACGTATCACTCCCTGATTTCACAGTTGCCACGTGGTTCAAGCGTACTACAGCTTCTATAGGTTCAGATACAGCTATATTCACACAGGGTTATCCTGGTTCTGGTGCATATATGAATTTAATGACAAGGAGAACCGTGAATGACTCTACTGTAGTTACGAGCTTATATTCTAGTGCGTATTATGACAGCGCTCCTATAACCACACCACTGAATACATGGGTCCATATAGCAGCCACATATAATGGAAGCACGATGCGCACCTACTCAAATGGTGTTCTCACATCCACTACAACATATAGTAATGTGTTTGCTGAGAATAACGGTACTATATGGTATATTGGCTCACGGTATGACGGTACTCAATACACAACAGGACAGATCGGTGAAATTCGTCTCTACAGGGGTGTGCTTGAGCCCTCCAGCATATCTACACTATATGGCTCAACGCTCACGGCGACCTTCTCAGTCTAAGCGGACCCCGCATAAATATCCCCCTCTAAAGCAGGATGCGTAAAACACGCAGGCTGAGGCGCAGGTGGAGGTCAAGCTCCAGGCGCCAAAGGCGTCAAAGGCGCAACAGTAGATTACGTGGTGGAAATGCAACCCCTCCGACTTTTCATATCTTGATTACAGGAAGTGGCCGGCCTGCCCTCAAAAACCTCCTAACCTCTATGAAGAACGAGTTGTCCGAGCGTGATGCCGTGACCATTGTCTTTGATGGTAAGGATAAGAAGGCCGCTGCAGGATGGTCAGATGAATGGATCAAGGGGTTCAAGGCCCCTGTCGCAATATTTGAAGAAGATCACGTAGGGAACTGGGGTCACGACCATCGCACTGCATATCAAACAAAGCTGAAGCCCCAGACCACCTTTATAATGCACGCTGATGATGACGACACTTATCTACAAGGATTCGCCCAAGGTCTCCGCGACACCTGCACGGATCCGAATAAGCTGTATATTGCTCGTATGACATACACGACGAATCGGAACTTAGTGATCCCGCGTCAGTCAGAAATCATTAAAGAAGCAGACATTGGATCACCTTGTGGCATCATACCTTGGGCAGAGGCTGGAAAGGCAGTATGGGAAAATCATTATACGGGTGATTTTAAGTATTATGAAAAGCTGGGTGCCGTCCTCGGCAAAGATCGTATAAGCTTTATTCCGAATGTGATATACCTAGTATCGAAATGAGACAACTCAGCCATACAAACGCGTTGAATATTATATTTAACGCATTTGTATTCAGGTCCGATCTAACATCCTACCGATAGTTGTTGGTATTGATTGGCGGCAGTGTTTGTATTATTTTATCGTGATATTTCACACAAAGGGGATGAAAGATGGCACCTTGAAGGCCAACCCATTCGATTGGATATCCTGGGGTTATATTGGATCCATTTATTCCCTTTTGGGATGGGTTTTTTCTCAATGCGTCCAGGTGTTTATCAAGTTCAGCTTGTACTGCAGCGTACCATTCTCTTGTGAAGGGTGTGTTTGGTCTGAATATGAATGCACCGTTTCCAACGAGCATTTTCCAGTTTTCCTTGACAAGCTTTTCATCTTCTGGTTTATTTAAAAAGAAGCCGACGACGCTTTCATTTGCCTCCTTCGATCCCAGTAGCCATTTATCTTTTGCAGCTTCCAGCTCTTTAAAGTATGGGGTCCATGCATAGCTTGATTGTTTTACGTCTGTATATCCTCCACCATAGTGGTGCATCATGTAGCATCGAATATAGTCACTTCTGTGATTTCCAGATAGGTATTGATATCCTTCGTGCAACGGTGCCTCGGGCTTGATATATTCTTTTAAGTTCTCGTCCGTTATGTGAATATGTTTGACGTCAATATTCTTTTTGATGGATTCAAGGCACTGCTTTCGTGCCTCGCTCATTTCCCACGGACCCAGCCAGCAGGTAAAGACCTGTACAGGGATCGATTCGGATTCGGACACCTGACCCCCACGCTGCCGCATTCGTCGATGTCTCCTTCTAGTTTTTCTTTTACGTAATGATTTTCGCAATCGGGCATTTATACGCCCCCCTTTTGTGACTGCCATCTACATTATACCAACACTTAAAATACCCTTAAACGTAGTCTTTGTTGTTAATAACTGGAAGACTTTGTATGAGTTTATCGTGATATTTTACACAAAGGGGGTGAAATATGGCCCCTAGAATACCAGCCCATTCTATTGGGTACTCTGGCGTTATGCGCGAGCTATTTCGTGCCAGTTTTGACGGATTTTTCTTCAAGGCTTCAAGGTGCTTATCTAACTCCTTATTTGTACTCTCATACCACTCTTTTGTAAAGGGGGTATTCGCCCTGCATATGTATGCACAGTTCCCTATTAGTTTTTCCCAGTTGTCCTTGACGAGTTTCTCATCTTCTGGTTTTCCGAGGAAATATGCAGCACCATCACTACTTGCTTCCTTGTATCCCAGTAGCCATTTATCCTTTGCAGCATCGAGTTCTTTGAAGTATGGTTCCCAGGAATAATCAGTTTGTTTTACATCTGTATATCCTCCACCATAGTGGTGCATTAAGTAGCATCGAAGGTAGTCAGCTCTATGAACAGCGCAAAGATATTGATATGCCTCGTGTAATGGTGCTTCGGGCTTAATATATTCTTTCAAGTTTTCGTCCGTTATATGAATATGTTTTACGCCTATATTCTTCTTGATGGATTCAAGGCACCTCTTTCGCGCCTCGCTCATTTCCCACGGACCCAGCCAGCATGTATAGACCTGTACAGGGATCGATTCGGACACCTCACCTCCGCGCTGGCGTACTCGACCCTTTCCCTTCTTTACAGCTCGTCTTTTAGATTTTCGCAATCGGCCAAATCTTACTCGTCGGCGAGTAGCACCACCTTTTGTAAGTGGCATCTGCTTTATAGTGATATATAAAACTCGGCGACCTCTCAGTTGAAATGACTGGTATAATTTACGTTGTGTTTTGCGAGATCACTATAACTCGGCCGTTGAATCGCTAAGGCAGGCTGCACAAGAAACCATTGGTGTAATGGCTGCAGCTGGGTGTATTGAAGATCGACGTGTATCTTATCAACCTTCTCCTTTGAAGGTGCGTTTTCAAAGTCTTGAATAGCGTCCCGTAGTTTATTGATAATAGTATCATAATAACGATTATGTACTAAGTAGGCGTGTCCTGACTGCGCCCATTTAACACGTCGTGTTTGCGGATCCATCTTTGTAAATGTCCCTCCCAGCATGATTACATCATATGGCATTTTTACCAGCTTCTCAAAATCGGCATAACCATCTGTAACATTTGCCCACATGACGTCATCTTCAGTGATAAGTACATTCGGATAGTTCTTCTCCTTTGCGGTTTCAATGGCCTTCAAGTGGGATCGAATGCATCCAACTGGTGGGTGTTCCTCATCTTTGACTGCCGAAATGCGTGTCTTTTTTTCATTCGGGAAGATATCAAGCTCTTTCTCGACTTGTTCCCTTCTATCAGTCCTTGAATCAAGATTCATATATATAACGTGATGTATGTGGTCGTTTATTGAGGCTGGGGGGCGCTTTACATCGTCAGCACCTCCACGCTGCCGCTTTACACGCATTTTACGCCGTGTTCTCCGTTGCCTACGTAGATATTTACGTCTCCTAGTGAGCTTCATAACACCCCCCTCTAAAGTATGGTACTATTAAAAAAGATGCACAGAATCCCTTTATAGTAGTATAAAGAAAAGATACAAATATGTTTCATAAATGAATAGCACAGAAGTTCCCGCCACAAGCTCATCCCCATCCTCTTTTTGGTCAGAGAATGACAAGGCGGACTTCGAGGTCCTTGAGACCGGCCAACTTACTCTAAATCAAGTAGAAGGTCACTATATCGCTGAGCTGCTTCGTATGGAGTGTGGAAAGCGCGTACGCACTCTTGTAGAGATTGGTACGTGGAATGGCCTTGGATCTACTCTTTGTATATTGCAAGGAATCCAGGGAAAAGATTTCATATCTTTTCATAGCCTTGAGTGCAACAAGGAGAAGCTTGAGCAGGCTCGAGTGAATCTGAAAGATCATTTGAACGAGAATATACAGCTTCTCTGGGGCACCATTCTGCCCAAGCACACTTTCGACATCGATGTGATTGAGCGTCTCTTTCCCACTATCAATACCTCGGATGAGCTGAGGCACTACATGCAAGTGGATATCAGCAACTGTCTGGTGGCCCCGAATGTGCTTGATCGGCTGCCGCAAGACATCGACTTTCTCTTGCTCGATGGGGGTGATTTCACCACTTTACAGGAGTTTCAGCTTCTCCTGCCTCGTTGTACTGCGTACATTGCCTTGGACGACACGCACCTGGAGAAATGCAAGAGAGTGCGTGAGATTATGTGTGAGCTTCCTGAGTGGAGTGAAATATACAGAAGCCATGGGCGGAACGGGTTCAGTGTCTTTGAGAAGCTTCAGTAGGCCTCGCCGCCTCTCAAGAGATTTTCCCTACTCCATATAAGAATGCAGAGTTCCCGTCTTAAAACAAAGAATCTTGAAGAGTATCTTTATCAGTATGTCCGTGATATGGATGACTGCTATAAGAACACCCACTGCCGAGAGGCCATTGTGAAGCTGATAGAGGAAGAGGGGAAGATCATAGAGGATGATACCCTTGTTTATAGAGGGCAGGTTGGTGCCAAGACAATACGGAGTGGCGTGGATTGGTTTTCCGTTTCACGGAGCGAGGAGGTGTCAAGAGACTTTACGGAGAAGGGGAAGGGGGCCTGCTGTTTTTTCAAGATACACCTGATGGATGGCGTGAAATACGTGGATGTGAATAAGGCCCTGAAGGGGGTCAAGTATGAGCACAAGGGGATTTACGGGTTTGAAGAGGAGTTGATAGTGCGGGGAGGAGGGTATTTCTATGCGGATCCGATGGGTCGTCTCGAGGGATTTCGAGAGGCGGGGGAGGGCGAGTATGAGGCCTGGTATTTTCAGAAGAGGCAGGCTGCACCGAGAACTCCAAGGAGGAGTCCGCGGACCCCGCTGACATCCAAGAGCCCACGGACTCCACGGACCCCACGGACTCCGAAAACACCCAAGACACCGCGGACACCCAAGACAAGCCCGCGGCGTCAAACGCGCAAGGCCAACGCTTCAAAGAAGAAGCCAGTAAGTATAGCCGAACTTATCAAGCGTGCTGCGAATAAGAACAGCATCGAGCTGGAGCCAGAAGACACGCTGATGCTACAGTATTATCTGAATGACAACGAGGTCATGGAGTCCTAGTCCCCACGCCCGTCTAAAACCCAGCCCTCCACTCTTAAGTAAATGGTACAGTTTTATCGCCCCGTTCTCTTGGACTCCTCCTCTAAAGGATTTGGCGCCAACCCCACTATTCGTGGCTGGGTTGATCCCGAGCTCTATGACACGAAGCCCAGTGTGATGGAGCACGCGAGCCCCAAATGCACTTTCGTGAGTGCCGTTGAGATGCTACTGACAGACAAGGGTGGTCTGGCTAAATCCCGCCTCGTCTGGGCGGGCGACTATGCTGAAAATGAGGCGAATAGTCCGTACAACCTCTATAAGCTATGTACTAAGGAGACGTGTCTGATTCCCGAGGAGTCAGATATGTCATACTATGCCTATATTGTGAATCATACGAAGGGCCAGTTTGTAGATAAGGAGCGTGCCCTGAAATATACGAACCTCCACCCTCTTCCTCTCTTGACTGCAGATGGGAATGGGTATGGTGGTCAGGGCGATTATCCCACAGAGCACAAGTTGCTCGGTTACTGGACCCGTGACGAGATTTCTCTTGTGAAGCACCGCCCCACCGGCCTCGTCGAGATCATCTTTGATCTTGCGTAAGGCGCGTTACCTTCCTCCTCAAAAAGGGGTACAGCCCACGAGTCGTGGCCTGTATCTCCTTTTCAGTATAGTAGAAGCCTCCTCCACCAAAATGAGAATCTACATCTTTGTCCTAATATACGCTCTCCAGCTCGTAATGACCTTTCCCACATTCAAAGCCACCTGTCGTACGGAAACACCTGTGCAAACCTACACCCTCTATTTTGTCCATCACCTTTTCGATGTCTTCCTCTTTTGGGCCCCCCTCTTTATACTGAGGAAGCCCGAGGCCATTGCCCACGTAGCAGCCGTGGTTCTAGTAGGTGCCCACTGGTTCTCTTATGACAACAAGTGCATTGCCACAGTAATAATGAATGAGCAATGCGGTTATAATCGCTCACTATGGCTGGACTCTCTGAAGAACCGCATGGGGCTCCGTGCTTGGAATGAGTATTTTCACTTCATATGGCTGGGTGCTGCACTTCTCTATGACGCTTATCTATTATATATGTAAGAGATATGCTTACGACCCCCCGCTTTATAAGTGAAATGTCTAATGGTATAAAGGTTTAAAGGAGTAGTACGAGTGCCCTGTATAAGATGCCAGTGTGGAGTTACGCGACATACCCAATAAAGTATGGTGCAGGATTGGAGAGTACGCAGTGCGCGGGAGCGTGTCCAATGACG
>Ga0068872_10002983_pt1 | contig 13044 bp, 13 predicted proteins | sample NOAtaG_7_FD_66441 | JGI IMG/M metagenome (GOLD analysis project Ga0068872, IMG submission 66441) | Freshwater lake microbial communities from Lake Erie, under a cyanobacterial bloom - NOAA_Erie_Diel1S_2200h metaG | ecosystem: Environmental > Aquatic > Freshwater > Lake | place: USA: Ohio, Lake...
ATTAGATCTTGAAACAGGTTATTTTCTTAACAGAACTCAAAATTTTGAAATCGGCAGCTATTCGTTTTCTCATACAGGTTCAGGATTAACCTCAGTAACTCTAGCCGGAAGGTTTAATATTTTTAAACTCAAAAAAAGTGAGTTAGAATGGACTGCAGGTTTAGGTGTTAGAGCCCCTGTATCGAAAAATAGGCAGATGAAAAATGGCGTTGAGCTCTCTGAAGACGTGCAACCAAATAATGGTTCGTACGGCATTGTATTTAGGTCGTTTTTGGCTAAAGAATTTGATAATATACATGCCAATGTTTTTCTTATAAACTCGATCTCTGTTAATTCAACTAACGACAAAGACTACAAGGATGGTAACACATATATTAGCACTTTACTTTACGGCCAACAGATTATACACAACTTAACCGGGATCATTCAAGTTAGAAACGAAATAAGAGATAGAGCCATTAGATACGGAAGTGAAATTTATTCGACCGGAGGTTTTAGGTTTACCTTGGTTCCGCAAATCAATTATACGATTAAAAACAAATACAATATTTCATTAATATTTGAACAACCTATTTATCGCTACTATAACGGCACTCAACTTAAAGATAAATACGCATTTTCTGTAAACTTCAACATGCTTTTACCAGTTACAAAAAACGCTAAAGAAACATGCGAGAAAAATTAAAAAAGGCCGAGTCTAAACCCCGGCCTTTCTACTTTTATTCAATCTCGCATTTCGAATAAACCGTACTGCCCTTCGCTTTGTTTTCGCATTCCGATTTTGCATCTGCTTCTTTTCCTTTAATTTCAAAATGTTCATCGCCTCCGGCAGCTTTGTCGCAATGACACTCATACGTTTTTTTACAAGATGTATTTAAAAATACAACTAAGCCTAATAAGGCTGCTACTTTGATTGTTTTTTTCATTTTTTTTGTTTTTTGGGGTTAATTAATCTTCTCTTTCCATTTTAAGTACAACTTTCTTTCCGGGGAAACCAAAAGCTGCTGAAGTTTCAAATTCCATTCGTTTTCGCTTACTAACTAAAACTTTGTAAATACCGCTAAACGCAATGCATTGTTCTGCCGCTTTCACATCTTCCAGTCCATGGGCATGATCGGCCTGATTACTAAACTCAAGTGTTTTACCCTTATCTCTTATTTGCCAAGCAAATCCACTGTGTCCATCTTCCCCTAAATACCAAAGTCCCTTGCACGATTCTTTATAAATTTCACAATCACTGAATTTAAATCTTGGTAATTCCAACTCATTAACTCCATCAACTGATAATTCGGTTACTTTCCACTTCTGCCCATCCAAACGATTACTTACTGTTTTGGTTTTGTTACAAGAAACCATTGCTATTAAAAGCCATGTAAAAAATAAAATTTTCTTAAACATAATAATTAGTTTAGTTTAGTTTGAAATAATACTTCCACATCAGTTTCACCGGGTGTAATAGTTCCGTTCTTGGTTCCTGCCTGATGCTTTAAGGTAACCTTAGTGGTGCCGCTGGCTGCATTTCCGGTTCGCCATTTTGTACTTAAGCCAACCGGTAAACTTTTGGTATCCGCGTCCAAATAAAGTGTTTGAATCACTACTCCGCTATGCTGAAAGAAAAACATATGATCATCACGCTCATTCCAAATTTCTTTAGACACTGTGTCAACCGGATTTTTTGTTTGATCAAACAACAATAAATTAACCAGGTAGGTTTTGTTTGGTTGTAATTTAATGGTATCAAGCTGAAGAGGGCTATTTCCACCCGGACCATCCGGGTCGTTAAAATAAGCAGTTAACACATTGGTTGTGTTTGCCGAATCGGTAAACAATAATTTCAAACTGGTTATTAATTCAGGTGCATTCTTTACAGGAGGCGGCAAAGGCTGTAAATCTTTATCCTTTTTACATGCCGTTACAAAAAACAGTAAGCAAATAGTTGCTAATATCATTTTATTCTTCATGTTGTATTTTTTTAGGTTTGTAAATTACTAGAGGCATTTTTATTCTTAATTGAATGTTTCTTCCCGGCGCATCTGTATAATAACGAAAACGGTCGAGGTAATCGCGGTATACCGCATTTAAAATGTTAGTTCCTCCTATACTTAGGTGAAGTTTTTGCTTTCCTAAATTAAAAACGCCTCCTATTTCTGCAGCAACTAATCCAAAAGCTTCGGGTGGTGGGGCAAAATCTGTTTGTGCGGGTACACGCCATTGCTTTGTCACATACTGGTAGCCAGCCATCACAAAGCAATTGCTACATGCTAATTTAAAACGATAACGGGCATTTAACTCAAAGCGGTCAGATGGCATATAAATTAAATGATCATTAATGGCATAATTCCATGCTCTTAACCACATGCTTTTTACCATTAAACTCCAATGACGGTTTATTACAATGGTTGATTTTATATCTAAACCGCTAATACGCGCTTTAGCTTGCTCAAATGTAAAAACCGGAAAGGCTCCTTTAACAGTTAATTCTGGATTAAGAGCGGGGTTCATATAAATAAAGTTTTGAAACTGATTATGGTATGCTGTTACTTCCATTTGAACTTCCTCGGCTTGAAGTATACCGCTTAAAGTTGCGTTTATAACTTTTTCAGGATTCAAATCTTCTCTTCCGCGCTCAATAGCTCCCACTCCGTGATGAATACCATTACTATACAATTCATTTGGTGCCGGCGCCCTCCAAGCAGATCCTATGTTTGCGAAAACATTAAAATATTTATTGGGTTTATAAATTGCGCCAACATTCCAACTAATATTATTAAACTTTAAATTGGGTGAATACAATTCGTTGTTTCTGTAATAAAAGGATTGTAAATATTTTTCATCGTAACGAATTCCAGCTTCAAATTCTATATGTTGTTTAACGTAACGCTCCGTTGCAAATACGCCCCAGCTTTGATTAATGTAATTAGGAATAAAAAATCTCCCAAAGTAATTATTAAACTGATGCATGTAACTACCGCCAAACTGCCCTCTAAAAGATTTAATGTTATCATGCTCTAAGACCACATCTGCTGTTTGCGTTTGAATACGGTAATCTAATTCGGGTAAATTAAGTGCGGCAAGGGAATCATTTAATGGCTTATGTTTATCATACTCTAATCGTTTATTATATTGGTAAGCGTACTGCATATTTAATCTCCATTTATTAGTTAAATGGAAATGCGTTTTACTTTTTACCATTTCATGCGCAATCTGCTGATAAGGTCTGCCAATCTGATACGAAAATTCCGCCAAACTATCGGTAGGCTTTTTCAGTTCCAGTGAATTTTTAAGGTCGGTTAAATTATGAATGTGAGCACTACTAAAAACGCCCACTTTGGTGTTGAACTGTGAATAATATACCTCAGTGCCCCATTTTTTACGATGATAGTCTAAAGCATATGAAAAATTGTATTCCTCAACCCCTGTATTTTTAAGATAATAATTAGGTGCGTTTATACTTCCTGCCTTTCTAAGAGTTCCCTGAGCTCGCCAACTGAAGTTTTTCATCTTTTCAAAATTACCTTGTAAAATAGCAGAAGCTATTCCCGATCGTCCATTGCTGGCTCCCACCAAATTCACCTCGCCAGTTACGCCAGCTGTATCAGGTAATTCAGGTGTTTCCACCAACACTACGCCGCCAATTGCATCACTACCATAACGCACTGCATTAGCGCCCTTAATTACCGATAAGCGCGTGGCAATAAATGGATCTACCTCCGGTGCATGCTCATTACCCCATTGCTGACCCTCGTGTCTAACACCATTATTCACAATTAATACTCTAAAGCCTTGCATCCCATGAATCATTGGCTTTGAAATTGTGCCTCCGGTATTTAAACTTGTAACACCCGAAACATTTTTTAAAGCCTCGCCTAAGTTCAGTCCGCGTGTTTTATCCAACTCTTCCCCGGTAATATCTGCTCGCGTTTGCGTTTGTTTCATTTCCAATCGCTTATCCATTATATCTACTTCCTGCAACTCAAAGGCGCTATGAGGCAATTTTACTTTCAAGTGGTAATTCTTGGTTAGTTGAACACTAATGACAGTATCTCTACAGCCAAAATGTTTAATGATGATCTGCGTTTTTCCTTCACATACATTCGTAAATTGAAATCTACCATGTTCGTTTGTTGGCACAATAAGTGTTTGACCCAAAATGCTCACTAAACAATTTTCCAATTCCTTACCGTCATCCAAATCAATTACTTGCCCTGTGATCTTAAGATCGCATTGCCCAAATAAAATATGTGCAGATACTATAAATAGTATCAATAAAAAATTCCTCACCATAAGGGAGTTTTTTTACTACGTTAAATTGATTTGATTTTTGTAATGAAAAATTAAGCTGTAACTGGCGGGCCACGAGAGGGCAGGTTGCAAACGGAGAATGAAACAAACCTGCTTTGGTAATAACTATAAACTATAGTGTTTACCGTTAAAGCAACATCATTTACAGCAACCAAGTTCGGTGCTTTATACACCGGAGTATTTAAATCTAAAATATCACAATGCGTGTGCTGCTCTTCAATGTGAGTTCCTAGGTGTGAATGGTTAAGCTTACAGAAGTTATTTGCTGTGTCTTCATGGTTTGCAAAAATATCATGTATTGTATGAGTAGGTGTGATTACGCATGCAAATACCGCGAGTAGGAACCACGCTAAATATATTCTTGTTTTTTTCAACTGGATTAAAGGTAATGAAAAGATTGATATAAGTTCATGAATTTAACAAAATCATCAGGGATTCGGCATGGTTTTTGGTAGAAATTGCACTGATTCGATATTTTTTATTTACCAAATGTGTGCTTTAGAATTAATGAAATAGAAGGTTATCCGCAATCACCCTATTTTTATTAAATGTATGATTACAACAATTCAAACTATGAAATTAACCCGAGTTCTATTGGTTGTGTTTATTTTAAACACACTAACCCTGTTTTCGCAGGTAAACCCTGTAAGCTTTCAAAAAGTTTTCACTACAAATGCTTTATCAAATACAGTTAGCATTGGCGAAAACAGCGAATTCACATTTTATCAAAACAAAATCTACGTTGCCGATCACGACTCCTCGGGTCTTTTGTTTCTACATAAACTCGATATTGGGGGTAACCTTATTTGGAGCAAACGATACCAATTCCAATCAGGATCACCAGCCATGAACATTGAAGGTTTCGGAGGCAATGTTTTTCTAATAAACGAAGCATCACAGGGCATGAGCGCGCAGTTTATAATTAAAATTGACACTTCTTCGGGAGCTATAATTGATACAACACTATTTAATCCTTGTCCGCCTGCAACCAATCGCACTAAAAACAAGAACCATGTTATACTTGACAACGGGCTTATTGTAACTTATGCTTGTAAAATAGGTTCAGGCAGACCTTGTTTGTTTGTAACTAATGCAGTAAGTGGAGACCTGGTATCTGCCAATGAGTTTTTTGAACCTTCAATACTTGGAACGCTTAACGATGCTCGTATTACAAAGTTAACAGGCAATAGCATCTTGCTTTACGGCAGAGGTAGCAATGGCTTGTACTATTTTAGTAAGATCACCAACCCTATTACTTTAGCTAATACAGGCTTACACGTTTTAAAACAAAATCCTGCTTTAGGGGGCATGGTAGTTGAATCTGCCACAGAATATAATGGTTCCACCAATAAAATATTCATGTTGTATCGCTTTAATGGTGCCAATACAACCAATGTAGTTATACAAAGTGACACCTCCTTAAACGAATTCAAAGCATATAAATATGGAGCAGGATTAAACTATTTGTCATCGGCTATACTTCAATCCAATAACAAATTATATCTCGGTGCATATTCAGTGAACGTAAATGCCTCCTCAGGCAATTACCTTGTATCTGTTTTTGACCTTAACTTAAATCATCAGCAAACCAATCAGTTTAGCGCTGTGCCGTTTAATACTCTTCAGGTAATACCTTATAGGGCGCTTAGTCTTACATCAGATAACAACTCTAAAGTATATACAGCATTTGACACCCGCTCTATTGCAACAGCTTCAAATAATAATCTCCTTCACCTATACAAATTAAATACAAACGCCGAATCAATTTGTTCAACGCCTTTTGGCTCTGCCCCTAACTTTACATTATCAAACCTTCAGGATTCACTTGTTGCTACGCTAACAACTACTACTGGCTTACTCCCATTTAAACCAAGTTATACAATTACTTTGCAAAACAGTATTATTACCGGAAGTATGAGTTGTATAATTAGTAATTTGACTGATAAAACCAGTAATGCGTTTAATACTTGTGTTTACCCCAATCCAGCTAAAAACGAATTAACCGTGCGATCACAAATTGCCAATGGGTATATTGTTATTACAGATGTTCTCGGAAAAATTGTTCTTAACGAAAATATAAGCTCTAACCGAACAACATTTAATGTTGAGAAATTGGAGAATGGATGCTATATTTTAAAATTAATTGACAGTAGCAATTCTCTGATCAAAACCGAGAAATTGATTATTGATAAATAGACCGCATAGCCATTAGGTTAAAAAAGCGTATAAAAAAAACAGCGAACCAAATGATTCGCTGTTTTGTATTTAGTTTCCTAAGTCTTCGAAACTTACATCTGAAGATGAACCCGAGTCACTTACCGGATTTTCGATGATTGGAGAATTTTCTTTGATATAATCAATGGCTTCTGCAAATCCTTCTGAGAATTTATCGAAATCTTCTTTATATAAAAAGATCTTATGTTTTTCGTAAAAAAACTTACCATCTTCTCCAAAACGTTTCTTGCTTTCTGTGATGGTTAAATAATACTCGCTTCCTTTGGTGCTTTTTACATCAAAAAAATAAGTGCGCTTTCCTGCTCTAACTGGTTTTGAGAACAGATCGCCTCTATCATTTCTTTCAACTTCTTCCGACATAGATCCTAAAATTTATTTCTGTAAATATTAGAAAAAATAAATTAGAAAAAGCCTTTGTTAATAATTTGCCGGTTTTGTTAATAGCCTATTTAGTGCCTTGATAAATCGCAGAAATACCAAAAAACAAACTCTTATAGCTGGTATGCTTGTACTTAAGTCTGTTAAGGATCTCTGTAAAACGCTCATTGTCTGGAAAAGCCTTTACACTTTCAGGCAAATAGGTATATGCACGTACATCTTTTGAAAATAATCGGCCAATGAATGGTGTTACTTTATTGAAATAGAAATTATAGGCCCATCTCACAAATCCATTACGCGGATTTGAAAATTCAAGGATCACTAATTTACCTTCTGGCTTTAATACGCGTTGCAAATTGATCAATCCCTTTTCAAGGTTTTCAAAATTGCGAACACCAAAACCAACTACGATGGCATCAAATGTATTGTCGGGAAAAGAAATAGTTTCTGCATCGCCATATTCTAGAGTGATCAACTTTTCTAATCCCTTCTTCTTAATCTTTTCGCGGCCAAATTTCATCATGCCTTCACTAATATCAACTCCAATTATTTTTTCAGGGTGAAGTTTCGCGCACTCGATCGCAAAATCACCGGTGCCGGTAGCAACATCCAAAATAAGCTTGGGCTTATACTCACGCAATAATTTAACGCATGCTTTTCTCCAGCCTTTGTGAATCCCTAAAGATAAAATAGAATTTAAAAGATCGTAACGAAACGCGATGTTATCAAACATCTGAGCAACTTGCTCTTTTTTTGAATCTTTAGAATTGTACGGTGTAACTCCCTGCATATGTTCCTTCCCACAAGAGATCTTAGTTCTTAACGAACTCTAATTCTAATGCTTCGTCTAATAATTTTTCTTTGCTTATTGGCACAACGCCTACTTCTTCGCAAACCAATCCTCCGGATAAATTCGCTAAAGCAGCGGTAAAAATTTCATTGCATTCTAAAGCTCTGCATAATGATGCCACACTTATCACTGTATCTCCTGCTCCACTCACGTCGGCAATACTTCTTATATGAGCCGGTAAATGTTCTTTCAATTTTCTAGAATTAGTGATCACACCCTTCTCAGCCAAAGTAACAAGAGCTGTTTCAAATTTTTGTTTCACTCTAAAACTGCTAATTGCTCTTTGAAGATCATTGATGTTATCTGTATCAATATCCAATTTTAATCCTTCTCGCAATTCTTTTAAATTTGGCTTGAACAAACTCACGCCTTTGTAAGCCATGAAATTCTTTTTCTTTGGATCAACGCAGGTTGGAATACCCTTCGACTTAGATAATTCAACAACTTTACTAATTAATTTTGGCGTGATCAAGCCTTTGTTGTAATCTTCAAAAATGATCACATCAATTTTTTCATGCTGAATGATGTAAGAGATCAACGTAAGCAACTGATTTGTTTCAGCAGGTGTGATATCTCCTTCATTTTCTTCGTCTACACGCAACAATTGAGATTTATTACCGATCACACGCGTTTTTACAGTGGTTACTCTATCTCTACTTTTTAATATTCCTTTTTGAGAAAGCCTTTGGCTTTTTAAAAGATCTAAGAATTGTTGGCCTTCAATATCTACGCCAATTACCGAACATAAAATTGGGTTTGCACCTAGTGCTTGAATGTTCAAAGCAACGTTGGCTGCTCCACCTAATCTAATTTCTTTACTCGTTACAGAAACAATTGGAACGGGTGCTTCAGGCGAAATACGATTTACTTTTCCCCATAAGTAACTATCCACCATCACGTCGCCAATAATAAGCACGTTTAAATTGTTAAAGGATCTGAAAATTTCGCGTACGTGTTCTTTTTTTATGGAGTATCGTCTCATGGAATTATGACAGTTTTGCTAAAGCTTCTTTCATGCGTTTAAGGGCCTCGCGTAAATTCTCTTCGTTAGTGGCGTAAGAAAAACGAATATACTTATCATCACCAAAGGCAGCACCCGGAACTAAAGCCACGTGTGCTTCGGCCAAAAGGAATAACGAAAGATCGGTTGCATTATCCACTTTCATATCCTTATATTTCTTCCCAAAATAATAACTTACCTCCGGATATACATAAAATGCGCCTTGAGGAGTATTTACTTTTAATCCCGGAATTTCTTTCATCAATTGCAGAACAAGGTCGCGACGTTTTTGAAATGCCTGCTGCATTGGTTTGATGTAGGTAACAAAATCTAATTCCATGGCTTTGTGCATAGCCTTTTGAGTAATGCTACATGTAGCCGATGTAAATTGCCCTTGCATTTTATCACACGCTTGTGCTATCCATTTTGGAGCAGCTAAAATTCCACCGCGCCATCCTGTCATTGCAAAACCTTTTGAAACACCGTTGATGGTGATCACGCGATCTTTTATAAAATCAAATTGTGCAAAGCTTTCGTGCTTGCCAATAAAATTGATGTGCTCATAGATCTCATCACTTAAAATATAGAGTTCATCATGTTTGATGATCACATCCGCCAATGCTTTTAATTCATCTTTTGTATAAACACTTCCACTTGGATTACAAGGTGTGCTCAACATGATCATTCGAGTTTTTGGAGTAATGGCAGCTTCTAATTGCTTTGCTGTTATTTTAAAATCTGCTTCAATAGTTGTATTAATGATCTTTGGTACACCACCGGCTAATTTTAAGATCTCCAAGTAACTTACCCAAAACGGTGCAGGAACAATTACCTCATCGCCCGGATTAATTAAACACAACACTGCATTAGCAATACTTTGTTTTGCACCGGTGGAAACCACAATTTCATCAGGAGCATAATCCAAATTATTATCGCGCTTGAATTTTTTGCAGATCGCTTCACGCAATTCTAAATATCCGGAAACATGCGTATAATAACTGAAGTTACCATCGATAGCATCTTTTGCTGCTTGCTTGATGATATCGGGTGTTGTAAAATCCGGTTCGCCCAAACTAAGGCTAATGATGTCAATGCCTTGTGCTTTAAGCTCACGACTTTTTCGGGCCATCGCAATGGTTTGCGATTCCGATATCTCTTTAACCTTTTCTGATAGATGCATAATTTATTCCTGTAACAAATCTAACAACAATTTTAATTGTTTTTAGAAAATAATGAAATAAAAAATCCGCCCTTTTGAGGCGGATTCTTATGAAAAACTTGGATATTTAGTTAATTGTGATCAGTTTTTGATTTACTGATTTATTATTAAGTGATGTCCTTAAAAAATAAACACCGGAAGCAACTTCTGATGAGATTTGTACAGACATTTTGTGTATGCCTTGCGATTGCTTTTCATTAACTAATTGTGAGACCAATTGGCCATTTATACCCACCAACTCAATTAATACTTGTCCTGATTGATTTAATACATAATTAATAGTAACCGATTCCTTCACCGGGTTAGGATAAAAACTGAACCCGCTCATCTCAGCAGAATTTTCAGATATTCCTGTTGATACAGTTGGTGAAACTAAAGCTAAAGATGTTTTTACAGGAAGGTCGCCTAATGTTGATCCTGTTCCATTCACACAATTTCCGGCTGCATAGATGGTAACTGCGCCTGTACTAGGTGCAACCCATTGAAAACTGAAGGTAGCAAAATTGCTAGCCCCTGCCTTTGGTGCAGTATGCGTTGCATTTTTACGACCGTTTGCTGCGTTAAGTAATTGTACACCCGTTCCGGCGTTTTGCATTGTGCCTGCATCTGTGTTTGAAGAGTTCAATATCTCACAAGCAAATCCAAAACTTGTAAAAGATAGCGCTCCTACCGCAACAGTCATTGTATATGTATTTCCCGGTACGTAAGTGTTGTTTGAGAAAGAAGGTATTGCAGTGATCGTTGCTCCGGAAACTATACTTGAGCCCCCACTATGACAAGCACCACAGTCACCTTCGCCTGGAGAACCCGTTTGACCGGCTTTTCCTCCGGAATTTTTAACAATAAAGGCTGTGCTCGAAAGCAAACAGGTAAGTGCTACAAAAATTGTAAGTAAAGTTTTTTTCATGTGATTTTAGTTTTAGTAAAAATATTACAAAAAAAGACTAATTCCAAACAATTAAGTAAATTTGCTTATGCGATTCAATAAGCAAATCATCGTCATTTTACTTTTATTTATTCAAACTTTTGTGAGTGCCCAAAAAGCAAATGAAAAAAAGGAACTTGCCGATAAAAAAGAAGATGAGTTTGATCTGAAAAATTACAAAGGCGAACCAAGCGATCGCTTGATCCTTGAGATCAATCACACCGGTTGGTTAAACCCTCCAAAAGGAATTTCCATGAATTGGAAAAGCGTTGGTTTTAATGTTGCTCTTATGTTCGACAAAGCCATTGGGCGTTCTAATTTTAGTGTTGGATACGGGATCGGTTTTTTTAGTCATAATTTTCATAGCAACGCTGATTTTGTTAACCGTTATGATAGCTTAAAAAAATACACTGTTACTGATATTGTTCCGAAAACAAATAATTATACGATCAATCGTTTTGCGCAAAAAATTGTGGAAGTTCCATTGGAAATTCGCTTTCGCACAAAGACCATCTCTAAATTCAAGATCATGCTTGGAGGAAAGGTTGGTTACGTATTTAGTGATTTTAGAAAAGTATTTGATGATAAAGGACATTTGAAATATTACGATAACAAGAACATGAATTACTTGCGTTATGGCGTTGTTGCCAGAATAGGCGTTGAGCAATTTTGTTTAACAGCCAGTTATTATTTTAGCGATGTTTTTAAGAAAGATCGCAGCGTAAATGGTATTATTCCATACTCCATTGGAATTGCGATCATTCCCTACTAAATGAAAAAGGATATGTCAATAGCGGCACAACTTTTAAAGCGAAAAATAAAACACGCTAAACAGGAAGATCTTGTAATAAATGAAGTACAAAAGATATTGAACAAAGATCTTTTTCACGAAAAAAAAGTTCTTGAACATCTTCAACTTTACAACAGATCTTTTGAGTTAATGGATGAAGATGATTTGGATGTATTAGATGTTTTTTCTTTATCAGACATAAAAGATATTTGCATTACTTATCGCTTACGCTTTATTGATTCGCAGTATTATAAAAAAGAAATTCCATACGAGGCCGTTTTAAAAATAAAAGATCATAATGTGAAGCATCGAAAAGATCTTAAAGGTTTTAAGATATTGGCACCTATTGAAAATTTTAGAGCGGATGGAAAGGATGATGAATTGATTCTATTCGCACCAACCATTCACGGAAATTATTGTCTTATTCACAAATGGGGTACAGGTTTAAAAAAAAGTCGTAAACTCATAAATTGGCCAATGCGGCGTTTTGAGACTTTGGTTTTTACAGTGGCCCTGATTTCGGCAATTTTAGCAGTAACATTACCAACCCGTTTAATATGGCTGCCCGAAGGTGCCGATTATTGGGGCATGTACCGTGTTGGCGCTTTCTTTCACATCCTTATTTTCAATATGGGCTTTACGGCTTATCTAACCTTTGCATTTAGCAATAATTTAAGCGTCAGTTCTTGGAATAGTCACAATGACCTTAGATAAAATAAAAAATCCACCTTTTTGAGGTGGATTTATATATAAGTTATTGATTATTAATTACTTATGAGTTTTCTCGCTACTAACTGTTAATTTCTTACGTCCTCTAGCTCTGCGTGCTGCTAATACTCTGCGTCCATTAGCGCTAGCCATACGTAATCTGAACCCGTGCTTGTTAGTTCTCTTGCGTCTCGATGGTTGAAAGGTCCTTTTCATGTTTTCTAATTTTTATACTTTTTAAAACGGACTGCAAATATAGGCAATTTATTTAATCTGCAAATAATTTTTACCCTTTTATAAAGCGGTAAACGGCTCCAAATTGGCGGTAAACAGTGGTGCCCATTACAAAATAATGACAGCTATACCTCGAAAAAACCCTAATTTTGCCCATATTTTTTAAATTATGGCAAAAGGCCGAAGGGGCGCAGGCCCTACGAATAGCGATACCGACGAATTACCAAAGGCAAAACTTAGCATAGCTAATTTAAAAAAGTCGCTGCGCCTTTTTGGTTACCTAGGCAAGCATAAGTGGAAGTTTGTGTTGGGAATGATCTTTTTAATTGGAAGTGCCGGTGTTGGCTTGATCTTTCCTTTAAAATCGGGGCAAATGTTGGGCTACCTTGCCGAAGAAACCAAG
>Ga0068872_10002988_pt1 | contig 13032 bp, 14 predicted proteins | sample NOAtaG_7_FD_66441 | JGI IMG/M metagenome (GOLD analysis project Ga0068872, IMG submission 66441) | Freshwater lake microbial communities from Lake Erie, under a cyanobacterial bloom - NOAA_Erie_Diel1S_2200h metaG | ecosystem: Environmental > Aquatic > Freshwater > Lake | place: USA: Ohio, Lake...
AAAGTAAAAATTTCTAGTAATTCTAGTTCAATCAAAATTTTTAATGTATCTAGAAATGAGTTTTTAAAATCCTTTCTAAGTTGTTAAAGTAAAAATTTCTAGTAATTCTAGTTCAATCAATATTTTTAATACATCTAGAAAATGGTTTTTAAAATCCTTTCTGGGTTTTTGCTAAAACTTTTTTCTAAAAAGTTTGTCATGAAGTAAAAAATTCTAGTTGTTCTAGTGATCATAATTATTTTTGTTCAAACTTTTTTCTAAAAAGTTTAATGGTTTTTAAAATCCTTTCTAAGTTTTTGCTAAAAGTTTTTAGAAAAAAGTTTGTGTAAATTATGTAATTCTCAAAGAAAATCAATATGATTCCCAAGTCTTTTTAATAACATATGATACTAGTATCGTCTTTTAATTTTTGCAAAGGAAATTTATATGAAACTCTATTGAATATATTAAATTTACCAAATTTTGATATTTATATTTAATGTGCCTTTAATGTGCCTTTAATGTGCCTTTAATACCATTTTAATGCTGTAAAATTATACCTATGTATCCTAATTTGTATTTTGCTTAATATTTCTGTAGCATAGATTGATACAAAAATCATCTATATGGCTATTAACCATTTTTTATAATTATCCTAAATACACTTTTTTATCATTTTTAGTAAGCATTACATTATATCAAAATATACTATGGTTCCCCTGAAAATAAAATATGTTTTTTCGTTCTACAGCATTAAACCGTATCTAAGCCCTTAAGTCCTCCTGAAAAAATCATAGGGCTTGAGTTAAATAGACTTTATAGCAAACAGTATCCCAAAAACATCACTTTTGCGATGTTAAAATTTCAGGAGGGGTTATACTCTTATCCCTGAAACTATACTTGAGCTACTTTTTTTTTATAAAGGAATATGGCGTAAGAGAGCATAGCGCTATGTGAATTTTTAATGAAAATAAAAAAAAAAGTGTGAAAAAAAACGGTAAAAACATGAGAGCACAGGTCTATTTCAAGCCCTAGCTCCTGAGCAAAATCACTAAAACCCTCAACTTTAGCATTCTAAAGGGGTCATTTTAAAAATTTTGAGTGTTGTTTTGTAATCAATTCAACGTGTTTTCCAATGCCAAAAGTATGGTCAGAAATGTAAAATATAAAATTGTGGCAAAAAAATGTATTTAACTCTCACATGGTTTCCCTGAAAAAAAAAGTACCCAAAGTTTTATTTTACTGAAATTCCGTTCCTCTCATAAAGTTGTGAGAGGAACGGTTTTTTCATATTTCTTAATGCACCAATGCTTCAAATAAACCTGTGCTCTCATGTTTTTGTCCTGAAATTCAATTTTGACCCCCCAAAAAAAGTAAAAAAATCATAATTTTAGTTTAGAAGTGAAAAACGTGTTTTGTATAATGAACCTCTGCATTAAAACTTTTTAATTTTTTTAAGATTTTTTGAGTTTTTTGAAAAAAGCTCCTGAAATTTTTTAAAAAAAAAGCTAGTTAGTAGCTTCAATGTGTTTTTTATAGCCGTATTATACTCTTATCCCTGGAACTACTATTTTAAAAATCACCTAAATTTGTGTTTTTTTAATGCTATGTGTCAAAAAAAACACATTTTTTCAAAATAGTAGTTTTGTAGATAAGAGTATGAGACGCTTACAAAAAAATCAAAAAAAAAGTAATGCAGGATTTTTTATAGGGCTACTAGATTTTAAAAAAAATTATCTCCTAAAAACCTATTAAAATCTCCTAAAAAAAATTCAAAAATCATGTGTTTTTTTTTGACACATTGAAGCTATTTTACCCTAAATTTCGCACATGTATCATTTATGAGATTTTATAACATTTTTAGGCGTTAATGTCCTAAAAAAAATGATAAAGTGGATGTGTTAAAAATGTGTTTTTTGGGGTCAATTTCAAAATAGTAGTCTTGTAGATAAGAGCCTATCTCGGCTACCATGTGTTTTTTTGAAAGCTATAAAAATGCTATTAGTAGCTTAAAAGTTAGCATTGATAAGATATCATTGATATAAAATATAGCAAAGTTTTGTATTTAAATTTGTATCAAAAATGATAAACAAATGATACTAAATTAATAAAATGTGAGAGTTAAAAAGTAAATATAAATAAAGTTGTTATAGTGTAAAGGATGTTTTCTAAAATTTCATATGATTGTAGGGCATGTTCATTTCAGACCAATAATAAAACATTGTATCAAAGACATATAGAAACTAATAAACATAAAAAGAAAAATAAAGAATGCGGTATAGTTATAGATTGTGAATGTGGATCAAACTTTAAACATATGAGTAGTTATTATCGTCATCGTAAAATTTGTCCAGCAAATAAACACCCCCATCAAAACACACTATATGACACTTCTAAAACAACATCAAAAGAAACTTTAAAAGAAACCTTAAAAGAAACCTTAAAAGATGATTTGATAGAAACTATATTTAAAATGAATCAGATAACACTTGATAAAGTCGTGGAACAAAATGATAAAAATTTAGATAAATTTATTAAATTACAAGAAACTCAAATGGAAAATCAAATAGAAACATTCAAAGAAGCACAAAAAAACATTAAAGAACTCGCTATCAAATGTGGTAATAACACCACTACAACAAACGTACAACTTAATAATCATATCATTAATAGCCAAAAAACTATTCAGTTCTTAAACCAAAATTTACCTGATATGATTGATATGGAAACCTTTATATATAACTATAAAGGAGATTATAAACTAAATGAAGATGAAACCAAAACATTATTAGAGTCTTATCAATTAAACGGAGTAAAAGGATATGCTAAATGTTTATCCTTCTTTCTCAAAGATAATTGTAATAGACAACTAAAAGATAAAAATATAGAATACCCTAAAAAAATATCATTCCCCCTCACATTAACCGATTCAAATCTAAGAAGCGTTAAAATTAAAACCGAAAATGGATGGGATACCACAACAGATGATCAAGTATTATCTAGAATTATTATAATATCTAATGACCAAGTTTATCTTCATCATAAAACATGTATTTATTTACCAGAAACCGCAAAAAATACCATAATAACACAAATAAAAAAAGATAATCCCTTTCAAAAAATTAAAAGTTCATTTGAATACATCAAGGATTAAAGGTTAAAGATCAACTGGTCTATTTTCATCATAAAAAGTTTTTAATTCTAGATATCTTCTAGTAAGATATTGTGCTTCAGTTTCAATCTCATTACCATCATCATCTACCTCAATTGCAAGCGTTCCATATACATTCTCCTCTAAAAAATCAATATACTTCTTTTGTTCCTGATTTGCACAAGCATAAATCATAAGACTTACCTGTTTTGAATATGGTTGATTTGCATTAACAATCTTTACGAAAGATGTTAAACTAGCTAGCATTGGAAATTTCTCTTTACAATACATTATAAATTTCTCTTGATTATTGAATAGTTTGTATTTTTCTTTATCAAAATAATAATCTAACAAAACCCAAAACATTTTGTTGTTATTTTCTAATATAATTTTACTAGAATCTGTATTAACATTATTAGTGTTTTCCATATGTGTTATGTGATATATGAAATTATCATTTTTTATATTCAATTTTTTGGTCTATTTATCAGATAAAACTCTCTTAATGCATCATCTTTTTCTTTTTTTTCTTTAATAGATCCACTAAAATTACCAAATGCACAAGGAACCATCCAATCAACATATTGTTCTAATTCAGTCCCTTTTGACATTAACCCTATACATTCCATAATAGAAGACATAGAACCAATAACACCATACTCAACTAATGTAGGAAATTTATCTTTATGATCTTTCTCAACTTGATCCCAAGTGCAATCTTCAGATAAATCTTCATTACCATAGTAAAAATAATAATCTAATAAAATCCATAAATCTTCTTTAATAGTTGTCTTAACATTCTCTTTAACATTCTCTTTAATATTCATTGTTTAGTTAGTGAATTGTTTATTTTACATGTGATTCAATTTTTTTGGTCTATTTTTCAGATAATATTTATGTAATTCATTATTTTTTTCAGTATGTTGTTGTTGATCAAGCTTACCAAATACAGATTGAATAGTCCAATCAACATGTTTTAATTGTTCTTTATTAGCATAATTATAAATTTCTATTAATAAACCTTTGTAATTGTTGAACACATTCAAATATTTTAGTAAAGGAAACTTCTCTATACAATGTATTTCATATTGTTCTTGAGTATGATCTTCAGATAAATTTTCATGACCATAATAAAAGTAATAATCTAACAATTGCCAAAAGATGTCATTACGATTTTGTTCCATTTATTTTGTTATATTTTACAATTATAAAAATCAATTCAATTTTTAGACATTTTAGATATACATTTAATATGAAAAATGATTTTTTGTAAAGCTATCATATATTTTTAACGATCATGTTCACTAACTCACGTAAACGGGCTCAACCCCAATACAAACTTTCGATTAACCAGAAATATTGTCGCAAGATTCAACTTGGTCGTGCATTGTATGAAATAAAAAAGTTCAATTCCATGAAAAATCATCTGTTTAAACCAACCCACACTCCAATACAAGAAAAGTTCAAACCGATTGAACCACCAAAGCAAAAGACACTTGTATGGTATGATGAATACAGGCTTGTAGATGATTCTGTTGTGGACATGCACAGTCTGATTCAAATTATGAACAATGATGGATGTAATGTGTATTATTCAAATGACTATCTAGATCTTTATGGGAATTCAATTTACGGATATTGCCTGGTTGATCTAGCAACTCTGATTGCTCCAACTGATTATTGGGAAAGATTGATTAAATTCCGTAAACATTCGCATGATACACCAACCTACACTGTGCGGATGGGTTCATTGAAGGCAAATGAGTCTGTAAAACCAAGTCGTGCATTGGAAAGTCTTTTGAATGAACATTCCATAATTGATTGTGGAATAGCAGTACAAATTTCAGTATATTATTATCTTATTAATACGATTGGAAAAAATCAATTTGACAAACTTTTTCATAGATGTCTCACACCATTCACTTTGACACAAGATATAACAACACCACTAATTTATCAGAAAACACCTGAAACAAGAGAAGAGTTTAATGGATATTCTCTAAACTTTTTGTTTGACTGCATCTATAATGGTATATATCATATTTCATCTGACCTACTAACAATGGAAAAGGGTGATCTGGTTTATTTTGCGGGTGTTGAGGAACACAGCAGAAAACACTTGGCAAGTCCTTTTCAAGGTTTCAACTTGATTATGACGAGTTCAACTCATTGCATAGGGTTTGATACCTCATTTTTTAAAGAGCCAAAAACATTAAAAGAGTTAGAGCAGTATTTAATTGAAAGATATAATGAAAATCCATCTGAACATTCAAATAACCATCTTCAAAAATTGAAAAATAGTATCGTTGAAAACCCAACCATTTACAACACCCCAGAATATTTATCAATTGTTAGTGAAGCAGAACGTCTCATGTATGACAAGTATAACCCAATTAAAAATAAGTTCCATGGTATTATAACTATCATGAGGTTGAACAAAACCAAACTTGCTAAATTCATAAACGATACGAACAATAACTGGATTAACACTACTGTTGATCATACGTTTTATGAAAAGTCAACCAGACATTTTGACGGAGTTCAAAATAACATACTATACTACAGTCCCATTGCACAGGAATCCAAAAACAACACTTTTGAGACTTTTAAAATTGATGGCAATACTCAAAAACAAAACTTGCATGATGTTGTTATTAAGTTTTCAAAGAAGGTTGTTGAACAAACACATGAAACGGGACCATTATGTCTTATCCTAAGTGGTAATCCAGGAATAGGAAAATCACATTTGTGTGTATCAGCAATGAAGTTGATTAGTGGCTTCAAGAAAGTTATCTACATTACTGAAAATTATTTAAGAATTAATGACATTGAGTGCACGGCATTGATTAATGTGATCAACCGGAGCAAAATTGATCTAGTGTGTTTTGATGATGTTAATAATGAATTTGTGTTTCATGAGTATATTCAACCACTAATTACAGAGTGGATGACAAGTTCAACAAGTAAAGCTCTGTTAATTAACTCTAACGTCATCAACAATAACATATTTCATGAAGTTATACCTTTCTTTGTTGATTATACTCATCAATGGTCTGACAATTTTCAAGTATATACCGATAACACAATGAAAAGTTTTCGATCTCCATGGTGTGAAATTGAAACATATCTAGAATCCAACACGGATAAACTAAACAAACTCTTGAATTACCATGGTGATTCTGGTGCAGGAATCATTATTAATGATTGGGATCCAAAACATATCATTACACACATTATAAAAAATTCAGGGTCAACACCTCCAAAAATTGAAATTGTGGCAGATCACCCCGATGGTTATTTTCAGGATGCATCACTATTTAGATATTATGAAAATGATATTAACATCATTCACATTCATGTGGGTTATTTGAATAATAAGTTAATCCAATTTGAGAAACTCTTGATTAAAAGTTTCGAAAATAACAAAAAGATGATTTTGTGTCTAGATACATCAGTAATTACATTCAGTCATTTCAAAAAGTGTTTGATGAAACATATTGATCCTAAGTTTTTACAAAAAATGACGGATCGTTTGAAAGTTGTGTTTCCATGTCTTACACAACTTTTAGCACCATATTCATTTGATGATGACATTGATTAAATTAATAATTTACATTAACATACTGTAAATATATATAAAATTACCTAATTTTTTATTTTCCTTGAAAATAATTAGTTCTAAATGGATCATGCCATAAACTGGTGTTATTTCTAAATAAATTAGTCTGGAAAAAGAAAGAGTCATTCCAACCTTTAAAATAATCACCATCTAATATACGATCTCCAGGTATGAATTTAAATTCATCTTTTTTTTCACATGTAGTATTCTTCACATCTTTAAAAGTTTCACATAAATTTTTATTATAACTACAATTACCCCCTCTTTCATCTAAAAATAATTTAGGATTCGTATTAGATTGATTTATTATATCATGTCCAGGTAATTGATAATATTTTTCTAATGATTTTTCTAATGTTTCAGATGTAGCTCTTGAATTCATTTTTATATTATAAAAAGAAAAATATTGATTTGGAGTTTACATTTATAATATTTATGATTTATATTTATAAACAACATATGCAATTAAGCAAAATAATGCAACCGCACTTACTGAAAATTTTTCAGCTTCTTCTAAATAATTCCATGATGATACACTAGAAAATATAATATTTATTACACCACCCAACATTAAACCAGATGATATAATAGAATTTTTTAATAGATTACCCGCAATTATTGTTAAAATAGATCCAGCTAAACTAACTCTAAAATGTTGAATACTTAATTTTTTTCTATCATCACTTACTTGTTTTTGAAGAGCTTTATTGCTATCATTCGACACAAATCCAGATCCAGAATAACCATGAAATATTTTATCTTGAGCACTTTCTAGTTCTTCATATTTATCTTTATGATATAGATAAATACCACGATTTAGAGTGACGGCACTCAAAAAACCAATCGCAATCACTAAATACGGTGAATATATTTCAGAGGACATATATTTATTATATAATACCAATATATTTTATTTTATACGTTCAAGAAATTCTGCTGAAATAAACGACGATAAAATAACATCATTATCAGATAAATAAAACTCAACACCATTTTCCAACGCTTTTTTTATATCTACTTTAATTATTACTTGAGAATGTTCTCTAATACCACTTATAACGGTTTGACTATCTTTCTGATAACTTCTAGATAAATGACAATGTTTTCTTTCACATGATTTTAACCCACTAGTTTTAATTAATTCCCACGAATCCAGACTAGTTCCATGATAACCAACTAAAATACCATCATCTAATGTTATTTTTTTCATCATTATAGTATCATCTAATAAGTTTCCTATATTACTACTATGACCTTGATTAGCTCTAATGTATTGTTTATGATCATCTTTTGTGATTAATTTAAATCTTTGTTTTTTATTAGTATCAACAACTTTAACTAAATCTTCAAGAGATAAATTAACTAGTTTTTCTAATTTTAGTAGTGCATCTACGGATACATATCCCTCTGTATCCATTTGCAATCCCATTTCATTTATACCATGTCTTAAAATCCATGATAATAACTTACTAAAACCTTCTAATCTTTTAACCTCTTGTTCCTCTTCACTTAACTCTTTTTTCTTTGGTATTACACTAGTTCTAGTTTTAAGAGTATTTTCTAGATCAATAACAGAATGTAATTTGAAATTAGGATCTTTAATTTCTATAAGAGCCTGTTTAAGAACATTTTTTCTTTGATGTTTAAAATTAAAATCATCAATTTCTAAGGCATTTTCAAATGATATCCATTTAACATTTTTTAATTCTTTTGCATCAAACGTGAATTTATGAACCTTTGTATCACTATGTAATTGTCCTATAAAATAAAGAACAGATGGTGATTTACTATCTGGTTTAGCGAATTCAGCTAAAACAAAATCTGATAATAAGTATTGTTTGTTTTTTATTCCGGTTTCTTCAAAAGTTTCACGAATGGCGGTCTCAAGTAGAGATTCTTTTTTGTCTCTTTTACCTTTTGGAAATGAGAAATGACCACGATCTGTTTCAACTAGAACTACTTCGGTAAAAGTATTATTAAATAAAACTATACCAGCACAATTATAGTTGTTTTGATCTGATGTTAAGGGTATTTTTACTATTTCTTTTAATGACATTTATCAAATTATTTAAGTAATCTTTAGAAATCAATTTTTTATTTTTGACACGTAGAAAAATTGATTTCATAAAAGATTATTATTATTATAGAATAATAAATGTATACACAATTTGATACTGACACAGATGATATTGCAGATGATATTAGATTTGAGGAATCACCAGTAAATTTAGATTCTGATTCAAAAACATATTATATCATAACAGATGTAAATAATAAAGTAGCAGGAACAGATATAGTAATTCATCCAGGATTAAATATTATTGATGAATTTTATAAAAGTGTCAAAAATTTTAGGTTTTTTAATAGGAAAGGGATACATGATTTCTATAATTTGGGTGTCATTCTGTATGAATTAAGATTACCATCAGATACTTTAGATTTACCATGTAAATTATATTTTAAATGTTGTCATAAATCATCTTATATTATACCAGATTCTAAAACATATACATCAAATGCTTTTATAATAGGTAAAAAATATGATTTACGACATTTACAGACATTAAAAATATTGGGTTTGGATTATTTTAGTTTTAAGTTATGTAAATGGTGTGCTAAATATAAATTATTAGACGTTCTAGATATGATTCATGCAAAACATTCTATTGTAAAATTTCTAGATAGAGACAAATATTTTAAGAGTATTCTTTATTCAGCAATTATAAATAATAATATTGAAGTATTAGATTGGTTTAAACGTCATTATCGTCCAGTTAATGAATATGTTATAGCTAGGGCAACTCAATTAGCATCAATACTAGAGCGGATTGAAATATTGGATTGGTTTGCCAAAAGCGGTTATACGTTTGAATATGATGAAAAATTAATATTAGAATTACTTAAAAACCATAAAATGAATGCATTAAAATGGTATATTGCACATAATTGTCCTCTTAATTACATTGACAGATATGATACAGAAATACTTACGGCGTTTGATGATTTCTTAATTCATGGTGATATTGATCTACTAGACACATGGATTAATCATTATGGTAAAAGATATGCACATTATACAGAAAGAGGATGTGATTTCTTAATTAAACATAATAAAACAGATGTAATTGAGTGGATGCACAAGAATGGTCTCAAGTTAATAACAAATAAAAAATAAAATAAGCATGAAAAGCATTAAAAGCATTAAAAGGTTCAATTAAGATTTTTCTAATTCACTTTCAGAAACTTTATCATATTCATCTGAAGTTGATTCAGAATCACTAACTAGATCTGGTAAACTATCAGGGGTATCACTCCTAGGACATTGAACAGTATTAGGGTTAACACCATGTTTTTTTTTTGATAGAACTTTATTAAAAAGTTCATTAATTGATTCATCAATCACATTCTTAATAACATCATCATATGTTGAATTTCTAGTGGTTTCTTGTGTTTTTTGACTAGATAACACCTTAGAAAATGATTTAGCTAATTCATTAATTAGATCACTATTAACTAAATTATTAACTAAATTATTTAGTGAATCATTTTCTACTTTTACATTTTCATTTGGATTAGATGAAGTTTTTGGTTTTGGGGTGAATAATCCAGACCATAGTGAACTAGCAGAGGAAAATACATTATCAAACCAATTTTTTTCAGTTTCATCTACTTTTTTGAAATATTCTGGTAATGCATTTTCTAGCATTTTAGCATATACATCACCATATGTTTGTTGAACATATTTATAAACAAGCTGTGATACTGTTAAAACAAATGCTCTCTGAAAATATTTACGTAGATTATCAAGTTGTGTGTCTTGCTTGATAAATTCATATTTAGGTTTTTCTTCATAAAATTTCACCAAATAAATCATGGATTCGTCGTCATTAATGATTGCTGAGACGGTTTTTTCAATATCATTAAATTCAGGGATTAAATTATTAATCATGGGTCTTACCATTGAATATACTGATCGAAAATAGGTTATTAATTCTTTTATTTTTTGTTGATCATATTCTGGATTAACTGTAATATATTTTTGAAGTTTTTCTTTTAGTTCAGGCAATTGATAAAAATCACAATCAGACAACAGATTTATTAAAACACCTTTATTCATATTTTCAACATAAATGTCATATCCACAAAGATATTCATACACATATTGAAAAGAAAAGGAATCTCTGTAATAATATAGAGCATTTTGCTCATTTAATAGATGATAGTCCTGAATGAATTTAGATCCGGGAGCTTTTTTAAGAATCACCGATCTAGGTAGGGTGTGAATAATTTCATTAACATTAATTGTAATAGGGTCTTCGGCTTGCATGATTAAGTAAAAGTAAATGATGGTGTAAATTTAAGTATAATTCAATTTTTTTTTATATGATGTAGTGTGAACTTAAGTTAAGTATTATTTAGTATTGTTTGGGAACATTGAACGAATCATACTAACCGCAAATTGTCCCATTAACATATTAAATAATTTATTCATTACTTCTGAATCTGGATTTTTTTTATAATCATGATAAGAGGTTTTCATTGCTTCTTTTACTAAATTTTTGGCTTCTTCGCTATTTTCAATTAAATTTATAAGACCTTGATAAATTTCTTGACATTCTTTATTGACACCAAGACCTTTCATAATAAGTTGGAAGTAAGTTGAAAGTTGCCTTAAGTCATTGAAACTTTGTTCAGTTTCTTTATCTTTAGTTTCAGGATCATAAACTTTGACATATTTAGATAAAATTTGTTGTAAATTGGTCATATTAAAGAATTGGGCATCATTTGCTATTCTTTTGAGACGAAATAGTGGTATTTCTTTCCATTCAATATCATACCCTCGTAAATAATCATGAATAAAAATAAAACTTTTTGCATCACGATCAAAAAAAGGAGTAATACCTTCTGGATCTTTAGAATGATAACGACCTTCTAAAATTTTATTAAGAAGACAATCAGGTTCTTTTAGGAGATTATCAACACCAATAACAAATATTTCTCCACCAACATTTATAATAATTGATGTTAAAGTGGTTTTTGAAGTGGTTTTTGAATCAGAATTAGACTTTGACATATATATTTTTTATATAGGTATTTCCAATTATAATTTAAACGCTTGGATTATTTATCTTTATCTTTTTCTTTATCTTTTATTAAAGTTAAAAGTAAGTAAATTTAAATGGGATTAAGACCTAAACCTTTAGAGTTATATTTAGATAAAATGATGTCTGATGACGAGATAGCACAGATGGAGGGTCATTATTTTAATGAAAGTGATTTTAAACATATTATTAAAACGGACGTTGATGTATATAGAGTAGATTCAGAAGGTAATAATCATTTACTTTTAAAATTAAGGAAAAATGTAATTCCTAAGAGTATTTCAAAAAAAGCTTTTAAAGCTTTAGTGGAGGAAGCAAAAAAACCTCATACTAACAGAGGGGCACCGGCTGGTTTAATAACACAAAGAAAATTACCACCATACGTCAAAGGACTCATAAAAAAAACTAAATTTAGGGGGAAATATATAGGACATGATGATCGTGTTAGAAAGGATGATATTAGTAATCTTTCTAGAAGTAGTATAATAGGTTATTATGATCAAGCTGATCGTAATAGATATCGTAAAAAAACTCAAAGTAGATCAATTCTAAAAGTTCCATGTAGAATGACTAAATTTACTAAAGATCAACCAGATAAATGGAAAGATTCATTGTCTCTTTTTAAAATAATAGACAAACAATTTAAATTGTTATGCCCTGAAAAACATCAAAAACAATTAGAAAGAGCATCTAAAACACCTGAATTTCAAATAGAAAACACGGCTTTTAGCACTGGAACAATAAATTATAATTGGCAAACTGCTCTTCATAAAGATGCAGGGGATTTTGATGAAGGTTTTGGTAATTTAGTAGTTTTAGAAGATTCTAGAAAGACTAGACAAGGATGGACTGGAGGGTATTTAGGTTTTCCTCAATATGGTGTGGCGGTTGAAGTTAGAGAAGGTGATTTCTTGGCAATGGATGTTCATCAATGGCACGCAAATACACCAATTAAACCTTTAATAGGATTAGCTAGAGGACAAAAGAAAGATGAATATGCTAGATTATCTGTTGTCTCTTATTTACGTAAAAATATGTTAAAATGTGTTCTTAAAGTCTAATTAAAGTGTTCTTAAAGTGTTCTTAAAGTGTTCTTAAAGTGTTCTTAAAGTGTTCTTAAAGTGTTCTTAAAGTGTTCTTAAAGTGTTCTTAAAGTGTTCTTAAAGTGTTCTTAAAGTGTT
>Ga0068872_10002995_pt1 | contig 13019 bp, 10 predicted proteins | sample NOAtaG_7_FD_66441 | JGI IMG/M metagenome (GOLD analysis project Ga0068872, IMG submission 66441) | Freshwater lake microbial communities from Lake Erie, under a cyanobacterial bloom - NOAA_Erie_Diel1S_2200h metaG | ecosystem: Environmental > Aquatic > Freshwater > Lake | place: USA: Ohio, Lake...
GTGAAGCTGCAAGAACCGGCGTGGTCCGGCGGCAGGACGCACGACGTCGGCGGGTGCATCGTCAGAAAGCGGAATGACGGTGCCACTTCCAACAAGATCAGGGCCCCACTTCTTGGTGAAGGCTTCTTGGAGCCAGTTCTTGCGGAACCAGGCATCCCATTCATCGTGGGTCACGCCTTCGTTGAGATCACCGGTGACGACAACGATGCCGGGATAGCCGTGGTCAAGGCCGAGTTCAATCGTGCAGCCCTTGGGGTCGCGCTGTTCGCTCCAGCGCATGTCGTAGAGAAGCGTGTGGATGTGGTCGCGCTCGGCGAACATGCGTCCTTGCTGATGCAGCATGTTGACGTTGTCGACGTTCCAGCGGTTGCATTCCTCGGTCGTGCCCTTCTGCCACCAATAGACCGCAAGGTAGGAACCCGTCTTCGGGTCCGGGGTCATGTCGTTGGTGGCTTTCGAGCGCAGTTTCTTCAGGCGACGTGTGGCAACGAAACGGTCGCCGGCAAACACGTTCGGGCCCATAAGGCAGCCCGAATAGAAGTGATCGTGCTCGTACCAGCGGTTGTACGCGACTTCGTAGCCTTCATGAGGCTCGACCATGGTGAATAGGAATGTCCCGACCTTGACCGGGTAGTCCTTCTCTGAAACTGCCACGTTTCCCCCTTGGAATCTGCGAGGAGGCCACGTTACTGCCGGTTCAGCGAGTGAGAAGCGGGCCTACCTGCGTGCCGAATGCTTCGACCTGCTCGGCATATTCCGCTGCGCTATCGGTATCGAACTTCACCTGAAGTTGATTCACCTCAGCTGGTGTTTCGGCGAGAAGCGCTTCGGCGATTTGTTCGGGCGAGCCCGAGTAGCAGGGCTGGCGGCGTTCGGACTTCGGGGTGCCGACATAGATGTAGGGAATGACCACGTGGCCGATCGCCATGGGAGCGTCGGCTTTGCCGAGCTTCTCGCGGGTGGCCAGCAGTAGATCAAGGCCTTCACGGGTGGCCGGGCCCTGGGGCAGCCAGCCTTCGTAGGCAGCCGCTCGACGGATTGCCGGCTTTGAGGATCCACCGATCCAAATCGGCGGTCGAGGCGACTGCACTGGGCGGGGGAGTGCTCCCATGTTTCCGACGTAGGTGTTGGAAAGCGCTTCTGCGAAGTCGACGAGTGTTGAATCGGTGAGCGATCCGCGATCGGCGAACGATACGCCGAGTGCATCGAATTCTGCTTCAACGTGACCTGCACCAATGCCAGCGATCGCGCGTCCGCCGGAAAGGTGGTCGAGTGTTTCGAAGCTCTTCGCTGCAGTGAGCGCGTGGCGATAGGCAATCACGAACACGTGACTAAGTAGTGCAACGTTTTCGGTTGCTGAGGCAAGGAAGCCAAGTGTCGTGAGGCAGTCCTGCCACCAAAGACCCATCGCTGCGGCCTTGTCTTCAGGAATCGCAATGTGATCGCAGACCGCGACGTAGAAGTAGCCACTGCGATCAGCGGCTTGCGCAATGCGTAGAAGGTCGGCAGGAGTTGCGCTGCCTTCCCATTTCGCGGCGTACAGCGAACTTTGTGACTGAATCGGCAACTGTGTGCCGTAGACCAGTGTTCCTTTGGGGATCTCAAGCATGGCGATGACGATAGTTCTTGGCTCAGAGCCCCAAGAACGAACCGCCATCGCACACGATGGTCTGGCCGCTGACATAGCCAGAGTCGGGGCCGGCGAGGAATGCCACGACGCCGCCGATGTCAGCGGTGGGATCGCCGATTCGACCAAGTGGCGTGCGTGCTTCGATAGCCCCACGAAGTGTGGGTACTTGGCTGAACGCGCTGGCAAGCGCAGGAGTTTCGGCAACAGGGGCAATGCAATTTACGCAGATGCCGTCTGGCCCCCATTCACGAGCGAGTGATTTCGCGATTGCGCGCTGTGCGCCTTTGGCTGGTGAATAGAGGGGAATATTTGCACTGCCCTCAACGCCCGATGGTGAGGTCACGAGAACGAGTCGACCTTGGTCACTCGCTTTCAAGTGAGGGTAGGAAAGTTGTGCGCACCAGAAACTCGCCCAGGCTGAAGTGCGCGACATCTGGAACCACGCGTCAGCCGGCGTTTCTTCGAGACGACTTGCGTGTCCACCGGCGAACGCGTTGTGCACCATTACGTCGAGTCGCCCATGGGTTGAAACGGTGGCATCGATGCACGCCGCAATTGATTCGCGGGTGGTGACATCGGTGACGATGCATTCTGCGGAACCGCCATCGGAACGAATCGCGTCGGCAACTGGATCGCCGGTTTCGGCACGTCGTGCCGCAATCACGACATGCGCACCAAGAGTTGCGAGTTTGCGTGCAATTCCTTCGCCAACGCCTTGACCGGCGCCGGTCACAATCGCGACGCGTCCTTCGAGAGATCGATTCACATCCACAATCCACCATCCACCGTGAGAAGTTGGCCAGCAAGGTTGCGGGCATCGGTTGAACACAGGAACTCGACGACTGCGCCGGGGTCAGCATCGGGAACGGCGGGAGTCGCAATGGACACGGGGCCGGCAATGACTGCGTCGGCGAGAACTAATTCAGGAGACACCGCAAGGGCGTTGACGGCGATGCCCTCGGGGCCCCATTGACGAGCGATCGACTTCGTGAGGATGTGCACACCTTCGGCGGCGGCGGCCCAATGGGCGTAGTGGTCGCCACCGGCGAGTGCGGTCGTGGGAAGTGTGAGGACGATTGCACCCCCGTTGCCGTTGAAAGTGGTTCGGGCTTCGGTGCAAGCGGCCACAGCGGCATCCATCGTCTGTTGCCAGGCCAGTTCAAACTCGGCATCGGTCAACTCGGCGATGGGTCGGGGAACCATGAGAGTTGGGTCCCAAGGGGCAAAGACAAGGGCCTCGTAGGGCGCTGAGCCCGTGGTTTCGTGGCCTCGACCGCTGAGTGCGGCGCTGAGTTGGGCGGCCAACGGCCCTGTACCCACAACCTTGATCCTCACGTTGTTCCCCATTCTCTTTCCCCCAGTTTGGGGGCTGACGTGCGACACAAAGTAATCATGCGCTCCGCTTGTGTGACGCCCGTCGCCTGAGGCTATGTTTCGGGACATGGAGATCGGATACACACCAGAACAGGAAGCCCTGCGCTCAGAGCTTCGTAGCTATTACGACAACCTGCTTGATGACAAGACTGTCGAGGCTCTCTCGCACAGTCATGGCATCGGTCAGGCCACCAAGGACGTCTGGAAGCAGATGTGCTCCGACGGGTGGGCCGGCATTGGCTGGCCCAAGGAATACGGCGGTCAGGCTCGCGGCCCGATCGATCAGTTCGTGTTCTTCGACGAGTCAATGCGCGCCGGTGCACCAGTGCCGATGCTCACACTCAACACCGTCGGCCCGACCATCATGAACTACGGCACCGATTGGCAGAAGGAATTCTTCCTTCCACCGATCCTCGCCGGTGACATTCACTTCTGCATCGGTTACTCCGAGCCTGGCGCCGGTACCGACCTCGCAGCACTTCAAACTCGTGCGGTGCGCGATGGCGATGAGTACGTCATCAATGGTCAGAAGATGTGGACCTCGCTTGCCGGTGGTGCTGACTACTGCTGGCTCGCCGTTCGTACCGATCCCGACGCCAAGAAGCACAAGGGCATTTCGGTGATCATCGTTCCGATGGACACACCTGGCATCACGATTCAGCCGCTGCGTCTTATGGGCGAGCACGACATCAACGCCACGTACTTCGACGACGTTCGCGTTCCCGCCAAGTTCCTTGTTGGTGAAGAGAACGGTGGTTGGGGACTCATCACCAATCAGCTCAACCACGAGCGCGTCACCCTGTGTTCAAGCGGTATGCCTGAGCGCCACCTCGCCAACGTGCGCGAGTGGGCTCAGAACACGCTCCTTCCCGACGGCCGTCGTGTCATCGATCAGGAATGGGTACAGATCAACCTCGCCAAGGTGCACGCAAAGCTTGAGTACCTGCGTCTCGCCAACTGGAAGGTTGCGTGGTCGGCAAGCACCGAGAAGTTGCACCCGGCCGACGCATCAAGCGTCAAGGTGTTCGGCACCGAGTTCTATCTCGATTCCTACCAACTCCTTATGGAGGTGCTCGGACCGCGTGCGTATCTTGACGCCGACGCACCTGAGTCAATCCTTCGTAGCCAACTCGAGGCCGGCATTCGCGGCACGATCATCCTCACCTTCGGTGGCGGAACCAACGAACTGCAGCGCGATCTCATCGCTATGTTCGGTCTTGGCTTCCCCCGCTCGGCGCGCTGAGCAGAAAGAACAGACAGATGGATTTTTCATTCTCATCAGATCAAGAAGAACTGCGCGGACTCACCAATCGGGTGCTCACCGACCGTTGCACGATGGAACACCTCAAGGAAATCGAGGATGGCGAAGGCGTCGATCTCGCCCTTTGGCGTGAACTTGCCGATCTCGGCATCGTCGGAATCGGCATGCCCGAAGCCGATGGTGGCGCGGGTCTTGGTTTCGCCGAGGTAGCAATCGTCCTTGAAGAGGTTGGTCGCACCGTTGCTCAGGTTCCGGCACTTCCGGTTATGGCGATGGCTGCACCGTTCCTTGCCGAACATGCACCGAAGTTGCTCGCCGGTCTTGCTTCAGGCGAACGCATCATCACTGTTGCGTTGCATGAACTCGTTGGCGATGTGCACACCCCGTACCTCTCGGTTTCCGGTGGTGCACTCACTGGTGTGAAGACCAACGTTCCATTCGGAACCGTTGCCGACGGCTTCATCGTCTCGGCTGCCGATGGTCTCTATTACGTCGATGCAAAGGCCAATGGCGTCACCGTTGAGCGTCAGGACGCAACTGACGGCATTCCCGACGCCAAAGTCACCTTCGCCGGTGCCGCTGGCGAAAAGATTGCCGACCTCGATGCGCTTGATCGTCTCATCGAATATGGGCAGACCGGTCAATCGCTCATCATGGCTGGCGTCACCGCTCAAGCTGTCGAGATCATGTCTGACTACGTCAAGGAGCGTGTGCAGTTCGATCGTCAGATCGCCACGTTCCAGGCCGTTGCTCAGCGCGCTGCCGACTGCCGCATCGATGCCGATGCCATCAAGCTCACTGCATGGGGTGCAGCGATGCGTCTTAACGACGGACTTCCCGCCGGCGAGAACGCTGCGTCAGCCAAGTACTGGGCGGCCGAGGGTGGCGCCCGTGTTGTGCGTGCGTGCACCCATCTTCACGGTGGCGTTGGTGTCGATCGTGACTACCCGCTGCACCGCTACTACCTCTGGGCCAAGAAGCAGGAACTGTTCCTCGGTGGAACAACGCAGAGCCTGTTGCATCTCGGCAAGTTGCTTGCAGACACTCCCGTCTGAACAACAACATTCTGAAATGAAGAAGGCCCGGGCATTTGCCCGGGCCTTCTTCAATGATTGACACGACTCACCTTGCCGGAGGACCCGGGGGTGGTCCCTGCGGTCGTTGTTGACCTTGTTGGCCCTGCATCGGAGGCATCGGTGCAGCGGCAGTTCCAGTCTGCGTTGTCGCGGTTCCGGCAAGACAACCAATGATGTACGGGAACTGTGTAGGAGTCAGGTGATAGGCGTAGGTTCCGTCGGCTTCGACCCGACCGTTGCACACATCAAGAGTTCCAGGTTCGCTGCCGCCACTGAAGGAGTACGCCTTCCAGACATAGGACCGCGAATCTCCAGTCTTGGTGTACCCGCTCTTCGCGAGGGTTGTCTGCGAACAGTTCGAGTCGAGACAGATCACTGAGTTGTAAATCGGAAATCCATCAATTGCGAAGCCCACGAGTTGTGACGTCTCGAAATTGCAGACGGCGTCGGTGTAAATAATGGTGTGGTAGTGGTACTCGGAACTTGGGCCAGTGTGCCCACCGCAGTAGTCCATGAGTCCGTTGCCCACCGGATCTCCGTAGGCTTCAGCCGCCGGGATCGGCCCCTCGGTCGGCCCGTAAATTGCGATTCCAGTTACGGTGAAACCAAGCGTTCCCAACTGATTTTCGATCGTTGTTGGGGTTGCTGCTTTGGTGGGTTTCAGGGGAATCTTCCACGTGTAGTTCTGCGGCGCGAGTGCGTTCGGTGTCTTTGACACGAACTCGTAGGAGATCATGTTGTTTGACGTGACAGTTACCTCGGTGTCAGTGCACGTCACAGTCACTTTTGGTGCGGCGTACGTGGCGCCGGCGCTCGTTCCGCTGAGGTCGGGAAAGGCGCTGCTCGGGCACGTGCCAAACGCAGGGTGACTCGTGAGCGTGTTGGCACCGCTCGCTGCAGTCGTCGTTGAGGCAGGCGTGTCGTTCTCGGAGCTCGTGGTTGAACTCGCGCACGCGAGGGCGCCAGCGATCAGTACAAGGAGAACGGGAAAGAGAATGGCGCGTCGTCGAAATTGCATGCCGAGACACTTGCACAAATCGGTGCAAGTGAAGTGGTCTGGTAATCAGCGTTGGTTCGGAAATCGAGAGACGTTCCCGACTCTGCGAGATTACGGCAGAACGGTGTAGGTGTCCTTACCGCTCTTCAGCACGGTTCCGGGCGTAGCGCCGGTGAACTGTCCGTTGATGATCACGGCTTGACCATTGACGAGCACTCGTTCGATTCCGTAGGAGTCGGCGGTGAGTCGTGAACAGCCTCCGGGAAGGTCGGCCACCATGTGCGCGTTTTCGGAACCGATTGTTGCCGGATCAAACACGACGATGTCGGCGTTACTGCCCTCGACCAGAGTGCCCCGGTCAACAAGGCCGAACAGTTCTGCGGGCTTCTGCGTAATGAGCTGCACGGCGCGCTCGACGGGAATGAGTTTGCGACCGTTGATCATGTCGCCCAAGAACCGTGTGGGGAAGGTTGCTCCACACATGCGGTCGAGGTGAGCACCGGCGTCGGAGCCACCGATCATGATTCGCTCATCGTTCCAAGCGTCAACTCGCATGCGCCATGACTCGGGATCTTTGTCCTTCGGAGCCGGCCACAGAACGGTCTGAAGCTCGTCGGCGATGACGATGTCGAGCAACGTGTCGAACGGCTCGGTGCCGCGCTCGGCAGCGATGTCGGAAACGGTTCGATTCGACAGACCTGCGTTTTCTGGTGAGAACGTGTCGCCGATGACGTAGTCCTCCCAGTCGGCGATGCGGCGATAAACGCCGGCTTCTTCTGACCGAGATGTGGCAAGAAGCTTGGCGCGAATCTCAGGATCTTGCAGTCGCTTTATGCGCTCTGGGATTTCGCAGCGCAAAGTTTCTTCCCACGTCGGGAGAAGCCAGATGCCGCAGAAGGTTGCGAAGTTCATGTTCATGGGAACAAGCACTGGCATGGTGAGGGCGACGACGCGGCCACCCAATTCCTTGGCTCGGTCATAGGCCTCAACCTGACGGCCGACGCGATCGGGTTCGCGGCTGTCAATAGTGAGGACGTTCCAGTTCATGACGCGCTTTGCGGCGGCGCTCAAGACTGCGAGCAATTCGATTTCGTCATCTGCGAAACGATCAAGACAACCAGGGACGATGCCTTCAAGGCTGGTGCCTTCGTGCTTGCCGACCTCGGTGGCCATCGCAATCATTTCTTCTTTCGATGCCCATCGGCTTGGCACCGGTTGTCCATCGCCATCGCTGTGACTGCCTGATGTCGTGAACGACCATCCGAGGGCACCGACCTCGATGGCCTTGCGCAGTTCGGCCACCATGGCATCGATTTGTTCGGGGGTTGCCTCGCCGCCCACGGACTCGGGGCCCATGACGTAGCGACGGATGGCGCAGTGCCCGGCCATCCAACCAGCGTTCACCGAGATGCGATTCTCGAACTGATTGAGGTACTGCTCGAAGGTTTCCCAGTTCCAATTGATGGTCTTGAGCGCGGGAAGGGGCATTCCTTCGACTCGACTCATCATTTCCTGGAGGTATTCCGCTTCGGCGACAGTGGGGCGCAGGGGGGCGAGGGTGAATCCGCAGTTGCCGGCGATCACGGTGGTGACGCCATGGTTTGCTGACGGGGACGCACCCGGATCCCACAAGAGCTGTGCGTCGTAATGGGTATGGGCGTCGATGACCCCAGGCATGACCATGCGGCCGGTGGCATCGGTGATGATGGTGGCGTCGCCGTCAACTTCACCGATAACAACGATCTTTCCGTCGCGAATGCCGATGTCGGCGATGCGTGCGGGAGCACCAGTGCCATCGATGACGGTTCCGCCCTTGATGACCTCGTCGTACGTTGCGTCGGACATTGCGACCACCTCTCGTCGGCCACCCGTCGGCGGCGTTTCTGACAGACCGTCAGATTACACGGCTCTCGGCGGGCGTCCACCGTCGGGAAGGGGGGTCAGTGTGACGGAGGGCGGGCGCTGTCCTAACGTGCGACCCATGGCAACCATGAACGAGTACCGCCAGCTCATCGGGGGCGAATGGGTCCCCGGTGGCGATGGCACATACGACATCATCAACCCTGCAACTGAACAGGTCGTCACCGGCGCTCCCGAGGCCTCGGCCGAAGACGTCGCCCGTGCCGCTGCGGCAGCAAAGGAAGCACTTCCGGCCTGGAGTCGCACGACTCCCGAAGAGCGTTCTGCTCTTCTCGCTGCGGCTGGCAAGGAACTGGCCAAGCGCACGCCCGAGTTGATTCCGCTTGTCATTAGCGAAACCGGTGCAACGTCATCGGTTGGTTCGCTTATGCAGATTCCGGTCGCGATCTCGCGTTTCGATCGTTACGCGAGAGGTGCGCTGTACGACCAGAACGTTGCGCTTCCTCCGCAACCGATCGGCACAACGCCGCTTGCCGCAGGCGCACTTATGGCTGGTTATGCCCGCAAGGTGCCGGTCGGCGTTGTCGCATGTATCGCTCCCTACAATTTCCCGACAACCTCAATGGTCGGAAAGATCGCTCCGGCGCTTGCAACTGGAAACACCGTTGTGATGAAGCCTGCTCCGCAGGATCCGTTGTGCGTTATCGAACTCGCAAAGATTCTTGAAGATGTTGGTTTCCCGAAGGGCGTCATCAATATCGTCACCGGTAGTGGTCCCGCTGCTGGTGTGAATCTTGTTTCCGATCCCAACGTCGACATGGTGTCGTTCACCGGTTCGTCGGCAGTTGGCGCATCGATCGTTGCTGCAGGTGCTCCCACCATGAAGCGTCAGCTTCATGAACTCGGTGGCAAGGGTGCATGCATCGTTCTTGAAGATGCCGACATGGAAAAGGCTGTTGCTGGCATCGCCAGCGTGTGGGCATTCCACTCAGGCCAGATCTGCACGGCCCCGACTCGCGTCATCGTGCATCGCAGTCGTTACGACGAACTCGTCACGCGTCTTGAAGGTGCAGCGCGCGCGCTCAAGGTCGGCGATCCGCTCGACGCAGCAACTCAGGTTGGACCGGTTATTTCTGCCGTTCAGCTTGGTCGCATTCAGGGAATGATCGAAGCCGGAGTTTCTGAAGGCGCCGAAATCGTCGTCGACGGTCGTAACGCAGGGCCGGACAAGGGTTACTTCATCGGCCCAACCCTTCTCGCTGGTTGCAACAACACCATGACTCCAGTGCGCGAAGAAATCTTCGGACCAGTCGTTGTTGTCGTTCCGTTCGACACTGTCGACGACGCGATCTCCATCGCAAATGACAGCGATTACGGCTTGTTCTCCTATGTCTTTGGTGCGGACACTCCGGCTGCCTACGAGGTCGCCAAGGAGATCCGCTCGGGTCGCGTTGGCATCAACAGTGTGCAGACCCATCACGAAACACCGTTCGGTGGTTTCAAGATGTCCGGTATTGGCCGCGACGGCGGCAACTGGGGTCTCGACGCCTACACCGAATGGCAGTCAATTATCTGGGGCAGCTGAGTCCCACCGCACTTGCAGTTCGACCTATTCAACATTTACTGACTCACCTCTGGGGGAATTCATGAAGGGCATCGTTTTCACTGGCGACAAAGCTGAGGTTCTCGACGGACTCGAAGTCCGCGAACCAGGTGCTGGCGAAGTCATCGTCAAGGTGATGGCTGCTGGTGTGTGCCACAGCGACGTAACTGCTGCCGCAGGTGCGTTCGGCTGGCCCTCGCCTGCAGTGTTGGGCCATGAAGGTGCAGGAATTGTTGAAAAGGTCGGCACTGGCGTCACCCACGTAGTTGAAGGTGACCACGTCATCATCTCGACCCTTGCCGCTTGTGGCGTTTGCAAGGCATGCGCACAGGGCAAGCCCACACGTTGCCGTCAGACACTTGGAAACATGGCTCAGCCCTTCACGCTTGATGGCGAAGCGTGCTGGAACTTTGCTGCGGCATCGGTGTTCACCGAGCGCACGGTGATCCGTGGTTTTCAGGCCGTAAAGATTCCTAAGGATGTTCCGTTCACTTCTGCATGCCTTGTCGGATGTGGCGTAATGACTGGTGCAGGAGCCGTCCTCTATCGCTCTGATGTGAAGATCGGCCAAACCGCGGTTGTCTATGGCTGCGGCGGCGTTGGCCTCAATGCCATCCAAGCACTCCGCGTAAAGCGCGCGTCGCGCATCATCGCGATTGACACCGAACCTGAGAAGGAAGCACTCGCTCGTCAGTTCGGTGCAACCGACTTCCTCAATGGTCGCGACGAAGACATTGTTGAGCAGGTGCGTCGACTCGTTCCTTACAGCGAGACCGAACTTTCCGGCCCATTCAATGCCGGTGGTGTTGATTGGGTGTACGACGTTGTCGGTCATCCGGCAGTCACGTCGAACGCGCTGGAGATGCTCGATTGGGGCGGCACGGTCGTCATCATCGGCACGCCTGGCGGTGACGCAACCTTCACACTTCCGTACCAGCGCTTCACGCAAAACGAGCGTGCAGTCATTGGTTGTCGCGCAGGTTCGTACAGCCCACATAGCGACATGCTTCAGATCATCGATCTCTATCGCCGTGGCGAGTTCATGCTCGACGAACTCGTGACTGCCACCTATCCGCTCGAGGGTTTCCACGACGCGGTGCACGACATGCATTCAGGTGCAGTTGCTCGTGGCGTGCTTACCATCGGTTAATCGGGCCATCAGGATTCATTCGTTGCTTGATTCCGCACGCGTTGTCGTGACGGTTTCTCGCGCAAGAACCACAACAATGGGGAAATAATGGAACAGCGGTATGTAGGCAAGGGTGTCATCGTTACTGGTGCCGGTTCAGGAATCGGGCGCGGAGTTGCCGAGCGCTTTGGTGCTGAAGGCGGCAAGGTCGCGTGTCTCGATGTGAATCTTGAGAATGCTCAGGAAACCGCGAACGCGATTGGACCAAACGCAATCGCTCTCGCCTGCGATGTCAGCAGTTGGGCAAACGTTGAGTCGGTTGTCGCTGAAGTGACGAAAGCATTTGGTCAGGTCGACGTGTTGTGCAACGTCGCTGGCATTGGCGGCTTCGATAACAGTCACGACGGGGACCCGGCCAAGTTCGAACGAATGATCGCCGTGAATCTCACGGGCACCTATTTCATGTGCCGGGCCGTGCTCCCTCAGATGGTGGAGCGAGGCCATGGAGTCATCGTGAACACCTCGTCGACAGCAGCGGTCATGGGTCAGCCCTGGAGCGCGGCCTACTGCGCATCAAAGGGTGGCGTCTCGGCCCTCACCCGAGCGCTTGCCACCGAGTACGACGTGCCGATCCGCATCTGTGCGGTTGCTCCCGGAGGCGTCGAGACAAACATGTACGCAGCGTTCGTCCCGCCGAAGGGTGCGGACTGGGGCCGTATGCGAAAGATGTCGCGTGACAACGTCGAAGTCGGGAAGCCAGCTGAATTGGCGAGTTTTTATGCCTATTTGGGCTCCGATGAAGCTCGCTACGTCAGTGGTGCAACCCTCATGATGGACGGTGGGATTTCCTGTTAGTCGAGGTCGCAATGTGACCGGTCGGAACCTTGGTTACCGGCCGGTCACTTTTTCGTTTTGGGGTCGATTTGTTGCATCGAGCGGGCCGCTGGCAGACCCGAGATCCCCCTGTGCCGATCGTCACACATGAGATTGTGAATTCGGTTATGGTTCGCCAAGTAGTTCAACAACTCCCAGGGGGGAAACAAGTGAAGCGATTCAGAGCAGGTGTGCTCATCGCGGCTCTCAGCGTCAGCATCCTTGCTGTCGGCTGCGGCCGTAGTGGGTCAGAAAGCAGCGAAAGTGGCTCGGGCGAAAGTTCCACAGCCAAGGCAAACGCCAACTGCACCAAAGAAGCGTTGCAAGCAACAGAGATCGGTGTCACCGCTGACACGATTTCGGTTGAGGTCATGGCCGATACCGGTTCGCCGCTTGCACCCGGTTTGTTCCAAGGCAACGTCGATGCGATGAATGCCTATGCCAAGTGGATTAACGCCAACGGCGGCGTTGGCTGTCGTCAGTTGAAGGTTGAAGCCTGGGACTCCAAGCTCGATGCAACCGAATCCAAGAACGGCATCATCAATGCATGCAAGAACGATCTTGCGATGGTTGGTGGCAACTCGCTGTTCAATCCCGACGTTTCGGTGATTGGCAATTGTGCTGATAAGGCCGGCCAGCCCGTTGGTCTTCCGGTCTTCGCCGCTCTTGCGAATGACGTCAACGAACAGTGCGCTGCAAACGTTTGGGTGATGCAGGCCGTTGCTGAACCTTGCAATGGCACGAACACCGGCGTACGTGACCTCAAAGCATTCGTTGGGGCAACGAAGTACTACCAAACGGTTCAGCCGAACCTGAAGGGCGTCTTCCTGGTTCCTGGCGATCTACCCACCACGATCCAGTCCGCTACCTATCAAATTGAAGGTCAGAAGCAGGCTGGCGTGAACTGGATCGACGCTCTCAAGGTTTCGGGCCGTTCGGAACAGTCAGCATTCAACACCTACGTTCAAGCTCTCAAGAACGGTGGCGGCAACTACGCCTACATGGGTTCGAATGACGTCGCTATGACGAAGCTTCGCAAGGAAGCAACGGCACAGGGTCTCACCGGCGTTGACGTGTGGGCATGTTCGCTTGCTTGCTACACCGAGAACTTCAAGACCGGTGGCTCGGCAGTCGACGGCACCTATGTCTGGATGCAGTTCATCCCGTTCGAAGAGGCCTCAAGCAACAAGGCAGTGAAGGCCTATGTCGATGCTGT
>Ga0068872_10002997_pt1 | contig 13017 bp, 14 predicted proteins | sample NOAtaG_7_FD_66441 | JGI IMG/M metagenome (GOLD analysis project Ga0068872, IMG submission 66441) | Freshwater lake microbial communities from Lake Erie, under a cyanobacterial bloom - NOAA_Erie_Diel1S_2200h metaG | ecosystem: Environmental > Aquatic > Freshwater > Lake | place: USA: Ohio, Lake...
GAAATGATGCGCCCTGCAAGGCGTTTCATGCAATGGCTTTTTCAAGAACCTTCGAAATCAATCCATCGTCGACGATCTGGGTCTGGGCGGACCCCATGCTGCGCAGCACCACATAGCGGACTTTCCCCGATTTTGACTTTTTATCGTGTGACATCCATTCCAAATAATCCTTGACGGGCCATCGGGGCGGACGAATCGGGAGCGCTGCCTTCTCAATCAGCGCAACAATGCGCGACACCATCTCCGAAGACAAGCCGCCAAGCTCCCTAGACAGGTTCGCCGCAATCACCATGCCGCAACCGACTGCCTCCCCATGAAGCCATTTGCCGTAGCCGAGGCCCGCCTCAATCGCATGGCCAAAGGTATGCCCGAAATTCAGAATTGCTCGGCGATCTGTTTCGCGCTCATCTGCAGCAACAACCTGTGCCTTTAACTCACAGGATCGATAGACGGCCTCGGTCAACGCATTACGGTCACGCCGCAGAAGGGCCTCGATATTGGCCTCGAGCCAATTGAAAAACTCCGCATCGAGAATACACCCGTACTTGATGACCTCTGCGAGGCCCGCACTGAATTCCCGAGCCGGTAATGTGCCGAGAACATCGAGATCGCAGAACACAGCCGAAGGCTGATAAAACGCACCAATCATATTCTTGCCCAGGGGATGATTAATTGCGGTCTTACCCCCAACCGAGGAATCCACCTGCGCCAGCAAGGTTGTTGGCACCTGAATCAGCCGCATACCCCGTTGATAGCTGGCAGCCGCAAAGCCTGCCATGTCACCGACAACGCCTCCGCCGAGGGCGACAATTGTTTCTCCGCGCTCAATACGGTTCGCCATCAATCCATCAAAAATCAGATTTAAATGGACCCAGTCTTTGAATTGCTCGCCATCTGGAAGATCAATGCAAATTACAGGGTGGCCTAAGGATTCAACCGTGTCGCGAATGGCCGCTGTGTACAGAGGGCCTACCGTCTCGTTAGTCACAATTACAACCCGCCCCGGCGACAGGGCCTCCCGCCAACACTCTGAATTATCAATAAGCCCAGAACTGATCCATATCGGATAACTCCGACTGTCGAGTGCAACATGTAGTGTCTTCATCTCATAAAATCCCCGCCTGATGTAGGCCTTGGTCAATTGCGCGCATTACCACCGACACGGAGGCCCGTGTCGTCGGCACAATCAGGTTTGCAATTTCTCGATACAAGGGATCACGCTCAGCATGCAGCGCGATCAGCGTCGCCCGGGGGTCGGCCGACCGACTTAATAGTGGTCGGCTCGTGTCATTTTTTAATCTCTGCCACAGCTGCTCAGGGTCTGCATCCAGATAAATTACAAATCCCGACCGCAACATCTCCCGATTCTCTGCACGCACAATGGCCCCTCCTCCCGTCGTGATCACATGACCGGTACGCCCCATCGCCTCCGAAATAGCCCGAGACTCCCGCTTTCGAAAGCCTTCCTCGCCCTCCAAATCAAAAATGGTTTGAATCGGAGCGCCCGAGCGGGCTTCGATTTCCTGGTCTGTATCCATGAAAGCCAGGCCATGACGCTTGGCGAGTCGCCTACCCACCGTCGTCTTGCCCGCACCCATTAGGCCAACAAAAACGATATTTCGCATGGCGAGGAGTCTATCAGGCGATAAACTCTACCCCATGAAATTAGCTCTGCGCTGGCTAGCCATCGCCCTTTCAAGTCTGATTGCGTTAATCGCGGTTGCCCTCTTGGTCATCGCCTTGGCTACCCCGAGGCTGCCGCCAATTAATGCGGTTGCGGACTACCAGCCCAAGATGCCACTGAGGGTCCTGACATCGGACGGCATCTTAATCGGTGAGTTTGGTGAGGAGCGCAGAAGCCTCGTGCGCCTGCCAGAAGTGCCCAAGCATCTGGTTCAGGCGATTCTCGCAGCCGAGGATGATGCTTTTTTTCAACACCGAGGTATTGATTTCACGGGTATCGCACGCGCCGTCTTGGCCAATCTCTTTGCAGGAGGCAGATCACAAGGGGCAAGTACGATCACGATGCAGGTCGCGCGAAACTTCTATCTCTCTTCAGAGAAAACGTTTACACGAAAAATTTATGAGGTGTTATTGGCGTCTGAGATTGAGCGCAAGCTCACCAAAAATCAGATTCTTGAGCTTTACTTAAATCAGATTTATCTAGGTAAGCGGGCCTACGGTTTCGCGGCTGCATCACAGACTTATTTTGGCAAAGAGATTACAAAAATCTCTCTGGCTGAGGCTGCGATGTTGGCGGGGCTTCCTAAGGCCCCATCGGCATTTAACCCTTCAGCCAATCTCCGCCGTGCAACATTGCGGCAGCACTACGTTCTCGGGCGAATGGAAAAACTCGGCTTAATAAGCCCCCGCCAATCCGCCGAGGCGAAGGCGGAAAAGCTCACGGTCATCGGCCGTGCAGATGAATTTCCTCTGCGTGCCCCATACGTAGCAGAGATGGCGCGCCAATTGATGTTTGATCAATACAAAGAAGAAACCTACACCCGGGGATTGACGGTTTACACCACCATCTCGGCCGACGAGCAGCGGGCAGCCCAGAGAGCCCTGCGGGCAGGCCTGCTGGAATACGATCGTCGCCAAGGCTGGCGAGGGCCGGAGGCCTTCATCGCTCTGCCTAGCGCGCGCGACGCCTTTGAAGATGCCATCGAAGATGCGCTAAGCGACCGCCCTGATAGCGAAGAACTCCTCACCGCAATTGTGATCGATGTCAGCGACACCCGGGTCGTTGTTCGCCGAAGCCGTAATCAAACCGTCGAAATCTCTGGCGATGGTCTGAAGTTTTCAAGCCAAGGTCTATCATCCGTTGCGCCGCCAGCAAAACGCTTGCGTAAAGGCGCAGTCGTCAGAATTCTTCAAATGCCAGACGGCCAATACGAGATCACGCAGATGCCTGAGGTTGAATCTGGATTTGTTGCGCTAAACCCGCAGGATGGTGCAATCCGGGCACTCGTAGGCGGGTTTGACTTCAATCGTAATAAATTTAATCGTGTGACACAGGCTTGGCGACAGCCAGGTTCCGCATTCAAACCCTTTGTTTATGCCAGTGCGCTCAACCGAGGCTTCTCGCCCGCGACCATAGTGAATGACGCACCTGTGCAATTTGATCCTGGGCAGACAGGGGGGCAGGCATGGGAGCCAAAAAATTACGATGGCACATTTGATGGGCCGATGACCCTGCGGCAAGGTCTTGCAAAATCAAAAAATATGGTCTCAATCCGTGTGCTGCATAGCGTGGGCCCGCGATACGCACAGGACTACATTACACGGTTTGGTTTTGAACCCGAGCGTCATCCGGCCTACCTGACTATGGCTTTAGGCGCGGGCTCGGTCACCCTAATGCAAATGGCTACAGGCTATTCGGTCTTCGCAAACGGGGGTTATCGTGTCAATCCCTTCCTCATTGATCGTGTTGTGGACCTCAAAGGAAAGGTTTTAGGCCGTGCGCAGCCGGTCAAATCTGGGACGGAAAGCCAACGAGTGATGGATCCCCGTCATGCCTTCATCATGAATAGCCTCTTGCGTGAGGTGGTCCGCTCTGGAACAGCTGCCCGCGCGGTCTCACTTGGTCGCAGCGACTTGGCCGGGAAAACCGGTACCACTAACGACTCCCACGATGCCTGGTTCGCTGGATACGGTGGCAATGCGGTTGGCGTTGCCTGGGTAGGATTTGACCAGCCAAAAAAACTAGGTGACCGCGAAACCGGAGGAGGCTTGGCACTGCCAATCTGGATGGAATACATGAAAGTTGCGCTACTGCGTGCACCAAACGCTATGAGATCAATGCCGAATGGAGTCCTCGAAATTGGCGGCGAGTATTACACCCAAGAGAGCAGGCCCGGTGTGGGTGTGGCAAGCGTGGGGCTGCGTTAGCCTGGAAGAGCCATGCCCGCCTCGAGGGCTGCCTGTTCAGAAAATATCTGCCAAAAATCTTTCGTACTTCGCGTATCAATCCAGCCTTGCGTCTGCCTCGTAAAGTGAAAGGCGCCATGCACCGACGCCAGCCAGACCTGCTGCAAGGGGGTCTGTGGGTTGATAATGATCTTTCTCCCATTTTCAAATTCAACCTCAAGGACCGATCCGTTACGAATGGCCTCAATGTCGATTGAAAGCGTCTCTGCCCATCGATCAACAGTGGACTCAATAGTCTGCCAAATTCTTTGAACCTCATCTAAAAACTCGGTTTCCGTCATACTTATCCCCTATGCACCACCTCAATACCCACCTACCCAGACCGCAGCCAGAACAGTCCGTTGCCTCTCGCCCCTATGGTGTAGCGGCGGTGTTACTGCTAAGCATAAGCCTTTGCCTGATTCTGGGTGGATGCGGGCAGAAAGGGCCCTTGGTTCTTCCAAAGCCCCAGTTTCCGGCACCCCCTGCAGAAACACCCAGACCTTAATCATGGCCCATATCTTTAACACAGGTCCCCTGAGGGGGTCCTCATTTTCCCGGTCCGAGACAGGGGATCTTCTGTGTGAAGGTCAGCCGTTAGCGGCGATTGCACAGCAATTCGGTACACCAACATTTGTCTATGCCGAACGCATGATTACGGATGCCTACCAGTCATTTTCTCAGGCTGCCCAGGGCCGAGACGCCTTAATTTGTTACGCATTGAAAGCAAATTCAAGCCTTGCGATTATCCGTCTGCTTGCCCAACAGGGGGCTGGTTTTGACATTGTGTCGATCGGTGAATTACAGCGTGTCTTAGCCTGCGGCGGGTCTGTCGACCGGGTTGTCTTTTCTGGCGTTGGGAAAAAGCCAGAGGAGATCTCTGCAGCCCTTCATGCAAAGATTAAATGCATCAATGTAGAGTCTGAGGCAGAGCTGGAAATGATTTCGTCAATCGCAACCCAGCAGGGCTCGCGTGCGCCGATCTCGATTCGTGTCAATCCTGACATTGATGCAAAGACACATCCCTATATTTCTACCGGATTGAAAGAAAATAAATTTGGTATTCCCATGGAATCTGCAGTCGCGGTTTATCAGAAAGCGGCAACGCTTCCAGGCATTGATATTCAAGGAATTGACTGTCATATCGGATCACAAATTACGGACATTCAACCATTCCTCGACTCTCTAGAGAGAGTTCTTGATCTTGTAGCGGTCTTAGATCGGCAGAAGATCCAGATTCATCACCTTGATCTGGGTGGCGGCCTTGGAATCACCTACGAACAAGAAAGTCCACCATCCCCAAAAGAAATGCTTAATGCCCTGTTTGGCCGAATTGATGCCTGGTCGCAATCCCGAAAGGCTGCCGCACCCGAAGTCTTATTCGAGTTCGGGAGGGCCATCGTCGGTAATGCGGGACTCTTGTTAACGCGGGTTGAGTTGCTCAAACCCGGCCGAGAAAAAAACTTTGCCGTCATCGATGCTGCTATGAACGACTTAATGCGACCAGCCCTATACGACGCCTGGCATGGTGTTGAGCCTCTGGCTAACAATAGAGTGGATGCAGACCGTACAAAATGGGATCTGGTGGGTCCCGTCTGCGAGAGCGGGGACTGGATCGCAAAGGATCGCGGGCTCTCACTGTCTTCGGGGGATCTGCTCGCCATCTTGTCAGCAGGCGCTTATGCCATGAGTATGAGTTCAAATTACAACAGCAGGCCTAAGGCGGCTGAAGTCCTCGTTGATTTAAACGGAGACGCGCATCTAATTCGCCGACGTGAGGTATTCGAAGACCTCATCCTTACCGAAAGAATTCCCGCCTATCTTCTGGGGAATACATAAGGTTAATGGTGTCGAGGTCGGCGCCATCTCCACCGCAAACCAAGCAACACGACTGTTACAGCGAGCGCGATACTCGGGTCGAAAAAATTATTTTTTCCTGCACGATGCAGAAAAAAATGAATGCAGCCAAGTAAAGCCACTGCGTAGATTAGCTGATGAATCGTTTTCCATCGGGCTCCAAGCTGCCGCATAGACCACTGATTAGATGTGATTGCCAGCGGTATCAATAAGGCGAAACCCACCAGCCCTACGGTAACAAAGGGCCTCTTGAACGCATCTTTAAGTACAGCACTCCAGAGAAACTCGTGTTCAAAGGCCCAGAATCCCAAGAGGTGAATAAATGCATAGGCAAAGGCCCAAAGACCTAGCATCCGTCGCAGGCGTACAAGCTCAGTCCAGTCCAGTAGACGACGCAGTGGTGTGATCGACAGTGTCACCAATAGCAGCACTAGGCAGCACATTCCTGTAGAACGCAGCAGAGTCTCTTGCGGATTGGCGCCCAGATTCCCAGACAGCGCAAGGAGAAAGAGATCAACGAGCGGGGTTGCCGCCCATAGGAATAAGGAGAGTCTGAGCAGTCGAGTCTGAGACTTTAGATCAGCGTGCAAGGGTCGCGCGAGGAGCCGAAGAGTCTGGCCCCAAGGTGTTAATAAAACTTCTTAAGGTCTAGGCCCGCATAGAGCCCGCTCACAAGCTCGGCGTAACCGTTAAATAACTCGGTCTTGCGTCGAACTGCAAATAAACTCTCGACACCCAATACCCGCTCAGTGGCCTGTGACCAGCGTGGATGATCCACATTAGGATTGACGTTGGAGTAAAAACCATATTCATTTGGCGCGGCAAGGCTCCAGCTGGTAGTTGGCTGGGCTTCTGTAAACCGGATCTTGACTAGAGACTTGGCACTTTTAAAACCATATTTCCAAGGCACAACCATCCGGACAGGAGCCCCATTCTGTGCCGGCAACACAACGCCATACATCCCAAACGTCAGCATCGTGAGTGGGTTTCGTGCCTCATCAAGCCGAAGTGCCTCATGGTAGGGCCAACGCAAAACCCGGGAATTCAGGCCCGGCATCTGCTTAGGATCTGCTAGAGACGTGAACTCAATATACTTTGCTGACCCTAAAGGCTGGACCTGTTTAATCAGCTCGGATAATGAGTAGCCCACCCAAGGAATCACCATCGACCAGCCCTCAACACAGCGTAATCGGGTGATGCGCTCCTCTAGTGGTGCGATCTTGATCAAGTCATCGATATCAAAAATCCGGGGTTTCGCCACAAGACCTTCAATCGATAATTTCCATGGCGATGTCTTTAACCGACTCGGTGCGTTAGCGGCGGGGTCATCTTTATCTAAGCCGAACTCATAGAAGTTGTTATAGCCGGCGGCATCTGCAAACGGAACCGGTTTTTCCATGATCGAAAAACGACTTGGCCTTCCGGGTAGCGCAGCATAGTTGCCTGGAGCGCGGGTGCTCGCCTGAGCGTTCGACATGCCACCACGCGTGGTCGCCGCAACTAGAGCGGCTCCGCCAAGCCCGGCAATCAGAGTTCGACGGTTTAAAAACACTGTCTCTGGAGTCACCTGCGACTGCAGATGATCCCCCGAGATCAGCTGGCGGTGTTTACCGGACCGAAGCAAGATATTCCGAGACGGCGGCGATTTCCGCCTCCGTCATCTTTCCTGCAATGGTCATCATCTGAGCGCTATTTTTACGCTGACCAAGCCTGAAATTGTTCAGAGTCGCCTCGGTGTACTCTGGATGCTGTCCGGCGAGACGTGGGAACTGTGCTGGGATTCCGGCCGCATTAGGGCTGTGGCAGCCGGCGCAGGCAGGCAGGCCTTTCTCAGGAAGTCCACTGCGATAGATCTTCGCGCCAAGCACGATGAGATCTTTCCGTTTTGCGGACGCATTGTTTGCTTTTTGTGCTGCATAGAACGCAGCAATGTTGCGAATATCCTCGTCCGACAAGATCGATGCAAAGCCCAGCATGATGGCGTTATTACGCTCGGGCTCTTTAGCGCCAGCCTTAAGCTTAAAGTTATAGAGCTGTTTCTCAAGATATGCGGCATGCTGACCAGCGAGGATCGGGTTTTGTGCGATCACACTATTGCCGTCGGGCATATGGCAGGCGGCGCAGACGGTTGCCGCTGTTGTTTTTCCCTTGGCGAGGTCAGCGGGTTTTTTCGATACCGGATCAGCGGCGATAGTCGGCGTTGAAATCAGCAGACCGATCGTTGTCAAGGCTGCAGCAAAAAAGCTGCCGAACCGACGAATGGGTTGATCTCTCATCGGGCGCGCGGAAAGCGTGTCAAACTGGTAACGCATAATTACTCCCTGCTTGTTTTGATTAGCCCCTATTTTAGTCGAGTCCCTTTGCCTCATGTCGTCCGAAGCCAAAAACCCTCTGCCGCCCCTCAAAGACTGGATTCATCAGATTAGCTTTCTAACAAGTGCAGCGCGTTCGGCCGACTTGCCCGCCCTTGGGGCAGGCGAGATCGCAATCGCTGGCCGCTCCAACGCCGGGAAATCCTCCGCCCTTAATTTTCTGTGTAACCGTCGAAAGCTCGCCTTTAGCAGCAAAACTCCGGGCCGGACTCAGCTGATCAATATGTTCCAGCTCTGCTGGCAAGAAGAGGAGAAGGGCCGACTAGTGGATCTGCCGGGTTACGGCTATGCGGCCGTGGATCATGCCACGAAGGCGCGATGGCAAGAGGAACTCGCTCGGTTTCTCGAGTCACGGCTGAGCCTGGTGGCGATGATCCTGGTGATGGATATCCGGCATCCTTTTGGGCCCCTCGATCAAGACATGCTCGACTGGTTTGGTCGGCGTCGCCAACCAATCCACATTCTGCTGACGAAGTCCGACAAACTCGGCAAACAGGAGCAAACAAAGACGCTTGCTCTGGCCCAGCGACTGATTAAGGAACATTCCGAGCGCTGGGGCGATGAAGTCACGACCAGTCTGTTCTCAGCCACAGCCAGAATCGGACGGGAGGAAGTGATTGACCATATCGCTGACTGGTGGGGCCTGAGCAACCGCGGTCAGTAAAGAGGCGATTTAATTTCTGCGCTCAGAGTTCGTTATGATTTAAGTTGGATTTCCGATCTGATAGGGCCTCGTGGATCGAAGGCAAAAAAAACCCAGCGAGGTAATCGCCGGGTTAAGAACGCCTAAATTCGATAGGCACCCGCTCAGGGAGGAGAAGCGGGAGACGACAAGTCGTCTATGTCTATGATATGTCTTAGACAGAAAATTGAGAATATTAACCATTTTACGGGTAGTGTTATAAGGGTAGCTATGCTGAACTCCAAATTTCCGGCCACAAGAATGCGACGAAATCGCAGAGATCCCTGGTCTCGTTCTTTGGTAAGTGAGCACACGTTATCAGTGAAAGATCTTATATATCCAGTCTTCGTTACTGAGGGGTCTGGCATAACGGTAGAGGTTGCGTCGATGCCCGGGGTGTTTCGATACTCGATCGATCGGCTCGTTCCGGTGGCAGAGCGGGCTAGGGACTTGGGCATCCCGGTGCTCGCAATCTTCCCTGTGATTGAGTCTTCGAAAAAAACACCCGATGGGCGAGAGGCCTTCAACCCTGCCGGTCTGGTCCCGCGAGCGGTGAGCGCCCTCAAGCAGCGGGTTCCTGAGATAGGAATCATGACCGATGTCGCTCTCGACCCCTACACGAGCCACGGCCAAGACGGTCTTATCGACGAGGAAGGCCGAATTCTTAACGACTCGACCGTAAAAGTCCTGGTTGAACAGGCGCTAATGCAGGCCCAGGCCGGTGTAGATATTGTCGCGCCCTCCGATATGCAAGATGGCCGAATTGGCGCGATTCGAGCAGCGTTGGAATCAAACCATCTGATTGACACCCGAATCATGTCCTATGCGGCGAAGTATGCGTCGGCGTATTACGGCCCGTTTAGGGATGCAGTGGGAAGCGCCGGCAGCCTTGGCAAGTCTGACAAGAAAACCTATCAGATGGACCCGGCCAATTCGAACGAGGCCTTACGAGAGGTTGCTCTCGATATTGAAGAGGGCGCTGACATGGTCATGGTAAAGCCTGGCCTTCCCTATCTCGACATCGTCTGGCGGGTTAAAGCTGAATTTGGTATGCCGACCTTTGCATATCAAGTCAGTGGCGAATATGCGATGTTAAAGGCCGCCTGCGCTAACGGCTGGCTCGACGAGCGCAAGGCAGTGCTGGAGGCCATGATCGCATTTAAGCGGGCTGGTGCAGATGGTGTGCTCACCTACTATGCGCCCGATATCGCGGGATGGTTAAAGGCATAGGCCCAGACAAACGGAATCAATAAAAAAGGCCGCTTCCTTTTGGGATTCGGCCTTTAACTACAAGAAGCGCTGATTACGCTGCTTTTTCTGTATCGACGGGCTCGGATACTTCTGGACGATCAACAAGTTCCATCAGGGCCATCGGGGCGTTATCGCCGCTGCGGAAACCAAACTTCAATATCCGACAGTAGCCCCCCGGACGGGATGCATAACGGGGGCCGATTTCCGCAAAAAGTTTTCCAACAATTTCCCGATCGCGCAGACGATCGTAGGCCAAACGACGATTGGCCAAGCTCGGTGTCTTGCCGATCGTAATCAAGGGCTCCACTTTTCGCAGCTCTTTCGCCTTAGGCAGGGTTGTCTTAATCGCCTCATGGCGTAATAGCGCATTTGCCATATTACGGAACATAGCGAGTCGATGACTCGTTGTGCGATTTAGCTTGCGTAATCCGAGACGGTGACGCATGGGTTTTCTCCTTAACTCTCTTCGCGCTCTCGCGCGGTTAACCTAGAAATAAATTAGCGATCCAAGCCTGCTGGTGGCCAATTCTCAAGCTTCATGCCCAGAGTGAGGCCGCGCGAAGCCAGCACCTCTTTGATCTCATTGAGCGATTTCCGTCCAAGATTCGGCGTTTTCAACAATTCGTTTTCCGTTCTCTGGATCAAATCGCCAATGTAATAAATGCTCTCCGCCTTCAGGCAGTTCGCCGATCGCACCGTCAGCTCCAAATCATCAACGGGGCGTAACAGCATCGGATCAACACTCGCGCCCCGACCCGCTTCGGCAACCTGCTCACCACCCTCGAGTGCTGCAAATACTGAGAGCTGGTCTACCAAGATTCTGGCGGCCCGACGAACGGAGTCTTCAGGGTTGATGACGCCATTCGTCTGCACCTCAATCACAAGCCGATCGAGATCGGTACGCTGCTCGACGCGGGCACTCTCAACCGTATAACTCACCCGACGAATAGGGGAGAAGGACGCATCAAGAACAATCCGGCCAATTGCACGACTCGTATCATCCGACATTTGGCGAAGGGTTCCTGGAACATAGCCACGACCCTTTTCGACACGGACCTGTAGTTCAAGCTTGGTGTTATCCGACACATGGGCCAAGACATGATCGGGGTTAATAACTTTTACGTCGTGCGGAAGATCAAAGTCAGAGGCCTTGACAACACCACCACCCTGTTTACGTAAGGAAATCAAGACGTCATTACGGCCTTCAAGGTCAAATACAACGCCTTTCAGGTTTAGCAAGAGATCGACGACGTCCTCTTGTACCCCCTCAATCGTTGAGTACTCGTGTACGACCCCTGCGATCTGAACCTCCGTGGGGGCAAAACCCTCCATCGAGGAGAGTAGGACGCGGCGCAATGCGTTACCGAGCGTATGGCCAAACCCGCGCTCAAAGGGCTCCATGACAATCTTTGCCGAATTGGTTCCGGTAGGCTCAACTTCAATAATACGTGGCTTAAGAAATGCTGTTTGCATAAAAATCCTTCGCGATAATTAGCGGGAATACAACTCGACGATCAAGCTCTCATTAATCTCTGCGGGGAGATCAGAGCGATCGGGTACCTGCTTGAATACGCCTTCCATTTTCTTGGTGTCTACCGAGACCCAGGCCGGGAAGCCATTCTGTTCGGCCAGCTGAACCGACCCAATTACGCGGGCCTGTGCCCTTGCTTTTTCGGTTAGCGAAACAATATCGTTAGGCTTGATGTGGGCCGATGGAATATTGATGCTCTTTCCGTTGACCAGAATGGATCGGTGGCTCACCAGCTGACGGGCTTCAGCCCGGGTCGAGCCAAAGCCCATACGAAACACGACATTATCGAGACGGGACTCTAAGAGCTGCAGTAGACTCTCGCCGGTATTACCTTTTTGTTGGCTGGCATTCGCGAAATAACGTCGGAACTGCCGCTCGAGCATTCCATAGATGCGCTTTACTTTTTGCTTCTCGCGAAGCTGCTTACCGTAATCCGATAGGCGCGCGCCAGAGGTGCGGCCATGCTGACCCGGCTTGCTGTCTTGCTTACACTTCGAGTCGAGTGAGCGGCGAGCGCTCTTCAGGCCGAGATCGGTTCCTTCTCGGCGAGATAATTTACAACGTGGTCCTGTGTAACGTGCCACTTCGATTCCTTTTCGAAAAACGCCAACTGTTTACAAGCAGAGATTGGCGAAGTGTCAGAAAAAATTCCTGACGGTGGGCTTGAATAATCCTGGCGACACAATGTCTTGCCAGGGGCTTTTACTACAACGGTTTCGGCGGCCACAGCTAAGTTCTACTGAGGCCCACCGATATCGTTTTAAATACGGCGACGCTTCGGCGGACGGCATCCATTATGAGGAACGGGCGTGATATCCGAGATCTGCGTAACCTTCATTCCCAGAGCGTTTAATGCACGCACTGTTGACTCTCGGCCGGGGCCGGGGCCCGTAATACGTACCTCAACATTCTTCACCCCACACTCAAGCGCCACCCGGCCCGCTGATTCTGCAGCGACCTGTGCTGCGAAGGGTGTGCTCTTGCGAGAACCTTTAAACCCAGCGCCACCACTTGAAGCCCAAGACAACGCGTTGCCCTGACGATCCGTTATCGTGATGATGGTGTTATTAAATGATGCGTGGATGTGAGCCACTGCATCGGTGACATTCTTGCGAACCTTTTTCCGGGTGCGCGGGGTAGAAGTGGTGCCTGCCTTCGCCATAGATAACCTCTTGGTTTATTTCTTTAGAGCCGCTGCAGCCTTTTTCGGGCCTTTACGGGTACGTGCATTCGTGCGGGTACGCTGCCCACGAACAGGAAGACCACGACGGTGGCGCAACCCGCGATAACAGCCGAGATCCATGAGCCGCTTGATACTCATGGAAATCTCCCGGCGCAGGTCCCCTTCCGTGCTGAACTTTCCAACCTCGGCCCGCAGACGCTCCAGTTCGTCGTCAGTAAGGTCTTTCACTTTT
>Ga0068872_10003001_pt1 | contig 13010 bp, 11 predicted proteins | sample NOAtaG_7_FD_66441 | JGI IMG/M metagenome (GOLD analysis project Ga0068872, IMG submission 66441) | Freshwater lake microbial communities from Lake Erie, under a cyanobacterial bloom - NOAA_Erie_Diel1S_2200h metaG | ecosystem: Environmental > Aquatic > Freshwater > Lake | place: USA: Ohio, Lake...
ATAGTTCTTTTAGTGATGCTCTGAAGCATGTGAATGGTCGCCCAATCTATGGGGTGCTCGCCGATTTAGGAATCTCGAGTGATCAAATTGACTCTCAAACTCGAGGTTTCAGTTTTCGCTACCCAGCTCCCTTGGACATGCGCATGAATACCAATGCGGGACTGCCCTTGAAGGATCTCTTAATGAATCTCAGCGAGACCGAACTCGCAGACCTCATCTGGAAATATGGTGAAGACCGAAACTCCCGAAAAATTGCGAGAAAGATTGTGGATCTTCGCTCTAAAAACCAACTCCCAGAAACCACATCTTCCCTTGCGGATGCGATCGCTTCCAGTTTTCCTCCAGCCATGCGCCATGGCCGGATTCATCCTGCAACTCAAAGCTTTCAAGCGTTTCGCATTGCTGTGAATGAAGAACTCAAAGAGCTAGAGACTTTAATTTCAAAAATTTTTCCCGCAGTTGCAGTCGGTGGGCACATTGCCATTCTTTCCTTTCACTCACTGGAAGACAGAATGGTGAAAACAGAATTTCATCAACGCGATAAATATGATCTCCCTTCTCGAAAAGCAATTCAGGCAGATGACCAGGAAGTGGAAATGAACGCTCGCTCTCGAAGTGCAAAGTTAAGACTCGCAATTAAGAAGCCGTCAAATAATTGACTATTAATTTTCTTAGCTATTTTCTTTTTTCACAAGCCGCATTACAATTTTTATAAATGAAGCGTTTTTTTCCAGGATGGATATTTCCCATACTCGTCGCATTTGCTTTTCTCACTGTTTGGATTCGACTCACTGTCGTGAAAACGACTTATGAACTCAATCAAGCAAACAAAACCCTTCACAATTTGAAACTTGAAAATGAACAACTGGAATTGAAAGTTGCTCAGATGAGATCCCCACGCCGACTCGAAGCTTTGGCGAAACAAAAATTCAAACTCAATCCACCCAGTCCTGATCGGATCATTTCCCTGAAGGATAATTCTTTATGAATTCTTTTTACCAAACACCTTCCATTCGGATTCGCTTATCTATGGTGATTGGTCTTTTTGGAGTCATTTCTATTGGAATGCTTGGACGCTCCACTTATCTTCAAATTTGGGGTGATCCAAAACTGGAAAACCTGGCTAGAAAACAATTTCAATCTCATGTCAGGATGAATCCACGCCGCGGACTCATCATGGATCGCACTGGTGAACCACTAGCCATCAATCTTGAAACTTCAAGTTTAGCGGGAAGTCCTGCAAAAATTTTAAAATCCAGCTCTAGTCTTCATCTGTTAGCTCGCAACTTAGGTGTGACTTCCCAGGCGCTTCGGAAGCGACTGGATCCTAAAAAATCATTCGCTTGGTTTGAACGTCATGTCTCAGAAGAGCAAATGGCTCGATTCAAAAAAACCGGAATCATTCTTCCTACAGGGGAAATGCCTGAAGGACTTTGGTTAGTGAAAGAAATGAAGCGAGTTTACCCGCACGGTGAATTGGCCAACTCATTACTCGGTACCGTGAACATCGATACCGCTGGGATTGAAGGAATTGAACTTTGGAAAAATTCAATTTTGCGCGGAAAAAGCGCTTCTTACGATGCTTTCAAAGATGCACTCGGGCGTCCTGCATTGATTCAAGCTTCAGATCAAAAAATTAAAGACGGTGAGAATGTTGAACTCAGTATTGATGCCTCACTTCAATTCTCAGTAGAAGAAGCACTTCAAGGATCCATGGATAAAACTCGCGCGCAGAGTGGTCTCGTGGTGGTGATGGATTCCAATAATGGTGAAATTCTTGCACTTGCACAATCCAATGCCAATGGAAACAAAGGTGTGAAAAAAGTAATGGCCGTGACCGACGGTTACGAGCCCGGTTCCACGATGAAACCTTTGTTGCTGGCATCTGCCTTAAATAAAGGTGTGGTCAAAATCAACGATTCACTCTTTGGTCATTACGGAAAATTCACACTTCAAGGTAGAACCATTAAAGAAGCAGAAGCTCACGAAAAATATGGCTTCATCAATTTGAAAAAAATGGTGGAAGTCTCCAGTAACATTGTTGCTGCTGAACTTTCATTAAAAGTCGGAGCAGAACGTTTTCTCACGAGTTTGAAAGAATTGGGATTCGGCGCTAAAACGGGAACAGGTTTACCTGGTGAAATCGGCGGATGGGTTCCTTCTCCTTCTCAAGCAAAAACCATTCGTCCACTCACACTCGCTACTATGGGATTTGGTCAAAGTATTTTGGTCACTCCAATGCAAATGCTTCGTGCCTATGCGTCTCTTTCCAATGGTGGCTTTTTAGTGGAACCAACCCTTCTCAAAAGAAAAGACAATGAAGTCATTAAAAAACTTCCCGTCTTGAAACCAGAAGCGGTGAAAGGTGCTACCGAAGCCCTTCTTCTAGTCACTGAAGGCGACAAAGGGACTGGTCACAAAGCCCATGTAGAAGGTTATCGTGTTGCGGGAAAAACTGGAACAGCGCAAACCGTTGACTCAAAAACAAAACGCTATTCCTCTTCTCGTTACATGGCTTCCTTTATTGGCTTTCCTGTTGGTGTGAAACAACCAGTGACGATTCTGGTTTTATTTGATCATCCTAAAGGAGTTTATTTCGGCGGTGAAACTGCCGCTCCACTCTTTTCTCAAGTCCTGAAGAGTGTCACCAGCCGCTTCTCCATACCTTCTACAGAAAAAATTGAAATTCCAACCCAACTCACGATGGATAAGTTGGATAAGCAGGAAGTCACCATGTCACCTTCCAGTGCTGAACCAGTGAGCATTTCCCAATCCACTGAAAGCATCAAAGAAGTAAATCTGGATCATCCAGTGATGCCTTCCGTAATCGGACTCACTCCACAAGAAGCCATTCGTGCATTGAAACCTTTTTCACCATCCATTCAAGTTCATGGATTTGGCGTGATTCGCAGACAAATTCCCGACTCAGGATCCATTCTTTCTCCAGGCATCAAAGTCGGACTATATCTCGAAGAGTAATTTTTCCTATGATTCATGTAACCGCTAATTCCAAAGAAGTCCGCCCGGGTTCAATTTTCTTTGCACTCAAGGGTGCTCGTTTTGATGGTCACCTATTTATCAACGAAGCATTTCAAGCTGGTGCTTCCAAAGTTTACGCCGAGAATGAAGCCGGTGATCCTCGTGTAATTGTACTGGGTAAAGATACCCGTAAAAAACTCGGAGAACTGGCGAGTGAAATGTTTGATCACCCTACCCAACAATTGAAAATGATGGGTGTGACTGGCACGAGCGGCAAAACTACCACGAGCTATCTCATCCAACACATCATTAACGGTGAAGAATCCTTTCGTTGTGCTCGACTAGGAACCAATGGTGCAGAATTCGAAGGAAAAACCTGGGAAACCACCAACACCACTCCCGATGCACTCAGTTTGCAAAAATGGTTTCGTGAAGTGCTGGACTTGGGGGCAACTCATGTGGTGATGGAAGCGTCTTCGCATGCGCTTGATCAGGATCGAGTGTGGGGAATTGCGTGGGACTCGGTTGTGTTTCTGAATCTCAGTTCCGAGCACATGGATTATCACTCCACTTTGGATGAATACTTTGAAGCAAAATCATTATTATTCACACGCCATCTGGATTTCTCCCGCTCAGTAGGAAAAAAACCGATCGGTTTCAGCAATGAAGATGGAGTTTACGGAAAAAAACTACTCGGGATGGATTCACGCCTGAAAAGTTATTCCATCAAAAAAGATGTGGATGATCTAATCAACACTCCTACTGGTATCGCCGCAGAAGTGAAAGTGAATTATGAATGGTATTCAATGGAGTGCCCGCTTTTTGGAGACTTCCAGATTGAAAATATTCTAGCTGCCATGACGATAGCCGCATCCATGGGTGTACAAAATTTTTGGGATTGCTTGAAAAACTTTCCCGGTGTTCCAGGAAGAATGGAATTCATTTCCAACTCTCAGGGAAAATTCGTGTTTGTGGATTATGCCCATAAACCTGAAGCATTGGAAAAAGTGTTACTCGCGATTCAAGGAAAACGGATCATCACTGTATTCGGATGCGGTGGAGACCGGGATCGAACAAAGCGCCCTGTGATGGGTGAAATTGCCACTCGTCTTTCGGAATATGTGATCATCACCAGCGACAATCCTCGCACTGAAAATCCATCCAGCATTTTAGTTCAAGTGGAAGCAGGAGCTGTTGCCAACCATCGCTCCAACTACGAAGTCATTGCGGATCGGAAAATTGCGATCGAAAAGGCCATTTCTATGGCCAACTCTGGAGACATTGTACTCATTGCCGGCAAAGGGCACGAGGACTACCAGATCCTCTCCGATGGCAAAGGTGGGACTACAAAAGTTCATTTTGATGATCGTGAAGTTGCCCGAAGTGCACTTCATCAATCACTTTAGTTTATTACACACTAAATATTTACAAATATCATCTCTTCAGCTAAGATCCCGCCATGATCTTCCTCTATAGCCTGATTGTGTCTTCCATCGCACTTGCTCAAACCAATCCACCTGAATCCATTATTGAAGAGATCACTCTGGATCAGGTTTCTAGCGAACATGAAATACCCACCACTTATTTTTCCGAATTATATTCCGTCAGTAAAAATGATCAAGGCAAAGTGGTTGCTTTCAGCTTCAGCAACAATGGAGTGAATAAAATCATCCCCAAAGAAACCGTGATTGGAGAAGGCCCTGAACGCGAATTTAATTTTAACATGCCGGAACGCGCTCGCCAAAACATCATCCTCATGGTGACCGATGTGCCATCCGCAAAACTCAGTGAACTCATGGAAACTTATTTCATGATTTTCCCTCGCCAAGTCCTTCCTGCAATTCGAACCGAAGAAAGCAAAATCATCGTGACTTTGCCTAACCGGGAAGAAGTGATCTACAACAAGGATTCCAAAGAAATCATCGGTGGTGCTTTCAAAGAAGGCGCACCCATTGATTTAGGCCCGGATCGTTTTAAAAGAAAATTTGCAGACATCACTTACACTGGAAATGGATTGGTGCTGAGAGTAGATCGTCGTGGGGAAGACCCTCGAATTGGTGCACAAAAAACCGCCACTGCATTTTACCAGAACCAAAAATGCAAAATCCCTTTAAACAAACTTTGGGAACAAGATGGAGAGGTGAACTTTCTATTTCCAACTGATGCTGCTTTTTTTGCATTCATCAAAAAAACCTGTGGTTTTGAAGTCAAAATCAGTTCAAATCCATCACTTTAATGCAATACTCTCGTAACGCTTTGATCACTTCTTCACTGTGATCTTTTCCACGAGTTTCCAATAATAATTCAACATATGTTTCATCCAAACGCATCCGTGTATCATTGCGATCATGGGTGGCTTGAAGAATATTGGCATTCAATGAACCAATCAAGGAAGTCAGTTTTGATAAGGAACCTGGACGATCTGAAATCTGAACCTTTAAATGTACTCGTCTTCCTAATCGGGTGAGTCCGCGTTCAATGATGCGGGAAATGAGATTCACATCGATATTTCCGCCGCAAACCACAAACACTACTTTCTTTCCCTTGAGCTCGTTCTTATATCTTTCAAGCGCACCCAAGGTAATCGCAGCACTGCCTTCGACTACCAATTTTGCACGCTCCATGAAACGCAAAACATTCATCGCAATTTCATCTTCATCTGAAACAAAAGTGAGATCCACGAGAGAACTCAATAAAGATAACATTTCCGGATTAGCATTTTTCACTGCAATCCCATCCGCAAATGTTCCTTTGAATTCCGAATCCACTACTTGATGTGCATCCAAGGACTTCACCATGGAGGACGCATTCTCTGCTTGGCAGGCAATGATTTTCACGGATGGCTTCAATGATTTTACGGCCATTCCCAAACCAGCCACTAATCCACCTCCGCCGATTGATGCAACAACGTAATCCACATCCGGGCATTGGGACAAGATTTCCAAGCCCACTGTTCCTTGCCCTGCAATTACCAAGGGATCATGAAATGCATGAACATAAGTTCTGCCTGTTTCTTGAGTGATTCGCTGAGCTGCCTTGAAACATTCATCATAGGTTTCACCTTCCAGATGAACTTCCGCTCCCAATAACTGTGTATTGTGAATTTTCATGATGGGTGCTGTCTCGGGCATCACGATCAATGCTTTAGCGCCAAACTCGCGAGCACCCCAAGCCACTCCTTGCGCATGATTTCCAGCACTCGCTGCAATCACACCCTTGTTTTTTTCTTCTGAACTCAATTGAGAAATTTTATAAGACGCGCCCCGGATTTTAAAGGAACCAACCGGCTGAGCCGTTTCCAATTTTAAATACACATCACATTCGTAGCGACGAGAAAGCCAATCATTGCGAATCAGCGGAGTGACAGGAAGAATTTTTTCCAACACGGTTTGTGCTTTTTGAATGTCTGAAAGGCTGATTGGTTTCATGGATTTCATTTTTGCACAGCTACTTCCTCAATGCCAGGGTCTTTCCAGGTAAATAAGGTTGCGGTTCTTGTTTTTGCGCCTTTTTCTTGGCGAATCCAGGCAAAACATCGCTTCGTAAAAGGCTCCCTGCATTCCGGATCCTTGAAAGCCGGAGACCAAGTTCCCGTATTCAACACTTCTGTTACATCTACAAATGTATGCATCTCCCGATGCGTGTGTCCAAACACCACTCTTCCGGTTTTGGTGATTTGGGCAATCAAAGGAGCTTGCTTCAAGGCCTCTTCCGTAGATTGAATCACTTCACTTTTAATGTTCCGGGAATAAAAATATAAAAATGGGGTGAGCAAAACCGTAAAAATAAAAAACCATAACCAGGATATGGGGGCAATTGTTGCTCGGATCACCATGTAAAATTCAAAACTCACAAAAAACACTAAAGCCAGAATCAGGAATCGATCGAGCCAAAGTTCGCGAGCGATTTTAATTGGATTGAATATAGCAGCATGGGTATGAAGCTCCCTTAAGGTACGAACCATTTGAGGAGTGGCATTGGATTTTTTCGCAATTTCTTCCACTCTTTGCTCCACAAACATTGGGTCCCGCATCGCTGGCAACAATCCATCACCCAAAGCGATGAAAAAAGAAACCGTCGCACTCCATAACCAGGAAATCGGAAGCCAGGGATGAACCCTCAGTGAGTACTTGTAAAAAAACTTGAAGTACTCTGAAAGAGACATCAAAAAAGAACTGTCTGCATGCGGATTGAACAATCCCATGCCGTTGATCATGTATCGGCTGGTGATATCACCAAAAGGAAGCCTCACTTGAACACGCTTCCCTTTTTTAATCAGTGGATGAATGGGATTGGAGGCTACACAATAATCATCATATTGGTTGCCATGTTCAATCACTGTATCCTCCTCGGAAACATAGAACCACTCACAGAATCTCACTCTATCCGCTTGTTCATCTGAAAGATTTAGCGAATGGTGAATTTCCTTTTGCACTAAAGGCCAATGCAATTCGATATCATGATTTCCAATCACGAAGACCACCGAGTTTCCTTGTTGGATAAACTCGCGCAATGTGTTTACCCAAACACTATGATCCCCGAGAATGGTTTGCATCTTGAAACGGGATTTGTCTTCCTCAGGAAAAAGACCACGTTTTCTCTCCAGCCAGGAAATATGAAAGCGAGTGTGTAAAGGAAGTTTCATCACCGAATCAAAATCGAAAATATCTCCATTCAAAATCAGTTCGATTTTAGAATTTGGATCGTCTTTTTTGGTTTCGGATTGAATGTAGTGAATGAATCGCTTGAAACTTTGATCGATAAAAAATTTAGGCCGCTTATAACGCTTCCACAATGATTTCCCCGGAAGACCCAATTCAGCATCGGTCAGATGGAGATCACTCATCACGATGGTATGAACCTTCGTAGCCATTTATCTATTTTAATACGTTAACTGGTTCCCCACAATGACCTGATAAATAATTGAAATCATAAAGGTATTATTCACCATTCATGACCCCATCTAAACTTCGAATTTCTCTATTCCTAATCACTACGATATGTAGTGCCTGAAAATTATGCGTCTACTGTTTTTGAAAACGATCAAAAAGTGAATGAACTTTTCAAGGGCATGGAAGACGACTTCAAGATGATCCGCCCGTGGAAACTACAATTTGGTTCTGAATGCACCCAGAGAGCTGAAACCTGGACTTATGAAATGGACCAAGTGAAACAAATCAAATCCCAAAAAGTTTTCGTTTTCTACACTCGCGCCTACCACGAATATTACCGCAAAACCCAAGGTAAAAAATTCATCTGGTGGTTTCACGTTGCACCTTATGTTTTAGTGAAAAACACTGATGGAAATACTGAAGAGCGCGTGCTCGATAAGGTTTTCGCCGATTCACCACAAAACATGAAAGACTGGACCGACATCTTCATCAAATCAAAAGAGAAGTGCATCGAGAATGTTCCTTTTGCTTCATTTGAAGGCGATGTGACGGGTGAAGGCGCTTCTTACAATAGAAATGCCCATTGTTACATCGTGAGAGCTCCCATGTATGACATGTTTCCTGGTGATGCCGATGCGCGTGAACGAGGCACCAGAAATGAATTAAAATGGGACATGAACGAAGTCTATTATGCTGCCAAATCCCTTCCTTTGGGCGAAAGAAACAAATTCTTCAAGCGCGTAGGACTTTAACTTGCACTCGCATCCGGATTCGTTAAAATCGATGCATGAGCAAAAATAATAAAAAAATCGTTGATTGTCTGAACAAAATTTTTCAAGCGGAGATGGCGGGCATTGTTCGTTATCTCCACTACTCATTCATGATCATGGGTCACAACAGAATCCCGATCCAGAAGTGGTTTCGCGATCAAGCTTCTGAATCCACAGCACACACAGTTGCAGTGGGTGAATTGATCACTGCATACGGCGGACACCCTCCTATCCTTGCGGATAAAATGGAAGAGTCCAACAAACACGGCGTGGATCAGATTTTGAAAGAAAGCCTTTCCTTTGAAGAGGAAACTTTAGCCCTTTATAAAGATTTGGTTAAAGTTGCTGTCGATGCAGATGACATCGCACTCGAAGAATTCGCTCGCGGACAAGTGATGGCTGAAACCAATCACATTTTCGAAGTGAAAAAAATGTTAATCAAGAACTAATTTAAAATTTCAGCCAGTTTTCCGGCTAATTTTGTAATAGAACCAGCACCGAGTGTGAGAATCAAATCTCCCTGGGTGCTGTTTTTTTTCACCCAAGCTTCAGCATCTTCCAAAGAATTCATTTCAATTACATTCAACTGGCTCTTATTTTTGATTTCTTCCACCAACACAGAGCTATTCACCCCGTGAATCGCCTCTTCTCCAGCCGAATAAATCGGAAGCATCAAAAGAACATCCGTATCCTTGAAACAAGTGAGAAAATCATTCCAGCAAAGTTGAGTGCGGGTATAACGATGCGGTTGGAATACGGTTACAATTCTGGAGTGACCGGTTTGTCTGGCTGTGGAGAGTACAGCACGAACTTCGGTAGGATGGTGTCCGTAATCATCAATCACGCGGATATTTTTATCGGCATCGTAAAATCGCTCATCGAATCTGCGGCGAACATGCCTGAAAGTGCTGAGCGCTTCCTTGGCTGCTTCAAAGGAAGCATTCAAACTTCTGGAGATTCCGATCGCAGCCAGAGAATTCAAAACATTGTGCAAACCTAAAACAGCCAATTCGATCGTTCCCAGGAGTTGATGCTTTTCCAAGCGGTTTTTTCGTTCCCACACTTCGAAGGTTTGAACTCCATGCGCGTGGATGGTCACATCTTTCGCGTAAAGATCATTGTACTCACTTACGCCGTAAGTGAAATAAGGTTTCGTGAGATGAGGAAGAATCGCGCGAACACCTTCATCATCACCACAGAGCCAATTACAGCCATAAAATGGGATTTTTTTAGCAAACTTAATGAATGCTTCATCTAGGTTTGCGCGAGTACCATAATGTTCCATGTGATCCAGATCCACATTCGTGATCACGGTATAAGTCGCCGGTAAAAGCTGGAACGATCCATCGCTCTCATCGGCTTCTACCACCACAAAATCACCGGCTCCAATTTTGGCATTACTACCAATGCTTTCTACTTTTCCACCCACCACTACGGTTGGATCGAGCCCGGCTTTCATTAAAATTTGTGCGCACATGGAAGTCGTCGTGGTTTTTCCATGGGTTCCTGCAATCGCAATCCCCACTTTTCCACGCATGATTTCAGCCAACATTTCCGCGCGAGGGATCACTGGAATTCCGCGGGATCTTGCTTCGATCACTTCCGGATTATCGGCCTTCACCGCTGAACTCACCACAACTACATCCGCATTACGAACGTTTTCGGCTGCATGATTTTGTTCAAAACGTGCGCCTAATTGCACGAGTCTTTCGGTGATTTCGTTGGCATTCAAATCTGAACCGGATACTTCATGGCCCTGAGCCAGGAATATTTCTGCAATTCCGCTCATTCCAATTCCACCTAATCCTACAAAGTGGAGTTTGAATTTACGCATTCGTGAGGTCCTTCACGATCACTTCAGCTGTATCATTACGGTAAAAAGGACGGACCTTTTCTTCCAGCGAGTGAATTTTTTGGTGATCATTTTTGAGTGCGATGATTTTTTCAGCAAATTGCGCACCTGAAAGTGATCCTTGTGGAATCACGAGAGCGCCACCGGCTTCTTCAAAAATTCGAGCGTTTTTTTCCTGATGATTATCTGCTGCTGTTGGCAAAGGGATGAAGATCGCTGCGCGACCCACGGATGCAAGTTCAGATAGCGTGGATGCTCCAGCTCTACAGATCACGAGGCTTGATTTTTCGTAGCAAGTTCCCATGTCATCAATGAATTTTTCCACACGCACACCGGCAATACCTTCGCGTGCGTAGGCGGACTTCACTCTTTCAAAATCATTCACACCGGTTTGATGGATGAATTCCACTTTTTCAGTTTTTAAAAACGGAAGAGCATCGATGATCATCGTGTTGATGCCTTGAGCACCCTGGCTTCCGCCGAAGATGAATAATACGAATGGTTCATTTTTGGACGGAGGTAATTTTTGAAGTGAAGAGCGGATTGGATTTCCCGTGATCACGACTTTTGATTTGTTAAAATTCAGGGATCCCGCTTCAAAAGCGCAAAACACACGATGAACCCATTTGCCGAGCATGCGATTGGTGAATCCTGCCACTGAGTTTTGTTCTAGGATTGCTGTGCGAATTCCAAAAATGGGCGCTAAAAAGCGGGCAATCATCACTACTGGGCCAGAGGCATATCCACCCACTCCGATCACGGCATCCGGGCGAAAGCGAAGCAATACCCAGAGTGCTTTTAGAAAACTGAAAGGAAGTTTGAACATCGTGAGCAATCTTGTTTTCAAAGAAACTCGATTGAGCGCACCGATTTTTAAAGTCACCAGTGGATAACCGTATTTGGGAACCAAACGGGATTCTAATCCTTGTTCGGATCCCACAAACAGGATTTCAGACTCCGCAAACTCTCTGCACCATTCATCGGCAATCGCAATTCCGGCCAGAACGTGTCCGCCAGTTCCGCCACCTGCTACCAATAATTTTTTAGACTTAGCCACGATAGTGATCTCCAAAATTTGCGGCATGATTTGCTTTTGAAATGCTGTACAAAATTCCCACTGCAAAAAGATTCAGGGTGAGCGCCGATCCACCGTAACTGATGAACGGAAGTGTGAGACCTTTGGTTGGCAATAGTCCCATCACTACACCCATATTGATGAAGGCTTGCAAGCCCAGGATGAGAGTAAGTCCGCAGCCGAGATAAAATCCGAAACGATCTTGTCTTTGTTGCAAAGAATTCCAAGAAATGCGTAAGCCGCGGTAGATGAAAAAGATGTAAGTGCAGATGACGGCTGCAACACCGACGAAACCAAGTTCTTCACCGATCACGGCAAAAATGAAATCGTTGTGTGCTTCTGGAAGGAAGAAAAGTTTTTCTTTTCCATTTCCCAGACCTTGTCCGAGCAAACTTCCATTGTGAAGGCCGAGCATGGATTGGATCACTTGAAAGCCTTTGCCTGCAGGATCACGCCATGGATCGAGGAAAGTCATTACGCGTGCCATCCGATAGGGAGACGTGACGATCAAGAGAGCTGCTGCAGCTCCACCACCAAACAAACCTCCGAATAAAAACAAGGGGCGAACACCAGCAATGAACATCAGAATGAATGTGGTACCGGCAAGAAGTGCGGTGGAACCGAAATCGGGTTGTAACAAAAGCAGAACCCACACCGGCACTAGAAATGTAATCGGAGCGATCACTCCTTTTTTGAAGTCGAGTAAGTCTTTCTGGTGGCGAACCAATTGGCGAGCTACAAAAACAACCCCAATCATTTTCGCCAACTCTGCCGGTTGAAAGCGGAAGAATCCAAAATTGATCCAGCGCTGGGCTCCACCCACTCGCGCTCCCACTCCTGGAATCAACACGAGCATCAACATTCCAATCACAGAAAGAATCGCCATTGGTGCCCACTGATACCAACGCTGATGAGGAACACGGGAAGAGACCCACATCGCCGCAAAACCCATGCATGCATAAATGAATTGTTTGCGGATGAATGCGTAACCATCTCCAGTGCGTTCTTCAGAAAAAATGAACGAAGCACTGTAAACCATCAGTAGCCCGAAGAGCACCATGGCCAATACCGTGAAAAGTAGGAAACGATCCCCACTAACATTGTTGGCTGAAAATAGGTCTGAGTAATACTTCTTAAAGTTGGTTAACCAGTTTTTTGAAATAATCGCCTCGCTCTTCAAAATCACGGAACATGTCTTGGCTAGAACATCCCGGTGATAATAAGATTACATCACCATTTCGAGATTTTTGGAAGCTCATCAATACTGCTTCTTCAAAGGTTCCCACCAGATAGGTTTCAGTGAAATCACCCAAAGCGCGGTTGATTTTCTCTTTTGCTTCACCCACCAGGATCAACAACTTCACACGGCCTTGTACGAAAGGAACGAGTGGAGCGAAGTCCATGTTTTTGTCCTTACCACCGGCAATCATGATCACTGCCGA
>Ga0068872_10003002_pt1 | contig 13008 bp, 11 predicted proteins | sample NOAtaG_7_FD_66441 | JGI IMG/M metagenome (GOLD analysis project Ga0068872, IMG submission 66441) | Freshwater lake microbial communities from Lake Erie, under a cyanobacterial bloom - NOAA_Erie_Diel1S_2200h metaG | ecosystem: Environmental > Aquatic > Freshwater > Lake | place: USA: Ohio, Lake...
GGCCTCCTCCGGCATCGCCGGGCCCTCGTTGGCGTCGAGGTACAAGTCGATCGCGGGTCCGGCTGCTGGCTTCACATACGGCCGGTTGGGTATTGCCGGGGCGGGCCGGAGCGTGCACTCGGTGCTGATCGCAACTGCGGATGGTTCTCGCTCGGTCATCATGGCACTACCTGTGAGAGAGGAGAGATGATCACATCCGTACCGCCCCGCTGCTTGAGGGCCGGGATGAGCTGGGCCAGGCCCTCGCGGGGCACAGCCGCTTTAATGGCGTACGCCAAGACGCCACCATCGCCGGGAACGCTGGCCAGCTTGGAGATGGTCGGGCGCTTCATGCACGGCAACACCTGCACCACGGCATCGAGCAGCTGCTCGGTGACGTTCAGTTCGAGCATCACCCGCTGGCGGGCCGAGAGCACCGAGCAAAGAACCATGGCCAAGTCTTCCAGGGCGGACCGCTTGGACGGATTCGCCCACGCCGACCGGCTGGCGTACAGGCGGGTTGATGATCGCTGGACCGTTTCGATGATCGCCAGCCCGTTGGCCCGCAGCGTTGCCCCGGTGGCCGTTACATCCAGGATCACGTCTGCATCCTCCGGCGGGAAGACCTCCGTAGCGCCATACGAGCGCACAAACGCGTCACCTTGCTGGCGGTTGGCGATCCAGGCCTGGGCAAGCCGGGCGTATTCGCTGACGACCACCAGCGGGCGGGAGGGCAGGCGGCCATCAATCAAGAGTGATTCCGGTGCCGCGGCTACGACGCTGACTTCATCCAGACCGGTGTCGAGCACCTCAACAACGTCGGCTTGCAGCTCGGCAACCCAGTCGGCCCCGGCAAAGCCAGCGTCGCGTGTTCCCGCCGAGAGCATCTCAAGGATGTTCTGCGGCTTGAGCAGCTTGGCCTCAAAGCCCGGCAAGTTCATCTTGGGCCGATAGCCGCGGTCGGAGACGCTGATGCGGATCCCGGCGTCTGCAAAGAGTCCGATGACGCCCTGCTGCATGCGGCCCTTAGGCAGGCCGATTTGTACGGTGTTGTTGGGGATAGTTACCATGCGTGTTAAATCCAATCGGTCCGGTGACCAGGGCGGGAAGAGGTGGAAACGGGGGAAACGGGCAAGGAGGCGGAAGGCGGAAAGAGGGGCAACCGGCAAGAGTTCAAACAGGCCCAAGGGTCGTATGTCGCCAAAAGGAAAGCGACCCCGGGGTGAGCCGGGGTCGCTGGGAAGACTCAGTTTTAGAAGAGCCAAGCCAGCAGGTCACCAAGCTCACGTCAGGACGTGGTGGGGATGGTGGACATGATGGTGGCGGGAGTTGGACAAGGTAGGAAAGTATTACACGCCAAGAATGCAGAGTCAAGGCCCTCCCCGTCCACCAACATCCTCAAACCCTTTCTCTCGGGCCTCTTGGCCCGGTATGGCCCGGTATGGACCATTATTGCTGGCTAACAGGCCCGGGGCGACCAAAAATCGCGGTTGGCGGGTCTTGGCGGATTGCTCCAGGCCAAGGAGCCGACGGCATACCTGTCCGAGCAACTGTGTGTGAATACCGTGGCGCTCACCGAACTCACGCGGCTGTTTGCGCCTGGCTGCTGGATTGTTGCAGCACCGTGCTCAATGTGGCCTGGACATTCGCCATCCAGCCGGCCCCGTTGACGAGCGCCCATGGAGCGACCAAGGCGTTCGTGCTCTCGCTCTGGGAGGCTCTCTGGGCCGAGTGCAGCGGTCGCGGCCTGCGAGTCATTGCCCTGTGCCCAGGCCCGGTCAAGAGACCGTTCATCGACGCTGCCGGCGCGAATGTGCGGTCCAATCGCGTGTGCCAGCTCCTGTTCGAGGCTTATGCAGGTGGATGACACTGGCACACACCTGAAGCCGTCCGCACTGTCCGCGCCTGCGACTGCATCCCGCACGAGAAGGAGAGATGATTGGAATAAGGTGTCTAGAGGGTTGACAAAGAGGCCGTGGAGTTGGCATGTGCTTAGACATAGGTTGAGGATGAACGCTCGAAGGAGTCGGAAGTGGGCAAATGGAACGAATCGGTGGCTTGGCGCTGGCCCCGGTTTATCGCACATGGGTCCGGTCCGGCCGTGCAAATCTAAGCGTGGCCCTTCGGTGTGGGTAGGCCATGAAGGCCGGAGAAGGTGCGGGCTGAGACGGCGTGGATATAGACCGCTTCCCCTGTTGAGAGCCCCAGTGCATCGTAGTGGGCACGCGGGATGTCCGCCTCGACCTCCGGGTCCGTCTGCGTAGTCAGGATCAGACGAACGATCGGGCCCAGAAGGTTTGCCCGCAGCACTGTGGCACGCACGGCCGAAGGGTTGCTGGTCTCTCGCTCGACACGCAGCATGTCGGGTCTGACGAAGAGGAACTCATCGTGCGCGGCCGAGTGGGCCTCCCCCTGGTGCGTGGAGAGCGAGAACGGCTCGGCTGGATTACCCACCGATGAGTTGAGCAGCACCTGCCCGGACCGCACCCGTCCGCGAAAAATGTTTACACGCCCCATGAAGTCGCAAACAAAGGGGGTCTTGGGATTGTGATAGACCTCGTCGGGGGTGCCGACCTGCTCGATCCGTCCGCTGCGCATGACCACGAGGCGGTCGGCGACCTCCATGGCCTCATCCTGGTCGTGGGTCACCAGCACGGTAGTGATCCCCATCTGATCGTGCAGGCGTCGTAGCCAGCGGCGCAGCTCAGAGCGGACCTTGGAGTCCAGTGCACCGAAGGGCTCGTCGAGCAGCAGCACGCGAGGCTCAACGGCCAGGGCCCGCGCCAGCGCCACCCGCTGCCGCTGCCCGCCCGAGAGCTGGGACGGGAAGCGGTCGGCCATGCCGTCGATCTGAACAAGCCCCAGCAGTTCGTCTGTGCGTGCACGGATTGCGGCCTCGCTTGGGCGGGTGCTCTTGGGGCGCACGCGGAGGCCGAAGGCCACGTTCTCGCGTACGCTCATGTGCTTGAACAGGGCGTAGTGCTGAAAAACGAACCCGATGCGGCGTTGCTGAGTTGGCAGGTGCGTGTGGTCTTCGCCGGAAAGGTAGACCTCGCCGCTGTCGGGCCGCTCGATCCCCGCGATCACGCGCAGCAGCGTGGTCTTTCCCGAGCCCGACGGTCCCAGCAGCGCCAGGAGTTCACCGTTCTGGACGTGCAGGTCTACACCCTTGAGGGCGTGGAATAAACCGAATGACTTGGAGGCATTCCTCACTTCAATGGACATGGTTTGCTCCTTGGGCTTGCCCCGCGGCTGCGGTGTTATCTTGTTGGTCGTTCATCCGTGTTGAGAGCCACCACTTGACCATCGCGACCACCGTTGAGATGATGATGAGCACCGTGGCAACCGCGAAGGCCTCGGTGAAGCGAAACTCGGAGTGGAGGGACTCCACCTGCAACGGCAGCGTCATGGTCGAACGCTCGATATGCCCCGAGACGATCGAGACGGCCCCGAAGTCGCCTATAGCCCGCGCCCAGGCCAGGAGCGCGCCGTGGAGCATCGCCCACCTGATGTTCGGCAGCGAGACGCGGAAGAGCGTCTGCCAGCCGCTGGCCCCGAGCGAGAGGGCCGCCTCCTCCTCCTCCCGGCCCTGCGCCTGCATGAGCGGGATGACCTCTCGAGCCACGAAAGGCAGCGTCACCAGGATCAACGCGATCACGATCGCTGCTGGGGTGTAGAGCACCTGGATGTCCATCGCGTCGAGCACCGGGCCAAGCGGGCCCTGGCGGCCGATCAGCAGCACTATCATCATTCCCGCCACCACCGGCGAGATGCTAAAGGGGATGTCGATCAGCGTCAGCATGATCGAACGGCCCGGGAAGTTGCACTTGACCACGGCCCATGCGGCCGCGATCCCGAAGACTATCGTCAGCGGCAGCGCCACCAGCGAGCACGCCAGGGTTAGTGCCAGCGCCGAGAACGTCTCCTCCGACAGGACCGCACGGACGAAGACCCCGGCACCGGCACCGAAGGCTTCGACGATCACCAAAGCCAGCGGCAGGACCACCACCAGCAGCACGAAGACGACGGCCACCGCGATGAGCGAGCGGTCGAGCCAAAGCTTCAGACCCTGGGTGAGGGGGCGAACCGATGCCACCGCGTCCGCGAATGATGTGGGGGCTTGGGCGTTCATTGGGAAATCCTTTCCGCCAGCCTGGCCTGCAGCGTGTTGACCACCAGTAGCAGCGCGAACGAGAGGAGCAGCAGGCCGATGGCCACGACTGCCGCCTGCGGGTAAGCGAACTCTTCGAGCCTGACCATGATCAACAGCGGCGCGACTTCCGTTAGGCCCGGGATGTTCCCGGCCAGAAAAATCACCGCGCCGAACTCGCCGATCGACTTGGCAAAGCTGAGGATGAAACCGGTGATCATGGCGGGCAGCAACTGCGGCAAGAAAACACGCCACAGGATCGAGGCGGGGCTTGCGCCCAGCGAGGCGGCCGCCTGCTCCACCGAAGGGTCCAAATCCTCCAGGACCGGCTGCACGGTGCGGATCACAAACGGCAGGCTCACGAAGATCATCGCGAGCGTGATGCCCAGGTAGCCGGTGGAGGTATCCAGCCCGAAGCGAGTGAGATACGAGCCGAAGAGCGTCCCCGGGCCGTAGAGCGTTACCAGTGCGATCCCCACCACGGCGGTTGGCATCGCGAAAGGCAGGTCAATCAAGGCGTCGATCAGTTGACGGCCTGGGAAGCGTTTGCGCACCAGAACCCATGCCACAACCGATCCGAAGACGAAGTTGATCATCGAGGCGATGAATGCCGGGATGATGCTCGCCTTATAAGCCGCGAGGGTGCGGGCATCGGTCAGGGTGCGCCATATTTCCGCTGGCGGGATCTTGAGCGCTACCAGAGCCAGCAGGGCCAGCGGCAGCAACACCAGCACGCCGAGATAGGTGCTCGACAACCCCAGCGAGAGGGCGAGTCCAGGGATGATGGAGTTTCTTTGCTTCAAGCCTCTTCTCGATGGTGCCGTGCTGATGGTTTGGGTGCTCATAGTGCTTTCACGGTGTGTATGCCTTGGGTTCTGCGTGGAGATCTGGTCGCCGCGTGGTCTATCGCCGCTCTGCTTTTAGTGTGTCCAACATCCGATCGAACTCACCACCGGAGGCGAAGTGGCGTTTCTGAGCATTGGGCCAGCCGCCGAAGACCTTTCCGATGGTGAAAGTCTTCATTCCCTCGGGCAGGGGGGAGACGGCCGGGTCTTGGCTCTGACCGTTGGGAGGCGACCACGGTCGGAAGTGATGCTGCGTGATGAGCCTCTGCCCGGCCGGTGAGTAGAGGAAACGGATGTATCTGTCCGCCAGTTTCCTTGTCCCGAGGCGATCCACGTTTGCATCGACGATGGCCACGGGGGTCTCGGCCACGATCGTCTCTGAGGGGTAGATGACCTGGAGCTGCATCTTGGGGAACTCGCGTTTGAGCAGGATCGCCTCGCTCTCCCAGGCCAGCAGCACGTCCCCGTGGCCGCGCCTTACGAAGGTGTGTGCCGACCCGCGGGCGGAGGTGTCGAGCACGTTGGCATTACGGAAGAGGTTCGTGACGAACTGGCGTGCGGCCTGCTCGTCTCCACCCGTGGCGTGCAGGCGAGCGCCCCAGGCGGCAAGATAGTTCCAGCGGGCACCGCCGGAGGTCTTGGGGTTCGGGGTCACGACTCGCACGCCCGGGTTGGCCAGGTCGCTCCAGTCGCGGATGTTCTTGGGGTTCCCTTCACGGACTACGAAAACGATCAGCGAACTGTAGGGGATCGAGTTGTTTTCTTGCTGTGAACGCCAGTTCTCGGCGATGAGCTTGCGCTTGGCCAGCATGTCGATGTCCGACGAGAGCGCCAACGACGCGACATCCGCTGGCAGGCCGTCGGCGATCGTTCTTACCTGCTTCCCGGATCCGCCGTGCGACTGTCGGATAACCACGCGGCGCCCGGTCTCTCGCAGATACTCTTCCGCGAAGGCGTTGTTGATGTCGTCATAGAGCCCTCGTGTCGCGTCGAAGGAGGCGTTCAGGAGAACGTCATCAGTTTTCACCGCGGACTTGGCGAAGTTGGTCAGTGCGAGCAGGCCTAGGACAAGGGCGGTTGCGATGAACAGTGCCGTCCAAAGGTGCGGTTTCATAGGCGAGGTCCTTGTAGTTGAGGGCTGGTGCAGCGGCGGGCAGAGGCCGGCAGGCTCGCCGGTTGTGCGCTGGTTGCGGTGGTGCGAAGTTCCAGGAGTGATTCACGGGCGGCGGCGATGGTCCGGTCGATCATGGACTCGTCATGCGCCAGCGAGACGAACCACGACTCGAACGCACCGGGGGGGAGGTGTACGCCGCGATCGAGCAATCCGTGAAACCAGCGGCCGAACTCATCGGGTGACCCCGCTCGCACGTCGTCGTAGTTCTGTGCGTGCTGGATTCCCAGGAAGACCGTGAGCATCGAGCCGACGCGGCTAACGAAGCCGGTTGTGTCTATTTCGCGCAGCGCGTCGGCCAGGCCGCGATGCAGCCGTTCCGAGAGCGATTCCAGGCGCAAATAGGCCGCGTCGTCAAGCAGATCAAGCGTCGACAGGCCACCGGCAACCGAGATCGGATTGCCCGAGAATGTCCCGGCCTGGTAGATCGGTCCCGCCGGCGCGATCAGCTTCATGAGACGGCGCGAGGCGGCATAGGCACCAATGGGCAGGCCGCCGCCGATGATCTTGCCGAAAACCCAGATGTCCGGCACCACACCCAGCAGAGCCGAAGCGCCCCCACGCGAGACCCGAAAGCCGGTCATCACCTCGTCGAAGATCAGCAGCGCCCCGCGCCGGTGGGTCGTCTCTCGCAAGGTCTGTAAAAACCCCGGCTGCGGCGCGACCACGCCCATGTTCCCGGCCACCGGCTCGACCACAACCGCAGCGATGGCCCCGGGGTGTTGGTCAAAGAGGGCTTCGACCGCTGCTGGGTCGTTGTACCGCGCCACCAGCGTGTCGGCGATCGCGCTGGCCGGCACCCCCTGCGAGTCGGGCAGAGCGAGAGTTGCTACGCCTGAACCGGCGCGGACGAGCAGGGCGTCGCTATGACCATGATAACCACCCTCGAACTTGATGACTTTGGATCGACCCGTAGCGCCGCGGGCCAGACGCACAGCGCTCATGACGGCCTCGGTCCCTGAGTTCACCAGCCGCACCATTTCAACGCCAGGCACTCGATCGATGATTCGCTGGGCAAGTTCCGCCTCGCCAGCGGTGGTTGTCCCGAAGCTGAGCCCGTCGCGAACTGCTCGCTCGACGGCCTCGACAACGTGCCCGTGCGCGTGGCCGGCGATGGCGGCTCCCCACGAGCCGATGTAGTCGATGTAACGAAGGCCGTCCACGTCGATGAGCTCTGCGCCTGCACCGCGGGCGATCACACGCGGCGTCCCACCGACGCCCTTGAAAGAGCGGACCGGCGAGCTGACGCCCCCGGGCATAACCCGCAGGGCTTGGGCGAACTGGCGGGAAGAGAGTGTCATGGCCGACCTCCTCTGGCGAGTTCGTCCGTCTGGTTGACGGCGGAGTCCGGCCGTGCCAAACCCCAGGCAACGCTGCGCAGGCGGGCGACGGCATCGCTCACGCCGCAGAGGTCCGTCCGGAGATCGATCTCCGCACGCAGCGGCCGCTCGTACGGCGCATCTACGCCGGTCAGACCGCGCAGCTCACCGGCCAGAGAGCGTCGGTAGAGGCCCTTGGGATCGCGCTGACGCAGGATCTCGATGGGCGCCTCGACGAGCACCTCGACGAAGGGAATCCCGTCGCTCTGGTGCGCTTGGCGGGTGCGTTCGCGGTCGGCACGGAAAGGGCTGATGACGCTGGCGATCACCACGGTTCCCGACGAGGCGAACAGACGCGCCACCTCGCCGATGCGGCGGACATTTTCATGGCGATTGGCCTCTGAGAATCCCAGGTCAGCGCACAGGGCCATACGCAGGTTATCGCCGTCGAGCCAAACTGCGTCGAGCCCCTCGCGTATGAGTGTAGCTTCGAGCGCCGCGGCGATCGTGGACTTGCCCGTACCGGAAAGGCCGGTCAGCCAGATGGTGCCGCCGCGCTGCCCGCGTAGGCACCAGCGTTCGTCTCGGCTGATGCCCGCAGGGTGCGGCACAACGGTTTTGTGCTTGGATTGGTCAGGGTCGGTGGTCATTGGGTTTCCTCGATCGGCTCCACGAGCATGCCACCGCCGACGGTGCCCGTCGTGATCGGGTCGATGAGAATGAACGAGCCGGTGGCGCGGTTGATCGCGTAAGGGTCGAAGACCATCGGACCGCTGGTCCGCAGGTGTACCCGGCCCACGTCGTTCTCGTGCAGGTCCAGACTCGCTGGCCGGGAGTGGTGATTTTCTGCTGTCGCCTGGCCAGTTTGGCCTGCATGGTTTGGTTGGGTGGGTTGGTCTGCTTGGCCGGCCGGCGCTGCCGGGCTCAGCGTCAACAGGTCCACCCTGTGCTCGATACGGTCGATGATCGCGCGGAGGATTCGCGGCCCTTGCTTGAGCAGCACGCGTGCGCCGGATTTGAGCGGTTGTTTATCGAACCAAACCACGTCGGCCACGGCTCGGTCGGAGACCGTCGGCCTTGGGCCGGCCACGAACAGATCGCCGCGGGCCACGTCGATCTCCTCGGTCAGAGCGACCGTGACGGCCCGCGAAACCCCGGCGCGTTCGAGAGGCCGATCACCCAGGGCCAAGGACTTGATGCTCGTGCGCAGGCCGGAGGGAAGAACCTCAACCTCCTGCCCCACCCGCAGCTCGCCGGCCAGCACCAGGGCACCATAGGACCGCGGTGCGCCGTCGCTGCCGTTGCCGGGCCGGATCACCGACTGCACCGAGACTCTCAGCCCGACGCCGTTGCTAAACTCGTGCTCGTGGCCCTCTTCGGTGGCAAGGCCTGGGGACTCGTTGGGCTCGTAACTCTCCAGAATCTCTAGCAGCGTGGGGCCATTGAACCAGGCAAGACGAGGGGAGCGTGCGGCGACGTTATCGCCGTTGAGGGCCGAGATGGGCAGAACCTCCAGCCCCGCAGAGTGCGGGGCCAGGGACTGGACCTCGGTCCTCAGCCGCTCAAAGATGGTCTGTGGGTCGTCGAGGAGATCGACTTTGTTGACCGCTACGACGAGCTTGGGGACGCGGAGCAAAGTTGCGATGAGCACGTGCCGCCGGGTTTGCACCGTGATGCCGTGCCGGGCGTCGATGAGCACGATGGCCAGGTCGGCGACACTCGCAGCGGTGGCCATGTTCCGGGTGTACTGGGTGTGCCCGGGCGCATCGGCAACAATAAAGCGGCGGCGGGGCCTGCTGAAGTAGCGGTACGCCACGTCGATGGTTATCCCCTGCTCGCGCTCAGCGCGGAGGCCGTCGGTCAACAGCGAGAGGTCGGGCGCGCTCTGGCCACGGGCGATGCTGGCGCGCTGGATGGCCTCCAACTGATCCACTGGGATCGAGCCGGTGTCGTACAACAAACGCCCGATGAGCGTCGATTTGCCGTCGTCGACTGACCCGCACGTGGTGATGCGCAGCGGGGGCAGACGATGGGCCTTTTGCAAGGGGGCGGCGGAACCGACAGGACTCTGCGCCATCAGAAGTACCCTTCTTTCTTGCGGTCTTCCATCGCCGCCTCGGAGGTTCGATCGTCCAGGCGTGATCCGCGTTCGCTGGTATTTGAGGAGGCCAGCTCCGCGATGATCTCGTCGAGTGTGCCCGCGTGGCTGCCGACGGCCGTGGTGCACGTCAGATCCCCCACGGTGCGGAAGCGAACGGTCCGGCGACCAGCGGACTCGCCGGCCAGCGGGGGCGTGAACTCCGAGACGGGGATCAGCCGGCCTTGCCGCTCGACCACCTCACGTTCGTGGGCAAAGTAGAGCGATGGGAGCTCGATCCCCTCGTGCTTGATGTAGTTCCACACGTCCAGTTCAGTCCAGTCGCTGATTGGGAAAACCCTCATGTGGTGTCCGCGGCGTAGCAATGGGTTGAAGGTGCGCCACAGCTCAGGGCGCTGGTTGCGCGGGTCCCACTGGCCGAACTCATCACGCACAGAGAAGACTCGCTCCTTCGCCCGTGCCTTTTCCTCGTCGCGACGCCCGCCGCCGAAGAGGCCCTCGAGCCCCAGCTCCGCCACGGCCTCGAGCAGGGTCGGGCTCTGGGCGCGGTTCCGCGAGGGGGCCTGGCCGGGGTCCTCGGCCGCAATGCCGCGGCGGATTGCATCCTCGACCGACCGGACGACGAGTTGCGCGCGGGCTTGTGCCGCGGCGCGGTCGCGGTATTCCAGCGTCTCGGGGAAGTTGTGCCCGGTGTCGACGTGCAGCAGGATGAAGGGGATCGGTCCGGGCCAGAAAGCCTTCTGGGCCAGGCGGAGCAGCACGGCCGAGTCCTTGCCACCGCTAAAGAGAATGGCAGCCTTTGTGTACGCCCCCGCAGCCTCACGCATGATCGTGATTGCCTCGGACTCGATCGAGGCGAGTTGGTCCCACGCATCGGTGGAGGGACGGGCGGCCCTTGAAGTTTCTGGCCCTTCGGTCTTTGTACTATGTTTTTCGGTCCTCATGGGCCGCTCGATCGTGGTTTTCATGGTTCTGCCTGTGTGGAATGAGCCGAGGAGTTCCCGAGGCGATCGCCGTGCGAATGCGAGCGGGGGAGATTGCTTGGTTCGGGTGCTATGGGCCACGAGAGGCCGATTGCTGCGGACCAAGCGGGACGTTGTGATTGAGGGGTCTGCGCTGGTCTGCGCCCGTAAGCTCATCAGCACCGGCGGGGTTGTATCGCTTTTTCGTCCGATACTGCCGCAGGTCGATCAGTTACAGCAACAACAACACGGACAGTACAAGGCGTCCGAGCAGCAAGTGCAGGGCAACTCGTAGCAGGGGGCAGAACGCGGGCAGAGGCACGCCCTCTTCGCTTTGCCAAGCGAGTGTGCGACTATGTGAGCGCTCGTCCACTTGAGTTGCATAAGAGCCCATTATTGACATTGCAAAGGTTCAAGTCAAGGGCCGATCCAAATTTGCTGTTGAGGGTGCACGCTCTGCGCAGGGATCAACTTGCAGCCCGCCGCACCGATCGGGTGGTAGATCATACCGATCTATTAAGGGCATACATCGATTTGTCGTTCTGTCAGGCACCCGCAGCATTCATACCTGAGAGAAAACGCAGTCGCGCAAGAATGCCTGACCCCGAGCAGCGGCTACAAGATGATTTGACTTGGGCCACATGCGGGCCTAGTATGCGGGCTTATGCGCAGCACAGACCACACACCAACCGCGCACATGCAAAGGATGCCTGCGGCGAAGTGCTGGCAGTACCACCTCACCGGTCTTTCGCCGCATGGTGTCCGGTGTCGTACCTGTTGTTGTCGTCGCACATGTACTTGCCCCTGCACTTGGTGATCTTCTGCGGAAAGACCTCTAAGGCAAGCGGGATACCAGCAGGATCGCGCAGACACGGCCACTCAACTGACAGTCGGGTTTCTTCTAGGCGTTTTTTTCATCGGGCGGTTTTACACCCCCGCTCAACGCTCCGCTCCCTCTCGGTACGCTGGGGTGCCGCGGCGCTTGGAGTTCTCACCGTGAATCTACCCATCACCGACGCCTCTGCGAACAAGCCCCCGCCCCCCAGCGCACCCGGCGTGCAGTCTGGGCCGATCAGCCGTTCGCCGGAGGAAGTCATCGGGAGTGTTCTGCGGCGGCTCCCGCAGAACGGGTTGGTGATGACCACCAGCTTTGGCATGGAGGGTGCCGCGCTTCTCGAGATGCTGTATCAGGCCAATCTGCCGGTGCGTGTGGCATGGATCGACACCGACTTTCACTTCGAGGAGACCTATGAACTTATCCGGCGCGTCCAGGCCCGATACTCGCGGCTGGTCTTCGAGCGATTTTCTCCGGCCCTCTCCCCTCAGGAGCAGGCCCGTGTCTACGGTGAGGCACTGTGGAGTCGCGACCCGGACCGCTGCTGCGAGATCCGCAAGGTCGAACCGCTGCGGCACATCCTCGACACGGCGTCGGTCTGGATCACCGCCCTGCGGCGTTCGCAGTCGCCAACCCGAGCCGGGATCGAGCACGTCATGTGGGATTGGCAGCATAACGTGCTGAAAGTTTCCCCGCTGGCCGACTGGTCGCGGGAACAGGTATGGGAGTTCATCCAGTCCCACGGCGTGCCATTCAATCCTCTGCACGAGCGAGGCTATCCCTCTATCGGCTGCACGCACTGCACCAAACCCGTCGCCGGCGCGGGTCCGGCGGACTACACCCGGCAGGGCCGCTGGCAGGGTACGGGCAAAACCGAGTGCGGCTTGCACGGGCGATACCCCGCGCCCGGGCATCCCGCTTCTGCGGCCACCCCCGATCTCCAACACGCAGGCGAGCGGAATAGGAATACACCGGGGTCGGCCTGACAGCAACACGCATCTTGCGCAGCCTCGCTCCAGAGCGGGTGTGCGCACGACAAATAATCCGCCGCGCCGCATTCGAACTCACTACCTTTAACTTACAACTTCCACCCCCCATCCCTCCAACCACCTCCACTCGCAAGAGCACACCACAGAGGAACTGTTTATGTCAGAGGCTTCTATGAACTCGCCGAGCACCGCCCCGAAGCCCGTTGCCCCTAGCGCCAAAGCCAAGGCCAGCGTCGAGCACCCAGTGAACAATGCCGATCCGAAGGTCGAGAACAAAGTCGAGGCCGCCAAACGCGCTAGCAACTACCTGCGGGGGACGATCGCCCAGACCCTGGCGGATCCGACCAAGGCCTCGTTCTGCGAGGACGACAACATCGCGATGAAGTTCCATGGCATTTACCAGCAGGACGACCGCGACAGCCGAGCGGCTCGGGCCAAGCAGGGGCTCGACAAGGCCTACTCGTTCATGATCCGCATCTGCGCACCTGGCGGCATCGTGACGCCTGCGCAGTACCTCGATATCGACGCGATCTCACAGGAGCACGCCAACGGGACACTGCGGCTGACGACCCGCCAGGCCTTCCAGCTTCACGGCGTGGCCAAGGGGCATCTGCACGAGACCATGGCCGCGATCAACCGCGTGTTGATGACCACCCTGGC
>Ga0068872_10003003_pt1 | contig 13005 bp, 6 predicted proteins | sample NOAtaG_7_FD_66441 | JGI IMG/M metagenome (GOLD analysis project Ga0068872, IMG submission 66441) | Freshwater lake microbial communities from Lake Erie, under a cyanobacterial bloom - NOAA_Erie_Diel1S_2200h metaG | ecosystem: Environmental > Aquatic > Freshwater > Lake | place: USA: Ohio, Lake...
CGCTCTCGGCTTTGACTTCGGCAGCCACACGGTTGACGACTTCCTTCTGCTTCTTGAGTTCGCTGACGTCGCCGACGAGTGGGATCATGACCTCGGGCAACACGGTGATGCCGCGTTTCTTCACGGCCACAACGGCGCGGAAGATGGCTCGTGCCTGCATCTCGGTGATTTCGGGGTATTCGATACCCAAGCGACAACCACGGAAACCAAGCATCGGGTTCGCCTCTGACAAGGCATGAATCTTGCTCTTGAGCGATGCAGATGGAATGCCCATCTTCTGTGCCAAGGCGTCGATTTCGGCGTCGCCGTGTGGCAAGAACTCATGCAACGGTGGGTCGAGCGTACGGATAGTGACCGGGTAGCCGTCCATCTCGGTAAAGAGACCCTCAAAGTCAGCCTGCTGGAGTGGCTCAATCTTGGCCAAGGCAGCCTTGCGCTCTGCGAGTGAAGTGGCGACGATCATCTGACGCACTGCATCGATGCGATCGCCCTCAAAGAACATGTGCTCGGTGCGGCACAGACCAATACCTTGGGCACCGAACATGCGGGCGACGCGGGCATCGGTTGGGGTATCAGCATTAGCGCGGACGCCCATCGTGCGTACTTCGTCGGCCCAGCTAAGGAATTTCGAGAAGTAGCCGTAGAGTTTTGACTCTTCGGGCTTGATTGTGCCACGGATGACCTGAATGACTTCGGACTCGCTGGTCTGGATTTGACCGTTGTAAACAAGACCGCTGTGACCGTCAACGGTGATGTAGTCACCTTCCTTGATGGTCAAATCGCCGACCTTGAACTGACCCTTGGCGTAGTCGATTTCGATCTCGCCACAACCACAAACACAGCACTTACCCATTTGGCGGGCAACTACGGCGGCGTGACTGGTCAAACCACCACGAGCAGTCAAGATGGCATCGGCTGCCACCATACCGTGGAAGTCCTCGGGGGCAGTCTCAGTGCGTACCAAGATGACCCTCTCGCCCTTCTCGGCCCATTCGGCGGCGCGATCAGGGTCGAGACACACCTTGCCACTAGCGGCGCCAGGGCCTGCTGCCAAACCGGTTGCCATTTTGCCGGCATGTGCGGCTGCTTTGGCGTCAACAATGGGGAAGAGGAATTGGTTGAGCATCTCGGGCTTGACACGGTTCAAGGCTGTCTTCTTGTCGATAACGCCCTCTTCGACCAAGTCAACGGCGATGCGTACAGCTGCCATGCCGGTGCGCTTACCGTTGCGGGTCTGGAGCATCCACAAGCGACCGCGCTCGATGGTGAACTCAACGTCCTGCACGTCCTTGTAGTGTGCTTCAAGCTTGCGTGCGATGCCCAAGAACTCTTTGTGTGACTCTGGCAGGTCATTGGCCATCTGTGAGATTGGTAATGGGGTGCGGATTCCGGCGACGACGTCTTCACCTTGGGCGTTGATCAGGTACTCGCCGAACATCTCGTTCTCGCCGGTGGCTGGATTGCGGGTGAAGGCAACACCGGTGGCGCTGGTCTCGCCCATGTTACCGAACACCATGGTCTGTACGTTGACACCGGTACCGATGTTGTCGGGAATCTTCTCGATACGGCGGTAGTCGATGGCACGGCGACCCATCCATGAGTTGAACACGGCCATGATCGCCATCTGCAACTGTTGTTCGGGGTCCTCGGGGAAGTCGTGGCCGGTGTCTTCTTTGATAATCTTCTTGAACTCAGCTGAAATTGCGGTGAGCTCTTCGGTGGTCAAGTCGTTATCGGTGCGGTTTTTGCCCTTGGCATGGTTCATCACATGCTCAAGCTTCTCGCCATCAGCACCCAACACAATCTTGCCGAACAGCTGCACGAAGCGGCGGTAGGCATCGGCTGCGAAGCGTGGATTACCAGTCTGATCGGCAAGACCTTTGATGGTCTGGGCATTCAAACCGAGATTTAATACGGTGTCCATCATGCCTGGCATTGACTCGCGAGCGCCTGAGCGCACGGAAACTAATAATGGGTTGGCAGGGTCACCGAACTTACGACCAACTTGGCGTTCAACATCTGACATGGCGGCTAAGGCCTGATTCCAAAGACCGTCTGGTAACTTCTTGCCATACTCGTAGTAGGCGTTACACGCCTCGGTGGTGATGGTGAATCCAGGAGGGACTGGTACGCCGGTGCGCGTCATTTCGCCGAGACCTGCGCCTTTACCACCCAGCAACTCACGCATGGTGGCATTACCCTCTGTAAAGAGGTAGACCCACTTCTTTGACATTACGATATTGCTCCTCTACTGTGCAAAGAAAAAGCTAGCTATTGTGCGTTCACATGTTGGAGCGGCAGATGCCACGTTGCACGCCAGGAGCTCCCAAAACATGCACAGAAATCCGCGGATAACTATAATCTAACTTGCTCATTTGTGCAAACGGCCGAACTAGTGAATCCTATTCATTTGCTATCATCTTGCGCAGATATCCACCACTTGACAGCTCTGCAATGACCTCTGCTGCAGCGCGCTCACCCGCCTCGATTGCGCCCTCGATTGTATTTGTCCAGTGCGTGGCGGTCTCACCGCCAGCAAAGTGCAAGCGTCCAATCGGGAGTGCCAGACTTTGAATGTACGATGCTGTGCCATTTGGCATAAAGCCAGCAGCGCCACGACTCCAGCGCTCGGTGTTCCAATCACGTTCAATTAATCCGCGATAGGCTGTTATTTCATCACCGAACCATGGCTGGAGTTGGGCAACAAGTGCGCGTAATCGTTCTGACTTCGGTTGTGCACCCCAGTGGGTTGCATCGTTACCACTAATCAAACATGCAAGTGCTCCCTCGGTGCCACTCGCTGGGGATACATCATGCACCAAGGTTGCAGGTCCCTCGTTGCTGATGTATACGCCTGATTTACCGTTTTCACGCCAGAACGGATAGTCAAAACAAATGGTTGCACTAATGGCACGTCCCATCAGCACGCGTTGGTGGAGCGTGTCACGCGCTGCAGGTAAAGTCGGTTCGAAGTAGATTTGTTCAGCGACCGCTGGTGGTATTGCCATAATCGCATAACGGGCTCGAAATGAATTACCGCGTGAGTAGGCAATCACGCTGTCGTTGTCTTGACGAATCGCGAGTATGGGTGTATCAACTAACACTTGTTGTTGAATTTGTTTGGCGAGTTGTTCGGCAATGCGCTGTGTACCACCAGGAATGCGTTCTTGGTTGAGTGTAGGGCGCATGTTGAATAACGTCTGTGCATCTTTGTGTGAATTGACTTGGTCAACAACATAAAACAATGAAATTTCGTCAGGCATCGCGTAGAAGGATATTTTGCATAATGTTTCAAAAATCGAAATTGTCGCGTTGTGACGACATTGTTGATGTAACCATGCGCCGAACGAAAGGCGATCGGTTTGGTTCATATATGTCTGAAAGTGGCTATTCGTGACCTGCATTCTGGCAACAAGTTTGTTGAGCTTGCGATAGATTTGATTTACCTCAAGCGCTACCCACGGTGTCAACCACGGCGCATGCTGTTTGAAAACATGTGTGCGCTTATTTATTACAAATGCGCTTTGCCCTGCGTGAAATTGTTGGTGCAACGGTATATTGAGTTCAGAGAGGAGCGAACGCAGTTGTGTTGCATACGAGGGCACCCAATGTGCTCCTACATCATAGAGCTCACCATTAAATGTACTTGTTGCCATGCGGCCACCGACGCGTTCACGTGCTTCGAGCAACAGGACATTTGCACCTTCATCGATGAGTCGGCGTGCGGCGTGTATCCCCGAAATGCCGGCACCAATCACCACAACGTCGGCATTAAAGCCGAGTTGGTTGGTGTCATACTGCAAGTTGCTCACGGTCAGCCTCTGGTTCTAATTCGATATGAGCTACGTCATTAAATGATGCTAAGCGGATGGTGCCATTTGTGACGGTAAGCGTCGTTAGTGCACAATTCATCACCCATAGTTTGTTGTAGTGATTAATATCGAGTCCGATTATTGCGCACACAATAGCGCGAATCGTACCGCCGTGGCTTGCAACCGCGATATGGTCGCCTGGCTGATGGTTGGAAATTATCTCATGGAGTGCACGCATTGCGCGTGTTTGCATTTGCTGATATGATTCACCGCCAACATGCACTGTATCGCCAGGTGATTGCAGATATGCTGCGTAATTCGTTGGGAACGTGGTGCTAATTTCGGGAATTGTCAGGTGCTCCCACAGCCCTACGTCAATCTCACGCAGGTCTGGTTTAAGCGTGATTGGTTGTTGAAGTGTCTCGGCGAGCGGGGTGATGGTTTGGATACACCGCACGAGGTCACTACTGTAGATAGCAGTAATGTGATTGAATTTTGCGAGGCGGCGACACACCAATGACGCTTGGTAGTGGCCGGTGCGATTGAGTTCAATCTGCATATGTCCTTGGTACCGACCGATAGCGTTGTATTCGGTCTCACCATGGCGTACCAAATAGAGTTGCATTGCATTTCCTCGTCATGTCGTAAACATGCTCATTGTAACGCAAAAGCTGGTGTCGTAATGACACCAGCTTTTGATACGAGTGCGAGCGCTTTGCTTACTTCTTGAGTCGTGGATCAAGCGCATCGCGTAGACCATCACCGACGAACGAGAACGAAAGCATCGTCAACCCAATCATGAGCGTTGGGAAGACGCCAAGGTGCCAATACACCTCAATGAAGGCGTACGAGCTGCCAGCCATTTTGCCCCAGCTTGGCAATGGATCATTGATGCCAATACCCAAGAAGCTCAAGCCAGCCTCAGCAAACATGGCCGCGGGAATACCCAAAGTGAACGAGATAATCAACGGCGTGAGTGCATTTGGCAGAATATGTTTGGCAGCAATTGCCAACGGTTTTACACCAATAGCGCGTGCTGCTTCGATGTACTCTTTTTCACGGAGCGAGAGTACTTGTGCACGAGTCAATCGGCATATCTCGATCCAGCCGATAAGTCCGAGGGCGAGCACGACATTAAAGAGACCTCCACCCCACATAGACAGTAAGAAGAGTGCGAAGAGGAGTTGGGGGATAGCAGTAAAAACCTCGAGGATACGCATAATCACGTAGTCAATCCAGCCACCAAAGAACCCGGCAAGTGCACCCAGGGTTACGCCGAAGGTGATTGCGATGAGTTGGACTGAAAGCCCGATAATAAGTGAGATGCGTGCGCCATACACAATACGACTGAATTGGTCGCGACCGACGTTGTCGGTGCCAAACCAGTATTGGGCACTCGGGAACTGTCGTGTGCGCCCTTTGACGATCTCGTCATAGTTGTACGGTGCAATGAAGTCAGCAAAAATCGCCATGAAGAACATGAGAAACACTACGAAAAGTGCACCCATGGCCAACTTGTTCTTGCTGAATCGGATTGCCGCATCGCGCCACAGGTTTGCGGGTTTGCGTTGTACGACGCTGTTCTCTACGGTTGTGGTTGTCGCCGTCATGTTGGTGTCCTACTCAAACTTAATACGCGGATCGAGGGTCGTGTAGAGCAAGTCGGTCAGCAGATAGACCAAACCCCACAATGAGGCAATGATTAGCATCAATGCCATAATCATCGGATAGTCACGGTCAAGCGTACTCGTTACGAAGTACTTACCGATGCCGTTCACACGGAACATCGTTTCCACAAAGATCGTACCCGTCATCAAGTTTGGCACCATCGGGCCAAGTACGGTGATAATCGGGATTAACGCGTTTTTGATAGCGTGACGCCATACAACCATCGATTCACCGAGTCCCTTCGCACGGGCGGTACGAATGTAGTCCTGAGTGAATACATCAGTCAAACTGGCGCGAGTATAGCGTGCGGCAATACCCAAAGGACCCATGCCTAGTGCAATGACTGGCATGATCCATGCTTTCCAGTTGCCCCAGTTATCACTATCGAGTGCGATGGGGAGAAGTTTGAGTTGTACCACGAAAATAAGCAACATCCAAATTGAGATGATGAAATTTGGCACGGTCAGACCGAGTGTAGCAACAAACGTGACCACACTATCAATCCAAGTATTTTGGCGAACCCCAGCCAAAATTCCGAGGAGTACACCGCTGCCAATTGCGATAATAACGGTGATACCACCAAGTTGGAGGCTCTTGGGCCATACACGGCCGATGACCTCTGCCACTGTGCTGTCTGGTTCTGCAAATGAAGTTCCAAAGTCACCCTGCAAGGCCTTGCTCATGTAGTTGTAGTACTGGACGTACAACGGCTGATCGAGACCGTACTTCGCGCGAATATTCGCTTTCTGTTGTTCGCTGAGTGGCATTTGGACTTCGTCAAATGGGCCACCAGGGACGGAGTGCATTAACAAAAATGCAACTACCGACACAAGAAAGAATACGAATATCAGTCCCGCTAAGCGGTTAATGATATAGGCTACCATGCGGGTGCCTTTCCTTGAATATTACGAATGACAAAGTGCTGATGATGAATGAGGCAGGCGTTGGCACATTGTGCCAACGCCTGTTGTTGAGTGAAGCCTACTTCTTGTAGTCAGCAACGCTCTTGTGGATGTACATCGTGCCGGTTACCGTGCTCAAGGTGTTGAACCCTGGCCACTGGATACCGTTGAAACCAGCCTCGTTTGGCTCGAGAGCCTTACCGACGACGTATGGCTTCAACAAACCGGTGTTGATGCGGTGGACGATGTAGACGCCAGGAGCTTCCTCGACGAGCAAGCGCTCAGCATCTTGGAACATCTTCAAGCGACCCTCGGTGTCGGTGCTGGCTGATGCATCGGCGACCATCTTGTCGTAGGTCTCGTTACACCAGTTGTGGCGACCGCCACAGCTCCATACGCCGAGCATGTTTGACGCATCGAAGAAGTCGATACCGTATGACACCATACCGAACTTAATGCCGGTTGGCTTGGCGTTGATGGCCTCCATGTAGGTCTTGAACTCCTTGTTCGAGACTTCCACTTCGATGCCCAACTCTGCCTTCAATGCAGCGGCGATGCGGTTTGCAGCGTCGATACGAATTTGTGGCTCGTTGCGCAACCAAAGCTCAAGCTTCGGGAAGTCCTTGCCCTCTGGATAGCCGGCCTCGGCCAACAAAGCACGAGCCTTGTCAGGATCGTAGCTCTGAATGTCCTTCAAGCCCTCGCTGTTGGCAGCGTGGAAGCCAGGCATCAAGAATGAGTAGGCTGGGATGGCCTGATCCTTACCGATGATGTCGGCAATGATGGTGTCACGGTCAATGATGTGACCGAAGGCCTGACGCACCTTCACGTTGTCAAATGGTGCAGTCTTGGTGTCGAAGAACAAGTAGTCAGTGCGGAAGTCGACGGCGTTCGTGAACTTCTGCTTCTGCAACTCGGCATCGCCAGCGATGATCTCGTTCTCTGCGGCGCCAATGTACTCACCACTGACTACATCAACGTCGCCGTTGCGGTAACCAATGAAGAAGGTCTCTGGCTTGGCAGCGATGTTCTCGATGCGCTGAATGTATGGCTTGTTGCTACCGGTGTAATTTGGGTTAGCCTCCCAAATCACGCGCTCACCCTTGACCCACTCCTTAAGGATGTATGGGCCTGATGAAACTGAAGTAGCTGGGTCGTTGTTGTACAACGGACCATACTTGTCGAACGCGGCCTTCTGCAAAGGCATGCTGTAAAGCGCCTTGGCTGGGAAGAACGGTGCTGGGGTCTCAGTGGTGAACACAACGGTCAGGTCGTCCTTAGCGACAACACCCAACTCACTGTTTGGAACTTCACCAGCGTTGACCTTGCTCCAGTTCTTGATCTCACCTGGTGCACCGAAGAACCAAGCGAAGTCCCAAGCGTGCTCTTTGTCAGCAGCATACTGGAAGGTGTTGACATAGTCAGCGGCGGTTACTGGTGTGCCATCGCTCCACTTCAAGTTTGGATCGAGGTTGAAGGTCCACTCAGTACCATCAGCGTTCGACGACCAGCTCAACGCTGCAGCAGGCTGCGGGCGGAAGTTGTTGTCGAGGCGGATCAATGGCTCGCCGGTCATGTCGCGGATAGCGTTACCGCCACCTTCGTACACGGTGACCATGAAGTCCACTGACGTGAACGTGGCCGTGCTGTCGAAGTAGGCGCGGTACACTTGCTGATCTGATGGAGCGGCGTCCTCTGGCAATTGAATACCATTGAACTCACCGACCATTGAACCAGTCTCTTCTGCTGGGGCAGCAGTTGGCTCGGGAGCTGCGGTTGGTTCTTCAATCACCGATGCTTGCGTCGGGATTGCAACAGCAGTTGGCTCCTCGGCCGGCTGTTCTGCGGCTGGGGCGCCACCACAAGCAGCAATGAACATTGCAGCTACGATGGCAAGTGCCCAACGCGCATAGCGTTTCTGGGACATCTGTTTCCTCCTAAACCAATAAACGGACCCGATACCACTTCACAGTGATACCATCTATCAATCAACGCTGTCGCCAACGTGTGACTGAACCACATCATGCCTCATTTACCTTGAAGCACTCCCGTATCACATCGCATCATATCAACTTCGCCACTGAGTAGGGTAGGTTAAGTTCAACTTAACATGTTCAATATAGCATTTATGTATTTTGCTGTCAACGAAAGAAATGTCTTGCTCTGTTTCAAAATCACAAGAAAATACATGGTACGCATTCAATTTCTTATTAATATAACCCTTATTACAATCTAGATTTGTCACAGGGTTGTGCGCATTCATAAAAAGAAATCGACAAAATATGGCTGTTTTTGCTATGAATTACTGCATTAGTGATGGTATCCATTGATATTTAGCGTAGAATAGAATTACTACAGTTATTAGCAATGCGGAGCAGTATTGTGCAGGTATTGGTATTACGTGTGTGGTTTGCAATTATTGTAGTTGGTATGTGCGTGCTGGTCATTGCTCCTGGTACATATTTAGCTCAGCGCGTCTTACTTGAAGTGCAAGAACGCGTTAATCGCCCACAAAGCACGACTACTATGTCGCGCACCACCGATGTTCCTGTGCCATTTGGTATCGACGAGGAACCAATAGCACTACCTGATGGACGAAATAATACGATCGTCAGCGGATTGTCACACACATGTGCCGTGACTCGCACTGCATATGTGTTGTGCTGGGGCGATAACACCGCAGGACAACGTGGACTTGGTATCTCTGGTGATACTCCTGCATTACGTGCATCAATTAGTCCTGTAGTTGGTCTCACCGATGTTTCTAGTGTTGCATTAGGTAACTTACATTCCTGTGCACTCCGTGCCACAGATAACAAAGTATGGTGTTGGGGCGATAATCAGTATCGCCAGCTCGGTGGATTACTCAGTGGCCCCCAAACGTCACGCGCAATTGCTGCGCCTGTGATTTCGATACCACCAGCCTTGCAACTCGTCAGTGGAGCCAACCACGCATGTGTGTTGACTTCACAAGGTGAGGTATGGTGCTGGGGTGATAACCAGTACGGCCAAATCGCACAAAAGATCGCACCGACCGGCGTTGTTCCCAGTCGTATTGAGGGGTTGCCCGCTGACATTATCTCGATTTATGCAGGAAAAAATCACACATGTGCTTTCACTCAAAGTGCAACCCTCTGGTGCTGGGGCCATAATCATGTGCAACAAATTGATGAATCAACTGATGAACTTGTCATAACTCCACGACAAACTTTCGCCAATCGTCAGATCACACAAGTGGGTGTTGCTCTTGATTCAACATGTGTCATCACCACAAATCAAGAGGTAGTTTGTCAGGTGATAAGCGATGATGTGGCGGCATTTGATGTACGTGTGCGTGACAGTGATCGACTGATAAGTGCATCCTTGGGACAGCATTGCCTGCTGTCAAGTACTGATGGGCCAACATGCTGGGATGTCGTGAATCCGCCAAAATTATACGACGTCCAGGGAGTTGCACATACAACCAGCGGAGCAGATTTTATTTGTGTGTTGCTCAGAGCTGGACTTGTGCAATGTCGTGGTGATAATCAATATGGCCAAGTCGGTATTGCCGAAGAGACATCGTATGTCGATGATTTTATTATTGTCAGGCTAGGTAGCTCGAGTGATGTTATGGCGGCTGGCTATGCTCACGTATGTACGATTTGGCAACTCGGCAAAGTCTTGTGCTGGGGGCGCAATCTCGAAGGGCAAATTGGCTCGCCCGTACAAGATTCGGTCCCTTTCAGACCGACACCATACGAGGTCGAGATCAATGGAGTGACTCAACTTGCCTCGTCCGGTAATCATGTATGTGTGATTCGCTATGATAGCCGTGTGAGTTGCTGGGGATCTAATGGTATGGGACAGTTGGGTGTAGGACACGCCAACACACTGTATACACCGACTATTGTGGAGTCGCTCGTCGATGTTGCGCAAATTTCATTGGGATTAAATCATGCTTGTGCGCTACTTAGTAATGGGCAAGTCTATTGCTGGGGAGATAATCGATTTGCTCAAACGGCCGGTACTGTTACGCAACAGCTCTTGCCAACACGTGTCGCTCAAGTGCGCAATGTCGTTAAGATTGTGGTTGGCGGTAATACGTCGTGTGCCCTACAAAATGACGGCGCATTAATTTGTTGGGGTGCCTCGATTGGCGAACTCCCTTCGTTTACACCGATGACGCAAATACCTGATGTGGTTGATTTTGCAGTGGGTTTTGCGCATGCATGTGCTCTCCAGAGTTCTGGCGCGGTGTATTGTTGGGGGGATCATCATTATCAAAATACGCGTAGTGTGGCCAGCGCGCCCACGAATATTGCTGGTCTGCCACCAATTCGCACCATTGCTGTGGGAGTGCATCATACGTGTGTGCTTGATATTCATCATGATGTATGGTGTTGGGGGCAAAATACACAAGGCCAAGTTGACGGTGTGCCTTCGAATAAGGTATTCACCACGCCAGAAATTCAGTACCGTGGCACATCACAGCTTGTGGCGGGTCGTGATTTTACCTGTGTGCGTCAACAAATTGGTACAACGGTTTGTTGGGGAAATAATCGCTATGGTCAACTTGGGATTGATAATCCAGATGTGCATTTTCATCAGAACACTGCCGTCACGGATGGTTTTGTCTTGTCAGTTGGCGGTACCCATAGTTGTGTGTTGCTATCCGGTTCGACAACACGCTGTTGGGGTGGTAATGAGTATGGCCAACTTGGAGATGGTACGACAAATACATCGTCAGTGCCACAGTCTGTGAGGAGTAATGAGTCTTTTGTGACAATTGATACCGGTCTCGCACATACCTGCGCGATTGTAAATGATGCGACAGTGCGCTGTTGGGGGCATAACAATTTTGGGCAACTCGGCGATGTCACTACGGATAATGCTAGTGCTCCGGTGATTGCAGCAGTCCAAGATGTACGTAAGTTGGCGCTTGGCAGCTCTCATACGTGTGCACTGCTCGCTGACGGCGGAAGTGCCTGTTGGGGACGCAATGAAGATGGTCAGCTCGGTGTGGGCGGTACGGCAAACTCTGCAATGCCGCTTCGCGTTGCAAGCCTCGATCAAGCTGTTGATATCGCTAGTGGTGCCGATCATGTGTGTGTGGTGCGTCAGGACGGTACTGTATGGTGTTGGGGAAGTAACAAATACGGTCAACTTGGGTTTGGTGAGATAGGGCCTGGTGTCTCTATTCCTACGCAAGTGCCAGGTATTTTTAATGCGGTGGCTGTCGGACTTGGTGATGCACATTCCTGCGTCTTGACGAGCGAACGCACCGTGTTGTGTTGGGGCTGGAACAACTTTGGACAGGTCGGTTCGGCACAAATAGATGCTAAAGCGATTGTGGCTCGTCCACAACTAGTGGGTGGTATTGCAAATATTGTGCAGTTGCGCGTCGGTGGTAACCATAATTGTGTCCTTACCCTTGATGCTGATGCATTTTGTTGGGGTGATAATTTCAACGGTCAACTCGGCAATCCGACGATTGATGCGCAAGTACGACATGAACCAATCCAAGTTGCAGGGATAACTCGCTTTGCGAATCTTGCTGCTGGTGGAGCGCATACATGTGGGTTGCTTCAAGATGGCGATGTACTATGCTGGGGGTGGAATCAGAATGGACAAATTGGCAATGGTGTTGGCGGCAGTGCGCGTGATGTGGTGACACCGTCACCTGTTATTACATTGCTCGATGTAAATAGCGTGGCAATTGGTGAGCGCCACATATGTGCCGGCACTCAAAATAGTTCCGTAGCATGTTGGGGCGACAATTCAATCGGTCAACTCGGGACTGGTGTGTTTAGTGATGTATCCTCACTCACGGTGCCACAACGTGTTGGTCTTGCTGTCGCAGGTCTTGCGACTACTGTTGGTACAAATCATGCGTGTGCGCTGTTGAGTTCAACAGAACTGGCCTGTTGGGGAAGTAATGAGTTCGGTCAGATCGGTAATGGATTCTCAGGGAGTATTTCAAATACCGCTGTCCCAAATTTTGTCAGTGGACTAATTGGTGTGTCTGATTTTGCGAGTGGTGGCCAGTCAAACTGTGCCATTGTTAGTGGCGAGGTCTATTGTTGGGGTGATAACCAGTACGCCCAAATAGGCCAGCCAACGGTTGGCGTTGGCGATATTCGGTCTACCCCCACCAAAGTGTCACTTCTTGCCGATATGCGTGCAGTGACAATCGGTAAAACCCACGCATGTGCTTTGTCAAACAGCGGTCTCGTCTATTGTTGGGGGCGCAACAACCAAAGACAACTCGGCGGTTTTGAGGGTGAGATATCAGACACACCGATGTTAGTTCAAGGTGTATCTGATGTTGTTCAAATCAGTGCTGGTGATGATCACACGTGTGCAGTGACCGCGCAATTAAATCTGTACTGCTGGGGCAGCAATAACATGGGTCAACGCGGTGTAATGTCTATCGATACCCCGAACATACCTAATCGTATTGATATACCAAATGTGCTACAAGTGGTGACTGGGAGCGCGCATACTTGTATTTTTAATGGGAATTCAGTCGTATGCTGGGGCAGTAATGATCATGGTCAAATTGGGATTGGCGAAGTGTCTGAAACGCCATCAGAATCTAGCAATCGTGTCACCGTAGCTAACCTACCTGCAATTGATTCTGT
>Ga0068872_10003006_pt1 | contig 13002 bp, 10 predicted proteins | sample NOAtaG_7_FD_66441 | JGI IMG/M metagenome (GOLD analysis project Ga0068872, IMG submission 66441) | Freshwater lake microbial communities from Lake Erie, under a cyanobacterial bloom - NOAA_Erie_Diel1S_2200h metaG | ecosystem: Environmental > Aquatic > Freshwater > Lake | place: USA: Ohio, Lake...
ATGTTCGTCTGCCACCAGAGCAACGCCCGCATCATCCAGGCCGCCGTCGACAGGTTCGGCATCGCCGCCACCAAGGTCTATGTCAACATCGACCGCTTCGGCAACACCTCCGCCGGCAGCGTCCCCATCTGCCTCGATGAACTCGTCAAAGCAGGCCGCATCCGCGAGGGGATGGTCATCATGTTCGTCGCCTTCGGCGCCGGCCTGACCTGGTCGAGCAGCCTCTGGCAGGTGTAACCTCCATTGCAGGTCTCGCATCAGAACCCCTCCCACCAAGACAGGGGCAGCGGTGGGGTTGGCACACACCAACCCGTTCAATCCCGGCCTGAACACCCCCCGACCTGTCAACGTAAGGAGTATCCATGCAACTCAACCGCTTCGCCCAAGCCCTCCCGCTGGCGCTGCTATACCTCTCCGCCGCACTGGCCGCCTGGGGCTGCTCAGCGTGCGCCAAGGCCCCAGCCCAAAGCCCGCCCGTCAACGCCACCATGCCCCTGCCCGCCCAAACTTCACCCTCAAACCCCGAGGTCAAAGCCATGCCCGACGCCACACCAATCTCCCCCGCACGCCCCGCCACCCTCCCCGGCCAGGCCAAACTCACCTCCCCAGGCCAAGACCAGACCGACTGGTCCAACATCGACTGGTCCAAAAAACTCACCCCCGAGCAGTACTATGTCCTCCGCCAGAAGGGCACCGAACGCGCCTTCACCGGCAAGTACTGGCAGACCAAGCCCCCCGCCGAGCAGGCTAAGGACCAGACCATCTACCGCTGCGCCGGCTGCGGCCTCGAGCTCTTCCGCGCCGACAGCAAGTTCGACTCCGGCTGCGGGTGGCCCTCCTTTGACCGCATGATCCAAGACGGCGTCATCAAAGAAGTCGCCGACACCTCCCACGGCATGACACGCACCGAGGTCGTCTGCGCACGCTGCGACGGCCACCTCGGCCACCTCTTTGACGACGGACCCACAAACACAGGACTCCGCTACTGCATCAACAGCGCATCAATCAACCCCGATGCAAAGCCTCAAGCCAAGCCCGCAAAGCCCACCCCCGGCAAGCCGTAGTCGGCTACTAGACAAGCCTTACACCGATCGCCGATGTTTTTCATACTGAACCCCTCCCCCGAGGGGAGGGGCAGGGGTGGGGTTGGCAACTTCAGACACGCGACATCCAGCGGCGATCCGCCTTACCGCTCCACATTCTCAAACACCGGCCTCGGCGGCCGCTCAAACGGGCGATACGGCACGTACTGCAAGTCATAACTCGGCCGCGGGCTATAAAGCGACCGGATCCAATCCACCGTCGCCTGATGCCGGTGGTCATCAGGACCGCTGAACGACGGCTTCCACACATCACGCCCTTCCCGCAGCACCGGCGGGTGTTTCACCCTCGCAATATCCCGCGGCAACCCCATCTGCACCAGCAGGCTCCGCTCAGGATTCTCAAAGTTCAACAGCCCCTCACCCTCGGCGTTGCGGAACTTCTGCAAAATGTAAAAGTTTGTATACAGCGTCGGGTCCGCATTCGGCCGGAACGTCGCAAACACCAGCCGCCCCGCCTCGGTCCCCCCGTGGCACTGGTTCGTCGCGCACGAGTTGAGGATGATCGACCGGTTCACGTCATCGCGGAAACGCCGCAGCGGCGCCGGGTGATCGACAACATTCACACGCTCGTAAAAATCGCGAGCCTTCAGCCGGTAGATCAGGTCCATCGTCCGCAGCGGCGACTGCCGAAGGATCGCCTCCCTCCCCTCCCGCGTCGAGGGCACCAGCGGGCTGGAGGCATAGGTGTCCAGCAACTGCTGCACAACCGTGCGCGGGATGATGATGTTCGGCTCAGCCGACAGGTCCAGCTCGTACACCTTCACCAGGTTGATCTGCTTGGCCGACAGCACCGGAAAGTCCGCCACCGGGATCGACTCAGGGATCGGCGTCGCCGCAACTTCGGGCGCCGGCCCGGGCAACAGGCTGCGATCTGCCGTCACCTCGGGCGCCTCGGGGCTTACCGGCTCATCGGCCCCGGGCTTGCTCTTCGTCGGCGGCCGCAGCAACTGGTTCTTCAGTTGCAGGTCCTCCAGCAGTTTCTTCGCCGCCCCCGAGCGCGGGTTGCGCGACACGAGCACCTCCGCCTCCATCAACGCAACGTCCATGTACTGCCGATCGACCAGCCACGTGATCAACTCCCCCCGCCGCTCAACCTCATCGACCGGCGTCGCGTCGCGCATCTGTTTGTACCGCTCCAGCACCGGCGCAAGCTCCCGCACCTGCTCAACAGCGCTCGTCTTGAACGTCGCCGGAATCCCGGCGATCTTCAGCACAATCTCCCCCTCGCCCCGCGACGCGAGCATCCCCGTAAACACCCGACCGTCCTTGAGCGTTACCACAACCTCCACCCCCTCGACCGCTGCACCGCCTGGCGCGACCGAGTTCCCCGTGGCCTTGAGCTCCTCTCCAGGCTGCGGCTGCCCCCGTGCGGTGCCCGCGTTGGCCGATAGCACCACCATCCCCCCCAGCATTACCAACAGCACACCCATACCCAGGCTACCAGTCCTAGGCAGTCTCCTTGCAGCGTCAAGTGTCGGCGTCATTCTGCGGTGCATGCCTGTATTCTCAGCCAGCCGGACATCCCGGCCAAGGGGGGGGCGTCATGCCGCCGATTCCATCCGTCGAGCAGCCGGGGCAGTTGCACGTATTGTAGATTGCCACCACTGCTTTATGCGGCTTTTTTCTGCCCTGACCCGTCGATCTTACGGACGCGGGCATAGTCGGCAAGGTTCAACTGCTCCCCGTGCAGGCTGGTCATCTCAGGCTCAGCCGAAGCTGAGAGTCCGATCCGCACGGGACCCAGGCAGGTCTTGTAAAAGTCGATGGTATAGTTCCCCGCTAAGATTAACACCTTAGGGTATATTCTGCCGTGTACTGTCAGGTCCACCGCCGAGCGTGTCTGGAGCATGCTCTTGAGCGTCTCCAATCGGCTCTGCAGGGACTTAATCCCGACGGTCAACTCACGCTCAAAGTGCTCCAGTTCGCACAGACGCTCGATCTCCGCCGCGCTGATCTTGCCCGCAAACTTCCGTAGGGGCTGGATTTGCTGCTCGAGTTTGTCCCGTTTCGGGATCAACTGCGGCAGCATCTCCTCCCCCGCACCGATCACCTTCTCAATCTCCGGTATCGACCCGAGCACCAACTCCGTGGCAACCCCGATCTGCGACCCCAACTCGAAGACCTCCACCGACCCGCCGAAAATGATCTTCCCACCCGTGATGCTCGCCGCCCTGCCCAAAAAGTTCCGCCCCACCACCGCCCGAGTGTTCACCAGCTCCTTATCCACCGTCAGGTCTCTGCCTATTGAGACCGTTGTGTTGTTGAGGTAGCGTGCGTTCAAGTCGCGTCCCACGTCCAGCGTTCCTGTCTCCTTGCCGGCCATCCCACCCTCCAGCCGCGCATCCCGCCCCGCGCTCAGGGCCGCCCCCTCCACCTGCCCATTGACAAGCACATCCCCAGCCGCCGCAACCTTGAAGTGGTCCCGCACCGCTTTGGCAACCACCACCGAACCCGGAAAGTTTATGTTACCCGTCGAAAAATCAATATTCCCCGGCAACTTCAGCATCCGCAGCATCCGCAGCTTCGGGTCCTGCCAGTCTACAACCCCAGGCCGCGCCGCAAACACACGCCCATCGGGCTGGATGATGATCGTGTCGTCCGCCACCACCTGCACCTGCTTACCCAAACGCGCCGCGATCACCCCCCCCATCACGTCCTGCCCATCCTCGGGAGTGCTCGGCTGATGAATCTTCGCTATCTCCCCGTTGCTCGGCACCAGCGTGAACGTGAACTTGTGGTAGTGGTCCACACCCCCGCTCCCCCGCGCCGGCGAGGGGTGGTCTCCATAGTCAACCTGCGCACGACCTGCCACCAGCGGGTCAAACCCAGGCAGAAACTCGATATACCCAGGCTCCCCGTGCACCGGGGCCGTCGCCGAGGCAATCTTGATCCGCACCATCTCGGCACGCGGCTTCTTGAGCACCTCCACCGCGTTGGCGATGCTCTGATGCACCGACTGGTTTATCGCTAGCCCCACACCCTGCGCCAACGCCAACACGAACCCCTCATCAACCACCCCCGCAGGCACCTCCGCATCAACGTGCAGCTCCGCCGCAAGCTTGTCCGGTGTAACCGTGAGTTTGACGTGCTCGGCTAGTGTTTCAGGATTCACAAACGGTTAATCGGCTTGTTCCCGAATCCATCTGAGCCCGCCCCACCTATTTGTGTGGACCGCTCTGTTTCAGGACCTCACCCACAGGCCCAAAAATAAATCTCCACCTGTGCCACTCAGCACCCCGGCGGAGATCAATCACTCTCACCGCCCCTCACGCCGCGGCCTTGTTCACCTTGCTCATCGTCTCGCCGATCCGCTGGCTCAGCAAATCCGGCGTGAACGGCTTGATCACATAGTTGTTCACCCCCGCCTTGATCGCCTCGATCACACGAGACTTCTCGCTCTCGGTCGTAACCATGATCAGCGGCGTCGTCTTGTTGCCCGCCCGGAACGCCTTGACAAACGCCAGGCCGTCCATGTTCGGCATGTTCCAGTCCACCAAGATCAAGTCCGGCTGGAACGCTCCCACCTTCGACAGCGCGTCCTGCCCGTCGCACGCCTCCTCGATCACGGTGTACCCCAACTGGGCCAGCACCGACTTCTGGATGTTCCGCATCGTCTTGCTGTCGTCGATCAGAAGAATCTTCATAGTGTGGGCCTCAACTTAAAAGTCCTGATATGTTGCTCTTTGCTCGCCCCTCAGGCGGCTTTCTCATTGATTTCTTCCGGGCTTGCCACCACGGCCGTGCGCTCCAGGATCGCTACCTCGATCATCAAATCCCCGCAGTCCGTGCTGCACGGGATGCAAATCACCGGCACGCCACGCGGACGCGTTACCGTGTGCGACGGCCCGATGATCACCGACGGCGTCGAGATCAAAACCTTCTTCTTGCCCTGAAACAACCCCTTGGCACCCCCGGCCACCATGTTCGTCAACTCACCAACCGCGTCCGCAAAGTCCGGAGAATCCACCGACACCTCCGTCCCCGTCAGCAACTGCACTATCCGCTGCGCAGACGCGCTCGGGAACGACAGCACCACGTTGCCCGCAACATCCCCAGACATCCCGATGATGCCAGAAACGTCGTACGTTGCCGTTGGCGAAGACTGCTTGATCGTCGGCGTATTGATCGTCACCGGCATCTGCATCATCGTCGAAAAGACGTTCTGAACCGAGGTGATAAAGGGCGTTATGAAGGCTGCGTCCATACGTTTGTCCTTGAGTTTGACCACTAAACGACCGTCTTTACATCGAACCGATTCGGGGCCGGCTTTCGACCGATCACCCACTTGTGCACGTTTTTTCGCACGGCCAGGTGCCCATCACCCCGGCTCACGCCGCTCCAATGCCGCAAACAACTTGGCAATGTCCACAATCAGAGACACACCCCCATCATCCCGAACCGTTGCCCCAGAGACCGCACCCTTGCGGTCGATCGACCCATCCAACGGCTTGATCACCACCTCCTGCTGACCCACCGGCCGCGTCACCAGCAGGCCCACCCGCTTGCCCGCAGACGACAGCACCACCGCGAACGGCCGCTCCGACGCATCACCCTTGCTCAACTTGAACACATCCGCCCCGTCCAGCAGCGGCAGCACCGTGTCCCGCAACCGCATCACCTTCTGACCACGGATCGTGCTCACCTGACCCTCCGAAGGCTTGACGATCTCCGTGATGGCCGACAACGGCACCGCGTACACCTCCGGCCCCACCGCCACCATCATCGCCGCCATGATCGCCACCGTCAGCGGGATCGTTATCCGCATCGTGCTCCCCTGCCCCGGCGTGCTGTCGATCTCGATGCTCCCCTTGAGCTTCTCGATGTTCGTACGCACCACGTCCATCCCCACACCACGCCCAGAGACATCGCTCAGCGCCTCGGCCGTGCTAAACCCCGGTGCAAAGATCAGCAGCGTCTTCTCACGGTCGGTCATCGTCCCCAACTGGCTCTCGGTTACAACACCCTTCTCTAGCGCTTTCCGCGCAATAAACCCCGGGTCGATCCCCTTGCCATCGTCGATGATCAATATCTGCACGTGCGAACCCTCGTGGCTCGCCGCCAGCCGAATGGTTCCCGTCCTCGGCTTGCCCCGGGCCACCCGCGCCTCGGGGCTTTCAATCCCGTGGTCGCAACTGTTCCGCATCAGGTGGATCAGCGGGTCGCCCAGCTCCTCGATGACCGACTTGTCCACCTCCGTCTCACCACCCTCGATCACCAGGTTGATGTCCTTGCCCAGCTTGCGCGCCAGGTCGCGGATCAGCCGCGGGTACTTACCAAAGAGCTTCTCCAATGGCTGCATCCGCGTCTTCATCACGGCGTTCTGCAGGTCCGCCGTAACACGGTCCAGCGCGCCGTTGGCCTGCGCAACACTCTCGCGGAACTCCTGCGGCGCCCAGTCGCTCGAAACCATCTGCCGGCCAAGCGCCGAGACGCGGTTTTTCTGAAGCACCAACTCGCCGACCAGGTTCAGCAGCGACTCCAGCCGACCAACCTCCACCCGGATGGTCTGCTCACCGCTCGCGGCAGACTTCTTCTCATGCTCGTGCTCGGCGACCTTCGCCTCGGGCTTGGACCCCTGCACAGACGCCGGCACGCCCGCCGTGGCTGCGGTCGCTGCCGACGTCGCAGCACCCGGCACAGCTGCCGTGATCACCGCTGGCGCAGCAGACGGTGTCCGAACCATCGGCGCCAGGTCATGCCCCGCCTCCAGCAGTTCAATAAACGACCGGCAAAAACCATCCAGCGGGCGCGACACCAACTGCCCACCCGCCAGCCCCTTGCTCGTCTCACGCAGAAGGTCCACCGCCTGCTGCGCTCTCGCACCGACCGCCCCGGCCTCATCCTTGCTCAGGTCCCCACCCTTGCTCCCCACCTTCCGAAGCAGACCCGCCAACTCCAGCATCGGGTCAACGCCGAAGAAGTCCACGCTCCGCGTGAGCGCCTCGGCTAGGTCGCTGATCGTCGATGCCGCGCTGCTGCGATGCGCGTCATCGCACAGCCGGGCGATCTGCTCGGCGATCTGGTCCAGCGTCGCCTCCACGTCCGCAACCAGAAACTCAACCAGCTCACACTTCCCAGGCGGCAGACTAAACGGCGTGCTCGTCGCCTCGGCAAGCGCAAACGCCTCCCCCCCAGCACCCTGCCCCGCGCCAACCGAAACAACAACGCTCTTCCCCACCACCGCCTCGGGCGCCGCCGGGGCCACCGCAGCCACCACCGCCGGCGCCGGGGCCACAACAGCCGGCGCCCCATGCCCATCGCCCAGCGCGATCAGTTGTTCACACAACCCCTTGTCCGGCTTGAGCAACTCCTGCCCCGCGCGGATGTTGTCAAACTGCTTCTTGATCGTGTCCACACCCTCCAGCAGCAGGTCCATCGCCGGGCGGTCGATCACAAACACCTTGTTCCGTGCGGCGTTCAACGCCGTCTCCGCCGCATGGGCGATCTGCACCAGGTTCGTCAGCCCCAGAAAACTCGCCGACCCCTTGATCGTGTGCAACGCCCGGAAGACGCGGTTGACCAACTCCCCCTCGCTCGGCGTCGACTCCAGCGTAACAAGGTCCTGGTCGAGCTGCTCAAGCAACTCCCCCGACTCCGTCAGAAAGTCCTGCATCAGTTCTGGATCAAAGCTCATGGCAGACAATGGTGCGCTCCGGCGTTCTTTGTTTTTCTAACCGCGTCTCTAAGGCTCTACCCGCGTGCCGGCTCCCCGGCTGATCTACGACAGCTTCAGCCCAGGCCTGCCCGTGCCAGACCCCAGCGTCCCGGGCTGCGCCCCGTACGCCTTGGCCCCACCCGCCTCGACCGCACCCTTCTGGTAGCAGAACCCCTGCGCGTGATCGACCTGAATAAACGGCGTGTTCATCCCGCGCAGCGTCTCGCTGTGCCCGATGAACAGCCAACCATCCCCGGGCAACTGCCCAGCAAACGAGTTGACAACCTGCTCCTTCATCGCATCGTCAAAGTAGATCATCACGTTCCGGCAAAAAATCACGTCCCACACCCCGTACCGCTTTGCCGATATCCGGTCCTTGAGGTTGTGCAGGTCAAAGTTGACCATGCTCTTGATCACCGGGTCGATGTTCCAGTACGGCCCGTCCTGCTTGAAGTACCGCGACTTCGTCAGCGGGTTCGTCGACCGCATCGAATAGTCGGTGTACCGACCACCCTGCGCCTCCGTGAGCACCCTCTCGCTGATGTCCGTGCCCAGAATCTCGATCTTCCAGTCCATCAACCGCAGCCCCAGCGCACGGTGCACGATCATCGCCAGCGTGTACGGCTCCTCACCCGACGAGCACGCCGCCGACCAGATCCGCAACCGCTTGACACCACCACGCGCCTCTAGCAGTGCCGGCAACGTGTGCCGCTCGAAGACATCAAGCTGCGGCTCGTTGCGGAAAAAACTCGTCTCGTTGATCGTGATCTTGTTGAACATCTCCTGAAACTCGTCGTCCATGTACGGCCCCATAGACAGGAACTGCACGTACTGGTCGTAGTCCCCGAGCTCCAGCTCCTCAAGACGCCGCCCAAGCCGGGACTCGAGCACATACTTCTTCGAATCCGGGAAGTGGATCCCCGAACGGTCATAAATAATCTTCCGCAGCTTCTCGAACTGCGACTGGCTCAGCGTGATGGTCTTACTCTCTGGCATGGGGCCTCTTCCGTTTTCCGAACACACCGCGGGGGCTTACTCAATACACACTCGCGCACACCCCAGGCGGGGCACGCCCTCACGCCGCCTTCGCCGCCTCGATCTGCTCAACCGAGAACAACCTCCCAAGGTCCAGCAAGATCAGCAGCCTGTCCTCAAGCTTCCCCACCCCGGCAATAAAGTCCGCGTCCACCGAGCAGACCATGCTCGGCGCAGGCTCCACAATCTTCCCTGATATCCGCAGCACCTCGCTGACACGGTCAACAATGAACCCGATCGTCCGCGCGTGCACCTCCACAACGACGATCCGCGACTGCTCGCTCTTGTCCGTCGCCGGCAGCCCGAACCGCTTCCGCAGGTCCACCACCGGGATGATCTTCCCACGCAGGTTGATCACACCCTCAACCTCCGGCGGGCTTTGCGGCACACGAGTCAACGCCATCATCCGGTTGATCTCCTGCACCGCCAATATGTCCACCGCAAACTCCTCGGACCCCAGCCCGAACGTAACCAGCTGCAACTGGTCCGCCGCGCTAAAGGTCTGCCCCGCGGCGATCTTCCCCCCAACCACCTCTGCTTGCTGCTGTGAAGTTGACATCAGTGTGCCTCCATATGCGGACAAACCAACACACCTTTGATCGACCCGAATCAGACCCAACTTCACGCCATCAACCCCAACACCCCGGAACCCCCCCTTCGGGTACCACCACCCTCCGCGTCGTGCACCCCACCAACTGCACCCCACCTCACGCCCCACCCACCCCCGGCCGATAACCTCATCACCATGCCCACCACCCCCATCCTCCTCGACCACCACAACCTCCGCGCACGCATCGACCAATCCTTCGGCGCCAGCCTCATCGACCTCCAAGCCCTCCACCCCCGCCTCGGCTGGCTCCCCATCATCGCACGCAACGTCCCAGGCGAAGACCCACGCACCAACCCCGCCTGCTTCTTCATGGCACCCTGGTGCAACCGCATCGCAAACGCTCGCTTTAACCACCTCGGCAAACCCATCACCCTCACACCCGACCCCCGCGACGGCCACGCAATCCACGGCGACGTGCGCAAACGCCCCTTCACCGTCCTCGACCGCACCCCTACCTCCGCACGCCTCTCCTTCGACTCCCGCCAGCACAAAAACGTCAACTGGCCCTGGCCCTTCACCGCCATCGCACGCTACGAACTCACACCACACACCCTCCACATCGAGTTCACACTCACCAACGCCAGCACCACCCCCTTCCCCTGCGGCGTCGGCATCCACCCCTACTTCCCACGCCAGCAAACCCACGACCAAACACGCCTGCTCAAACTCGCCGCCCCCGTCCGCTTTCGCTATGAGAGCGCCGCCTGCATCCCCACAGGCCCCGCCACGCGCGATGCCCTCGCACGCAGACTCTCCCACCTCCACCCACCCGCACCACTGCCCGCCAACGACTCCTTCACCGGCCACACCGGCACCATCACCCTCCACTGGCCAGACTGCCACGCAACCCTCACCTCTTCCCCAGGCCACACCCACCTCGTCTACTTCACCCCCCACGCACCCACCGGCGAACCCATGCCCTTCGTCGCCGTCGAACCAATGACCATCCCCCCTAACGCCTTCAACCTCCAACCCCACCCCGACCTCGGCGTCCAAACCCTTCAACCATCCCAAAGCCTTACCACAACCTACACCCTGGGCATCGAGATGCGCGACTGAATCCAGCCGATCAACTCAGAGGCCACAGAGACCGAGGGCTGCACAAAGAAAAAGTTTGGTCGGATCACTCCAACGCGTTTCGTGTGGCTTGCACATCGAGCACATAAACCAATACCTTGCCATCAGAACCCCTCCCCCGAGGGGAGGGGCAGGGGTGGGGTTGGCTCGTCCTAAAGCACAAAATGCAAGAGGTTCGCGGAGGTCGCGGAGGGACGCGGAGTACAAACCAGGTGTTACTCACCGCGCCTTCAACCTCAAAAAGGTTGCAGGTTACATCCTCTTCAACCCCAAAGGGGTTGCGGGTTGTAGCCACGGGTGGAGCGCAGCGCAACCCGTGGAAACCGTGACAAAACCGCCCCCCGCCCCTACCGGGGCGGCCCGCATCGACTGCGCTCCCACGGGTTGCGCCCGCCATAGCGCCATAGCGCGGGCTCCACCCGTGGCTACACCCCGCAACCCCGCCGGGGCCGAAGGCCTACCGCAAAACCAACCCAAAACCCCCTCTGAAAACCTCCACTCCTCCGTCCTCTGAGTGAATCCCTCTGGGTCCTCGGGGCCTCTGGAGTAAAACTAATCTAAGTCTGTATCACCCCAGTCCGAAACTCCCGCGAGTAATCCCACCCCGCCGCCGCGTCCAGTGCCGCGATCAACTCCTCCCGCGTGCGGTGCGGCTCGATAAGCCGGTCGACCCACCCCCGTGCCGCGGCATACCGGATATCCGCCTGCGCGGTGTAACTCGCGTGGATCGCCCCGTAAATCTGCTTGTGCGCCGCCTCGTCGATCACCTCACCCTTGCGCTTCCGGCTGCCCTCCTCGATCGTCGTTAGCACACCCGTCGCCTGGTTCGCACCCATCACCGCGCACCTCGCATTCGGCCACGCCAGGCTCACAAACTGGTCAAACGCTCGCCCGCACATCGCATAGTTCCCCGCACCGTAACTCGACCCCGTGATCAGCACGATCTTCGGCACCACGCAGTTCGCCATCGCATTGACCATCTTCGCACCCGCACGAATGATCCCACCCTGCTCACTCTCGCGCCCCACCATGAACCCCGTCGTGTCGTGTATGAAAATAATCGGCACCTTCCGCTGGTTGCAGTCCATGATGAACCGCGCCCCCTTGTCGGCGCTGTCGTCATAGATCACGCCACCCATCTGCACCATCCCCTTGCCCGTCTTGGTGATCTTCTTCTGATTTGCCACAATCCCGCACGCCCAACCCCCCACCCGCGCATACCCACACACAACCGACTGCCCAAACTCCCCCTTGTACTCATCAAAGTCCGCTTGACCACCCTCCGGGAGCCTCTGGGTACCCCCACGCTCCGCGTGGTGCTCCCGGGTACCCCCACGCTCCGCGTGGTGCTCCCGGGTACCCCCACGCTCCGCGTGGGGATTCCCCCCACCCACCCGATCCACAAAGCACCCAATCAACTCGCGCACGTCATACTGCGCACCTTGCTTATCACTAAAAATCTCATACACATCACCCCCCGGCCTCCCTTGAACGCCACCTGTCCCACCCGACACCACAACCGGGTACTTGCCCAGCAGGCTCCGCAACCTCGCAATACACGCGACATCATCCTTCTCGCGAAAATCGATCGTCCCGCTGATCCCCGCGTGCATCGCCGCTCCGCCGAGGTCCTCATCGCTGACCTCCTGCCCGATCGCCGCCTTGACCAGCGCCGGCCCCGCAAGGTACAACCCCGACCCCTCGGTCATCAGCAGCGTGTCGCACAGCACCGGCAGATACCCGCCCCCGGCCACGCAATACCCCATGATCGCCGCGATCTGCGGAATCCCCATCGCGCTGATCACCGCGTTGTTGCGGAAAATCCTCCCAAAGTCGTCCGTGTCCGGAAACACATCCTCCTGCAAGGGCAAAAACACACCCGCGCTATCGACCAGATAAACCAGCGGCAGCCGCGCTTCCATCGCCACCTGCTGCGCACGGATGATCTTCTTGCACGTCATCGGAAAAAACGCACCAGCCTTCACCGTCGCGTCGTTGGCAATGAGCATGCACCGCCGGCCAGCCACGCGCCCGATCCCCGTAACCACACCCGCCCCGGGCGCACCCCCATACTCCTTATACATCCCCCACCCAGACCACAACCCAAGTTCCACAAACCGCTCCGCACCACCCCTCGGCAGCCGCCCCTTCAGACGCTCACTCGCATCCCCACCATGCCCACCCCCCGGCCCACTTCCCGGCCCACCCCCGGGCTCATCGAGCAGCAACTCCAAACGCTCCCGCGCCGTCAGTCGGCCCTTCTCATGCTGCCGATCCACCGCCCCCTTCCCCCCCCCGGCACGGATCAACTGCTCATCAATCAAATAGGCATCCGCCAACTCCTTGATCGTCGCCGACCCCACCTGCACACCACCACCAACCGCAGCACTCGCATTCACCTGGCTCATAGCAATCAACCCTCTTAGTCCCTAGGCCGAAGCAACACAACCCAGCGTAGTACCCCCGACCAACGCCTACCTTCAACCGATGCGCATCGCCTCCCTCCTCCCCGCCGCCACCGA
>Ga0068872_10003007_pt1 | contig 13000 bp, 12 predicted proteins | sample NOAtaG_7_FD_66441 | JGI IMG/M metagenome (GOLD analysis project Ga0068872, IMG submission 66441) | Freshwater lake microbial communities from Lake Erie, under a cyanobacterial bloom - NOAA_Erie_Diel1S_2200h metaG | ecosystem: Environmental > Aquatic > Freshwater > Lake | place: USA: Ohio, Lake...
GCGATCGCCGCGTCGCGCGGGCCGAGCGCGTCGACCGCCTGCTTGTAGAAGACCGGGACGAAGAGCGTCGCCGCCTTCGCGCCCAGCAGCAGGGCAAGGGCCAGGAAGATCCGCACCCGGAGCGCCAGCCCCTGCTCGCGCCAGAGATAGGGCGCGAGGTGGGCGACGACCGCGAACGTGGAAGGAGGCTGCCGGGACGCGCCGGTCGAAGCGGGCATGGATGCACCTTGGGTGGCGGGCGCTTGCAGGCGCGGCCTGCGCAAAATAGGTTCGGACGCAGACTACACGAACCCCCGGGAGACGCCGATGATCGAACGCCGTGAATTCCTCCGCGCAGGCCTTCTGGGCGGCGCTTCGCTGGGCATCCTTGGCGCGGCCTCCGCCCCCGCCTCCGCCCAGGCGATCGAGCAGCTGCAGATGTTCATCCCCGCCGCGCCCGGCGGTGGCTGGGACCAGACCGGCCGCTCGCTCGAGCAGGCGATGAAGGCCGCGAACCTGATCAAGTCCGCGCAGATCACCAACAAGGGCGGCGCCGGCGGCGTCGTCGGCCTGCCGGAGTTCCTGAACCAGTGGAGGGGCCGCCCGAACGCGATCATGGTCGCGGGCCTCGTGATGGTCGGCTCGATCATCACCAACAAGGCGCCGGTCTCGCTGCTCTCGACCGTGCCGCTCGCGCGCCTGACCGAGGAGTACCAGGTCGTCGTCGCGCCGGCGAACTCGCCCTTCAAGGACCTCAGGGACTTCGCGGCGGCGCTCAAGGCCGACCCGGCCAAGGTCCCCATCGCCGGCGGCTCGGCGGGCGGCACCGACCACATCACGGCCGGCCTGATCGCCAAGGCCGTCGGCACCGACGCGCGGCGCGTCGCCTACGTGGCGAACGCGGGCGGCGGACCGGCCGCGGCGATGATCATCGGCGGCCAGGTCGCGGCAGGCGTCTCCGGCCTCGGCGAGTTCGCCGAGAACATCAAGGCCGGGAAGATGAAGGCGCTGGGCGTGTCCTCGGACAAGCGCATCGCCGGCGTCGACATCCCGACCTTCAAGGAGCAGGGCGTCGACGTGTCGATCGCCAACTGGCGCGGCGTCTTCGCCCCGCCGGGCGTGACCGACGCGCAGCGCAAGGCGATGATCGACCTGGTCGAGGCGACCGTGAAGTCCGCCGCCTGGCAGGAGATCCTCGCCAAGCAGGACTGGGCGAACGTGCTCCTGACCGGCGACGCCTTCGGCGCGTACCTGCAGGAGGAGTTCAAGCGCACGGAGGCCGTGCTCAAGGACCTCGGCCTCGCCTGACGGACGGCTGGGACGCGGCAGGCGGTCCGCGCGGGGCCGGGCATCGCGACAGGCGGGCCCGGCCCTTTCTCTTGCGGGGGGAGGACGGGATGGAACGTCGGCAGGGCGAGGTGAAGGTGGCGGTCGCCATGCTCGCGCTCGCGGGCATCGTGATCTGGCAGGCGGGGACGATCCCCTCGCCGCTCTATGCCCAGCTTGGCCCGCGCGTGGCGCCGTACATCGTCGGCACTGGCCTCGGCATCCTCGGCGCCGGCCTCCTCCTCGCCGCGCTCTCCGGGCGCTGGCGCGCCGAGCCGGAGGAAGACGGCGCGCCCGACCTCCCCGCCCTCTGCTGGATCGGCGCCGGCCTCGCCATGAATGTCCTGCTGATCCAGCCGCTCGGCTTCGTCGTCGCCTCGACGCTCCTCTTCGCGTTCGTCGCGCGCGGCTTCGGCTCGACGCGCTGGGCCCGCAACGCGGCGATCGGCTTCGCGATCGCCCTGCTGGCCTATCTCGGCTTCGACAGGCTGCTCGGCATCCGCGTGGGCGCCGGCATCCTCGAGGGAGTGCTCTGACATGGACGCGCTCTCCGGCCTCGCGCAGGGCTTTGCCGTCGCGCTGACCCCGATCAACCTCTTCTGGTGCCTGCTCGGCACCACGCTCGGCACGGCGATCGGCGTGCTGCCCGGGCTCGGCCCGGCGGTCACGATCGCGCTGCTGCTGCCGATCACGTTCAAGGTCGACGCCACCGCCGCCTTCATCATGTTCGCCGGCATCTACTACGGCGCGATGTATGGCGGCTCGACGACCTCCATCCTGGTCAACACGCCGGGCGAGAGCGCGACGATCGTGACCGCGATGGAGGGCAACAAGATGGCCCGGCGCGGCCGCGGCGCCCAGGCGCTGGCCACCGCCGCGATCGGCTCCTTCGTCGCGGGCACGATCGGCACGCTCGGGCTCGCCTTCCTGGGCCCCGTGGTGGTCGACCTCGCGCTGAGGTTCGGGCCAGCCGAGTATTTCTCGCTGATGGTGCTCGCCTTCGTCACCGTCTCCGCCGTCCTCGGCAACTCCGCGCTGCGCGGCCTCGCCTCGCTCTTCCTCGGCCTCTTCCTCGGGCTCGTCGGCGTCGACAACCAGACGAGCCAGGCGCGCCTGACCTTCGGGGTCATGGAACTGCTCGACGGCATCGACGTCATCCAGGTGGCCGTCGGCCTCTTCGCCGTGGGCGAGACGCTCTGGCTCTGCGCGCGGTACAGGAACGCGAAGGACGAGGTCCTCGCGCTGAGCGGCTCGCTTTGGATGAGCGCGCAGGACTGGGCGCGATCCTGGAAGGCATGGATCCGCGGCGCGCTGATCGGCTTCCCGATCGGCGCCCTGCCCGCCGGCGGCGCGGAGGTCCCGACCTTCCTGTCCTACTACGCGGAGAAGCGCCTCTCCCGGCACCCGGAGGAATTCGGCAAGGGCGCGATCGAGGGCGTGGCCGGCCCGGAGGCCGCGAACAACGCCTCGGCCGCGGGGGTGCTCGTGCCGATGCTGACGCTGGGCCTGCCGACCTCGGCGACCGCGGCCATCATGCTCTCGGCGTTCCAGAGCTACGGCATCCAGCCGGGCCCCATGCTGATGCAGAACCAGCCCGCGCTGGTCTGGGGCCTGATCGCGAGCCTGTTCATCGGCAACGCGATGCTGCTCGTGCTCAACCTGCCGCTCGTCGGGCTCTGGGTCAGGCTGCTGCGCATACCCGCGCCGATGCTCTACGCGGGCATCCTCGTCTTCGCGACGATCGGGGCCTACAACAAGTCGCAGTCGCCGCTCGACATCGTGATCCTCTACGCGATCGGCGTGCTCGGCTACGCGATGCGCCGCTACGACTTCCCGACCGCGCCGGTGATCATCGGCATGATCCTCGGGCCCTTCGCGGAGCAGGCGCTGCGCCAGGCGCTGACGATCAGCGCGGGCGACTGGACGACGCTGGTCACGCGGCCGATCTCGGCCTCGATCCTGGTCGTGGCGCTGCTCGCGGTGGCGGGCCCGAGCCTCTGGAGGCTGGCGCGCCCGCCGCGCTGATCAGGCCACGGCGCGGCGCAGGCGCTGCGCCGCGAGCATCGCCGCGGCGAGCGCGAGGCCACCCGCCTTGACCCAGGCGACGTGCTCGGGCCGCAGCGCCGCGGAGGCGGCGTCGACGATGCTCGGGAAGAGCAGCGCCACGCCGGCAAGGAAGCCGATGGCGCGGATCCAGGCCGGCGCGCGGCCGAAGAGCCAGCCCTGCGCCGCGACCGCGAAGCCGACGATGCCGACCGCGGTCGTGAAGGTCACCCAGAGTATGTCCATCCAGTCTCCGCCCTTCGGGACGGAGAGGAGCAGGCCCGCGCCCAGCGGGTCGAGCACGAAGACGAAGGGCACGAGGAATGCCGGCATCGTGTACTTCCAGCTCTCCAGCGTCGTCGCGTAGGGGTTGCCGCCGGTGATCGCCGCGGCGGCGAAGGGCGAGAGCGCGGTGGGCGGCGAAACCTCCGAGAGCACGGCGTAGTAGAAGATGAACATGTGCGCGGCGAAGTCCGGCACGCCGAGCTTGACCAGCGCCGGCGCGGCGATCACCGCGCAGATGATGTAGCTGGCGGTCACCGGCACCGCGAGGCCGACGATCCAGACGATCAGCGCGGTGTAGACCGCGGTCAGCACGACGCTGCCGCCCGCATAGGCGATCGCGATCGAGCTGAACTTGAGGCCGAGGCCCGTCAGCGTCACGACGCCGACGATGATGCCGGCGGCCGCGCAGGTCGCGGCGGTGCCGAGCACGCCGATCGTGCCGTTGGCCAGAGCGTCGGCGAGCTTGCGCGGGGTCAGCGCGGTCTCGCGCGACAGGTAGCTCACCAGCACCGCGAGCACCGTCGCGTAGAACACCGAGAGGACGGGCGAGTAGCCGAGCACCATCAGCACGACGACGGAGACGAGCGAGGTGAAGTGGAAGCCCTGCCTCCTCGTCAGCTGCCAGAGCGTCTCGGTCCGGCCGAGGTCCACCTTCGAGATGGCGAAGCGGCCGGCATCCATCTCCACCATCACGAGCAGCGTGAAGTAGTAGAGGATGGTCGGGACCAGGGCCATGCGGATGACGTCGAGGTACGAGATCTTCAGGAACTCGGCGATCAGGAAGGCGGCGGCGCCCAGGACGGGCGGCGAGATGATCGCGCCCAGGCCGCCGGCCGCGAGCAGCCCGCCCGCGGCGTTGCGGCCATAGCCCGCCTTCTCGAGCAGCGGGTAGGCGACCGAGCCGATCGTCACCGTGGTCGCGACGCCGGAACCGGACGGCCCGCCGAGCAGGAAGGACGAGAGCACGATGGCGCGGCCGGCGCTGTTCGCCTGCCCGCCCATCGCGCGGAAGGAGAAGTCGATGAAGAACTTCCCCGCGCCGGAGGCCTGCAGGATCGCGCCGAAGATCGTGAACAGCACGATCAGGCTCGAGGACACGTCGACGGCGGTGCCGAAGATCCCCTCGAGCGTCATGTAGAGATGCCCGACGATGCGCTCGGCGTCGTAGCCGCGATGCGTCCAGGGCGGCGGCAGGTAAGGCCCCCAGAACGCATAGGCGATGAAGACCAGGCCGAGCGCCGGCATGATCCAGCCGGTCGTGCGCCGCGTCGCCTCCAGCACCAGCAGGATGAAGAGCGCGCCGACCAGCATGTCGTCGCGGGTCGGCAGGCTCGCGCGGTCGCCGAAATCCTCGCCGCCGACGATCATGTACCCGACGGTGAGGATCGAGCCCGCGACGGCGAGGAGGTCCCACCAGCGTATGCCGTCGCGGAAGCGCGCCGCGACCGGGAACAGCAGGAAGACCAGCACCATGACGAGCCCGACATGGACAGGCCGCAGGACCTGGGTCGCGACGATGTCGTAGGCCGCGTAGAGGTGGAAGAGCGTGCTGCCGATCGCCAGCGCCATCACGCCATGGCCGATCCAGCCGCGCAGGCGGTTCGCCGCGCCCTCTTCCTGCGCGACGAACTCCTCCGCCTTGCGGAGCTTGCCCTCGTCCACGCCAGCCTGCGGCTTCGTCTCGCTCATGGCCTCGTCCCCCGGATCGGTCGCGGATGCGCCCGTGAAAGCATCGCGGCGCGCCCGCCTTCCGGCAAGCGCGCCGCTCCAGGCGCTCCGCTGCGGGCGTCCCTCGCTCAGCTGCCGAGCTTGACCCCGCGCTCGGCGAAGTAGCGCACGGCGCCCGGATGGAACGGCACCGGCGAGTTCTCGCGCTTCTGGTTGGGCAGCGCGACGCTGCGCGCCTCGGCGTGGACCGTCGCCCACTCCCCGATGTTCTCGAAGATCACCTTGGTGATGCGGTAGGCGACGTCCTCGGGCATGCCCTCGTGGACGACGAGGATGTTCCAGACGTCGGCGTTGGGGTTGTCCTTGTCCTGGCCCGGATAGGTGCCCGCGGGGATCGCGCCCTTGGAGTAGAGGTCGCCCCACTTGGCGTTCATCGCGTCGACATGCTCGGCGTGGTCGACCATGCGGATCTTGACGCCAGGCGTCGCGGCAAGGTCGGTCACGGCCGCGGTCGGAAGGCCGCCCACCCAGAGATAGGCGTCGATCTTGCGGTCCTTCAGCGCGTTGGTGGATTCGGCGACCCCGAGGCGCTCGCGCTTGATGTCCTTGTCCTTGTCGATGCCCGCCGCCTCGAGGAGGCGGAAGCCCATGACCTCGGTCGCGCTGCCCGGCGAGCCGGTCGAGACGCGCTTGCCCTTGAGGTCCTTCATCGTCGCGATGCCGGTGCCATCGACGGTCACGACATGCATGCGGTTCGGGTAGAGGACGGCCAGCGCTCGGTTGGGCACGGGCGAGCCCTTGAACTTGTCCTCGCCCTTGGCGGCGTCGAGGCTGGCATCGGCCATCGTGAAGCCGATGTCCGCCTTGCGCGCGCCGATGAGCTTGAGGTTGTCGACCGAGCCGCCGGTGACCTCGGAGGTCGCCTGCCAGCCGGGGACGTGCTTGGCGAGCATGTTCGCGAGCCCGCCGCCGAGCGGGTAGTAGACGCCGCCGGTGCCGCCGGTGACGATCGAGAGGGTGCGCCTCTCCTGGGCGCTGAGGCCGGAGAGCGGCGCGAGCGACAGCATGGCCGCGCCCTGGATGAGCCTGCGACGATCGAGCATTGCGTGATCTCCCTTGTTCTCGGGCGCTCCTAGGGTCGGCGCGCCCCGGTTCTATGCCAGCACTTAGGGGAAGCCCCCCGCGCCGGCAAGTTTCATTTCCGGCCGGCGGAGGCGAGGTATTCCTCCACCATCCGGGTGGCCCCGGAGATCAGGCCGAGCTTCTCGCCGCCAGCCACCCTGCCCTCGTTCACGCGGCCGCGTTCCTGCATCGCGAGCGCCTGGTCGGCGACCACGTCCGCGTCCTCGAGCGGCAGGACCAGCACGCCGGAATCGTCGGCGAGCACGACGTCGCCCGGCTTCACCGCCACGCCGCCGCAGGAGACGATGCTGTTGAGCGTGCCGCCGAGGTTGTAGATGCGCGTGGTGATCGGCGAGATGCCCTTGCACCACATCGGGAAGTCGCTCTCGCGGATCTCGGCCAGGTCCGTGCAGGCGCCGTCGACGACGCCCGCGACGGCGCGGGCCGCCTTGGCGGCCTTGGTGACGCCGCCGCCCCAGCACGCATGCTTGTCGTCGCCCAGCCGGTCGACCACCACGAAGTCGCCGGCGCGGAGCTGGCCGAGCGCGTGGTGCATCATCGTCGAGTCCTGCGACGGGACCTGCACCGTCACGGCGCAGCCAACGACGCGCTTGCCGGGCAGCAGGCCCTGGATCCGGCGATCCATGAAGCCCCAGTGGCGGAAATGGCCGACCGTCGCCGTCTCGACCTGGAGCAGCTTGTCGACGAGCTTCTGCGGCAGCGGCGCCGGCATGGGATTGATCCGGTAGTCGGGCATGGAAGGCTCCTGGTGCGCGCCTGGTTTCAACGGCCGACGGCGCGCGCAACGCCGACGAGCCTCTCGATGACGATGACGATGGCGGCCGTCGCCGCGATCAGGACCACGGACAGCGCGGCGACCAGCGGGTCGGCGCGCCGCTCGACATAGTGGAAGACCTCGACCGGCAGGGTCGACAGGCGCGGCCCGCTCAGGAAGAGCGAGATGACGACCTCGTCGAACGATATCAGGAAGGAGAGCGTCGCCGCCGCGAGCAGCCCGGGCAGCGCGAGCGGCAGCGTGACGCGGCGGAACACCTTCCACGGAGAGGCGCCGAGCGTGGCCGCGGCGTCCTCGACGTCCGGCGGCAGCGTCGACAGCGACGTCACGAGGATCCGGATGACGAAGGGCAGCGTGACGATCAGCTGGCCGCAGACGAGGCCCGGGAAGGTCGCGACGAGCTTCAGCCTCGTGAACAGCAGCAGCGCGCCCAGCCCGATCACCACCGTCGGCAGCACCAGCGGCGAGGTGAAGGCGCCGAACAGCGCGTCGCGGCCGCGGAACCTGCCGCGCGCGATCGCGTAGGCGGCCGGCACGCCCAGCAGCAGCGCCAGCGTCGTCACGATGGAGGACACGACGAGGCTGTTGCGGAACGCCTCGAGGATCCCCGCGTGGCGCGCCAGCGCTGCGTACCAGCGCGTCGACCAGCCCGAGGGCGGGAAGACGATGAAGCTGTCGGCGCTGAACGAGATCAGCACCACGAAGACGAGCGGCGAGAGCAGGAAGCAGTAGACGAGCGCGACGACGACGCGCAGGAAGGGTCCCTGCCCGGTCATCGCACGAGCCTGCGCGTGAGGGCGCCATAGGCCGCGAGCAGCAGGCCGAGCAGCACGAGCATGTGCATGGCGAGCGAGGCGGCGAGCGGCCAGTCGAGGCTGACCAGCGCCTGCTCGTAGATCTCCGTCGCGAGGGTCATGACGCGCGCGCCGCCGAGCAGCTTCGGCGTCACGAAGGCGCTGACCGCGAGCACGAAGGCGAGCAGCCAGGCCAGCACGATCGCGGGCAGGCTGAGCGGCAGCGTCACGCGCAGGAACACGACCGAGGGCCGCGCGCCGAGCGTCGAGGCCGCCTCCTCCAGCGCGCGGTCGAGGCGACCGAGCCCCGCCAGCAGCGCGAGGATCGTGTAGGGCATCAGGCTCTCGGTCAGGCCGATGGCGACGCCCGTCCAGTTGTACATCAGCCGCACCGGCTGCTCGACGAGGCCGGTCCACTTGAGCAGCGCGTTGACGATGCCGCGGTCGCCGAGCACCGCGAACCAGCCGAAGACGCGCACGACGCCGTTGACCAGCAGGGGCGAGACCGCGAGCACCACGAGCAGCGGCCGCCACCGCGAGGTCGTGCGGAAGAGGAAGAGCGCGACCGGGTAGGACAGGACGACCGCGCAGGTGCAGGCGACGACCGAGAGCTCGATCGAGTTCCACGCGAGCTCGAGGTAGAACGGATCGGCCCAGAGACCCGCATGGGTGTCGAGCGCGAAGGCGTCCTGCATGGCGCCGCCCGGCAGGGTCCGGTTGAAGGACATCCTGCCGAGGACGGCGATCGGCCAGCCGAAGACGAAGGCGAGCGCCAGCCCGGCCGGGAGCGCCAGCAGGAGCGGCGCGCGCCAGCCCGCCATCGACCAGCCCTTCATGCCCCGGCCCGCGCCGGCTGCCCGGCCGGGAAGGCCCGCGCTCCCGCTGGCGACCACCCGACCTCCACCGCCTCGCCCTCCGCGAAGCCGCGCCAGTCGCCGCCATCGGTGCCGCGCTCGACGACGAGGCGGCCGGCGGCGGTCTCCACCTCCACCTGCGCGACGTCGCCGACATAGGACAGCGAGCGCACCTTGCCCGGGAGCGACGCCTCGCCCTCCGCGCCCGCGCCGCCCGCGCGGCGCAGGCGCAGGCGATGCGGCCGCAGCATCAGCTCGACGGCCGCGCCATCGGCCTCGCCATGCACGGCCGCGACGCGCGTCCCTGCGAGTTCGACGCCGCCCGCGCGCGCGATGCCCGCGAGCCAGTTCGCGCGGCCGACGAAGCCGGCGACGAAGCGGTTCGCCGGACGCTCGTAGAGGTCCTCGGGCGTGCCGACCTGCGAGACGCGGCCGCTGTCCATCACCGCGACGCGGTCGCACATCGACAGCGCCTCGACCTGGTCGTGCGTCACGAACACGGTGGTGATCGCGAGCTTGCGCTGGATCTCGCGGATCTCGAGGCGCATCTGCTCGCGCAGCTTTGCGTCGAGGTTGGACAGGGACTCGTCGAGCAGGAGGACGTCCGGCCGGATGACGAGCGCGCGCGCCAGCGCGACGCGCTGCTGCTGCCCGCCCGAGAGCTCGCGCGGCCGGCGGCGCTCGTAGCCCTCGAGGCGCACGAGGCGCAGCGCCTCGGCGACCAGCCTGGCGCGCTCGGCGGACGAGACGCTGCGCATCTCGAGGCCGAAGGCGACGTTGGCCGCGACGTCCATGTGCGGGAAGAGCGCGTAGTTCTGGAACACCAGCCCCATGTTGCGCCGGAACGGCGGCAGCGCCGTCACGTCGCGACCGCCGACCTCGATGCGGCCCTCGTCGGGCGGCACGAGGCCGGCGAGCATGCGCAGGCAGGTCGTCTTCCCGCAGCCGGACGGCCCGAGCAGCGCGAGGAATTCCCCGGCCGCCACCTCGAGCGACATGCCGTCCACCGCGGCGGGGCCGGGCCCGTAGCGCTTGGTGAGCCCGGAGAGCCTGAGCCCGGTCATGCGGCGCCGCCTTCCGCCGCGCGCGGCCGATCGTGCGACGTCATGGGAAAGGCCTCACTTCGCGGTGATGACCTCGCGGCGCCACCTGTTGTTCCACTGGTCGCGCACCTTGACGATCTCCGCCCAGTCGACCTGGATCATGCGCTGCATCATCTCGGGGCTGGCCGCGGTGCGCGCCAGCGCCTCCGGCGCGATCTGCGCCATGCGGTTGGTGGGCGCGTAGAACATCTTCTCCGTGAAGGCCTTCTGCGCCTCCTGACCGATAGCGTAGTTCAGGAACGCCGTCGCCGCGGCGCGGTTCTTCGAGCCCTTGGTGACGTTGATGGTGTTGATCTGGAAGATGCTGCCTTCCTCGGGCAGCACGACGCCCAGCTTGCCCTTGGACTGGTCGCGGAAGAACTGCGCGCGCGCGTTCCAGCCGTTGGCGAAGGCCATCGTGCCGTTGAGCACGAGCGTGTAGGGATCGGGCGTGGTCTCGAAGGCGGCGATGTTCGGCGCGAGCTCGCGCAGCCGCGCGATGCCCGGGTCGATCGACTTCGAGTGGTCGCCGCCGGCCATCTTCGTCGCCATCGCGGTCAGGCCGAGGCCGAGGATGTTCGGCGGCGCGTCGATCGCGATGCGCCCCTTCCAGCGCGGGTCCCAGAGCGCGGCGAACTTCGTCGGCGCGGGCGTGACCTTCTCCGCGTCGTAGACGAGCACGAGGTGGTCGAAGGTGACCGCCGGGCCGAAGCCAGGGCCGTGGGTGCGCGCGGAGGGGTGGAGCTCCGACATGTTCGGCGCGTCCGCGTCCGAGATCGGATCCAGGAGCTGCTCGGTGTTGCCGATCATCGCCGTGGTGACGTCGAAGATGATGACGTCGGTCTGCGGGTCCGCCTTCTGCGCGCGCAGCATGCCCAGGGTCTGCGCCGAGGTGCCGGCCGCGAAGTAGTTCACCTTCACGTTCGGGAAGCGCCGCATGAAGGGCTGGACGACCGACGCGATGTAGTTGTCCTGGAAGATGCCCGAATAGGCGACGAGCGTGATCTCGCCGCTCTGTGCGCTGGCCGTGCCGGCGCTCGCCGCGAGCATCGCCGCGCCGGCTGCCATGGCCGTGAACCTGTTCATGTCCCTGCTCCCCATCCCCTTGGATGCCGTCCCGCGGACGGCCGCGGCGAACCTAACAATCGCGCCGCGCGGGAGTCCACCGCACCGGCCGCCGCTGCCGCCTTGAGCGCGCGATGGCGAGCGCGTAGCTTGCCCGCCGTTTTCGACATCGGAGCAAGCACATGGAACTGACCGGAGAGAGGACCCTTCCCGCGTCGCGCGCGCGCGTCTGGGCCGCGCTCAACGACACCGCCATCCTCAGCCGCTGCATCCCCGGCTGCCAGGAGATCCAGAAGGCCTCCGACACCGAGTTCACGGCCAAGGTCGGGCTCGCGGTCGGCCCGGTCAAGGCGACGTTCAACGGCCAGGTGACGCTCTCCGACCTCGACCCGCCGAACGGCTACCGCATCTCCGGCACCGGCCAGGGCGGGGTCGCCGGCTTCGGCAAGGGCAGCGCCGTCGTGACGCTCGAGGACGCGCCCGGCGGCGGCACGCTGCTCAGGTACAGCGCCGACGCCTCGGTGGGCGGCAAGCTCGCCCAGATCGGCTCGCGCCTCGTCGAGGCGACCGCGCGCAAGCTCGCCGACGAGTTCTTCACCCGCTTCGCGGCCGAGTTCCCGGCCGAGGAACCGGCGAAGCCCGAGCCGCGCGTGCCCGCCGCGCCCGAGGAGCGGCCAGACGCCGGGGCGCGCCTGTCGCCCTGGATCTGGATCCCGCTGCTCGTCGCCGCGGTCGCCGCCATCGCCTGGTTCGCGCGCGGCTGAAGGCCGCCCGCCGCCGCCCCCGCTTGACGCCGAGCGGGCACGCGGCGGAACATCCGAGGGATATCTGTTCCGGCGAGGGGGACGCACCGCCCGCCGTGTTTCGTCATCGAGAGGGAGTGACGCCAATGCCTCAAGTTTCGCTGACCGTGAACGGCCGCCCCGTGAAGGTCGAGGTCGAGGGCCGCACGCTCCTCGTGCAGGTGCTGCGCGAGAAGCTCGGCCTGACCGGGACCCATGTCGGCTGCGACACCAGCCAGTGCGGCGCCTGCGTCGTGCATGTAGACGGCAAGTCGGCCAAGGCCTGCACGCTGCTCGCCGCCCAGCTCGAGGGCGCCAGCGTCACCACGATCGAGGGCGTCGCCGGCGCGGACGGCAAGATGCACCCGATGCAGGAGGCCTTCCGCGACAACCATGGCCTGCAGTGCGGCTTCTGCACCCCCGGCATGGTGATGAGCGCGATCGACCTCGCCAAGACCAATCCGGACGCCAGCGAGCACGAGATCCGCGAGTGGCTCGAGGGCAACATCTGCCGCTGCACGGGCTACCACAACATCGTGAAGTCGATCCAGGCCGGCTCCGCCGCGATGCGCGCGGCCAAGTGAAAACGGACAGGGAGGGAAACCCAGATGGGTGCTGACGGCATCGGCGTCGCTGTGCGGCGCAAGGAAGACGTTCGCTTCCTCACCGGACGCGGAACCTACACGGACGACATCGCCCGCCCCGGCCAGACCTACGCGCATATCCTGCGCTCGGGCCAGGCCCATGCGCGGATCCGCTCGATCGACGTCTCGAAGGCCAAGGCGGCGCCCGGCGTCGTCGCGGTCTTCACCGGCGCCGACATGGCGGCCGATGGCGTCGGCGGCCTGCCCTGCGGCTGGCTCGTCAAGAACAAGGACGGCTCGCCGATGAAGGAGCCGGCGCATCCGCCGCTCGTCGTCGATCGCGTGCGCCATGTCGGCGACCAGATCGCCGTCGTGATCGCCGAGACCCGCGCCCAGGCCAAGGACGCGGCCGAGCTGGTCGAGATCGACTTCGAGCCCCTTCCCGCCGTCGTCGACTCCAAGGACGCGCTCAAGCCCGGCGCGCCGCAGGTCCACGGCGACGCGGCCCCCGGCAACCTCTGCTACGACTGGGAGCTCGGCGACAAGGCCGCCGTCGACGCCGCCTTCGCCAAGGCGCACAAGGTCGCGAAGATCGACCTGTTCAACAACCGCCTGATCCC
>Ga0068872_10003009_pt1 | contig 12997 bp, 9 predicted proteins | sample NOAtaG_7_FD_66441 | JGI IMG/M metagenome (GOLD analysis project Ga0068872, IMG submission 66441) | Freshwater lake microbial communities from Lake Erie, under a cyanobacterial bloom - NOAA_Erie_Diel1S_2200h metaG | ecosystem: Environmental > Aquatic > Freshwater > Lake | place: USA: Ohio, Lake...
CAATCACAGTGACCTTTACCGAGGAATACGTTGCATCAGTTGATGTGACCACAGGAGCCAATCTCGTCAAGCATGTTGACGATGATGAAGATGACGATCGATTCTTTATTGATGAGCATCACCTCCTCGACCTTGGAGTAGCACTGCGCGAATACGCGTTGCTCGAATTACCGATGCGGCCACTTTGCAAGAGTGATTGTCGCGGGTTATGTGCCGGATGTGGTGTCGACCTCAACGTCGAGACCTGTCGTTGTCATCAAGAGCCTGTTGATGAACGATTTGCCGCTCTCAAAGCGTTGCTCGATTCATCAAAGTCACAGTAAGCCAACAAGAATGGAGTTTTGTCGTGGGAGCAGCACCAAAAACCAAAGTTTCACGTCACCGCCGTGGCAACCGCCGCCAGCACCAGCGCTTGACTGCCCCAACCTTGGTGCAGTGCAACACATGCGGCCAGCTGATGCGTGCCCATCATGTCTGCAAGTCATGTGGATACTACCGCCAGCGCCAAGTCGTCGTGAAGAGCACGGGCGCCGAGGCCTAGTTATCGTTGTGCATGGTTAATTTGACCGGTGTTCGTGGCATTTTGGTGTCCACGAACACCGGTTCGGATTTAGAAGGCGAATGGTGCCATGAGTGTCTATGCAGCAATTACCGGCTGGGGCATGGGAGTCCCAGTCAAGGTTGTCACAAACGACGATATCGCCAAACTTGTTGATACCTCCGACGAATGGATTCAAACACGCACCGGGATACGCGAGCGGCGCATAATTAGCGACGGTGAGTCAACCTCAACATTGGCCGCCGCAGCTGGGCGAGATGCCATGGCCATGGCCGGCCTCACTGCCAGCGATATCGACATGGTGATTGTTGCCACATTTACCCCAGATCGCCCGTTACCAGCAACTGCATGCCAAGTACAAGCCGCACTTGGGCTCAACCGGGCCGCCGCATTTGATTTGGTGGCAGCCTGTAGTGGATTTGTTTATGGCATCACAGTGGCCACGAGCCTGATTCAGACAGGTATGGCGAAGCGCATTTTGTTGTGTGCCGTCGATGTCCTCAGTCACGTGGTCAACTGGCAAGACCGCAACACCTGCGTACTATTTGGTGATGGCGCTGGCGCCGTCGTCCTCGAGGCAACCGATCAGCCATACGGCCTGTTGTCGTCCGTGCTCGGGGCCGATGGCAATCGTGAGGATTTGTTAATGATCGAGGCCGGTGGTACATGTATGCCACTCCGCGATGACCCGCTTGATACCCGTCGCTATCTGACCATGAATGGCCGCGAGGTATTTAAATTGGCGGTCCGCGGCATGGAGGAGTCATCACTCTCGGCGCTCGCCAAAGCCAATATGACGCTCGACCAAATCGACATCGTTGTACCGCACCAAGCCAATCGCCGTATTATCGAGGCGATTGCCGAGCGGTTGAATGTACCCATTGAACGCTTCTTCATTAATCTTGACCGCTACGGCAATACCTCAGCAGGCACGATTCCGATTGCACTGACCGAAGCCGTATCAAGTGGCGCACTCAAGCACGGTGACTACGTGTTATTGACTGCGTTTGGTGGTGGACTCACATGGGGCTCGGCAGTTATCCGCTGGGGCAAGCCAACAAACGCACACAAGGAGTCACCGTCATGACACGTGCGTTTGTTTTTCCGGGGCAAGGGGCGCAATTCGTCGGGATGGGGCGTGATTTGGCCACCCAACATGCGGCCGCCCGTGAGCTTTTTGACATTGCTGATGCAGCCCTAGGTTGGTCAATCAGTGACGTCTGCTTCGGTGGGCCTGAGGAGTTGCTCACCGCCACCGAAAACACCCAACCTGCACTGGTTGCCACCTCGCTAGCCGTCCTGGCAGCCCTGGCTGGTGGCGTCGACAATATTGTGCGCTTCAGTTGCCAGCACGCCGTCGCCGTTGCCGGGCATAGCCTCGGCGAGTACAGCGCCCTTGCGGCTGCTGGCAGCCTGTCTCCCTCGGATGCAATAAGTCTGGTACGCCGACGTGGCGAGCTGATGGCGGCAGCACGCAGTGGAGGCATGGCAGCCGTGATCGGGCTCGACGATGCCACCATTGATACGATTTGTGCGCAGGTCAGTACCCCTGATGCCGCCGTCGTAGTCGCCAATTACAACTCACCCGGCCAAACTGTGATTAGCGGGGCCGTGCGTGCGATCGAGCTCGCAAGCAATGCCCTCAAAGAGGCGGGTGCCAAGCGCGTGCTTCCACTCAGGGTCAGCGCGGCATTCCATTCGCCGTTGATGCGTGATGCGGCCCAGGCGCTCAATACGCATATGGAGTTGTACACAATTCGTACACCACAAATCCCTGTGATATCGAACATCACTGCGCGGCCGTTGTTGGATGTCGACGCTATTCGCACCGAGCTCCCTGCACAGGTGAATTCAGCCGTACGGTGGGTCAGCACTATTGAGTACCTACGTGCGAGTGGCGTCGACCACTTTGTGGAGATCGGGGCAGGCAATGTGCTCGCTGGGTTAATTAAGCGCATTGCACCCGACGCCACAGTCACCTCGATTGGTGACGTTGCATCACTGGCACAGTTCGCCTAAATCAATCATCGACTGCGGATTAACGGCCACGCCACGTTGTTGGTGTGGCCGTTAGCATCTCAAGCAAAATTCCCACTGCACGATCGTTTGTTTGATAGAGCGCATCCACGGTAAACCAATATTCAACGGCCGGTTTGGTCGTTTGCGCCAAAAAACGGTACGTCCGCACCATATTCGGCTCATCGATGGCGATTAGCAACGCCTGTGATTGTGTCACGCCATCAAACGTCACCCGCATTGGTGCTGGCACGGCCATGCGCGCCGTAATAATTGTAGCCGCCGTGGTATCAGGCGTTTGATAGACCCAAAAGGTACTCGCCTGATTGCCCCATTGCCACCAGCGCCCCGCTTGGTCGCGTTCTTTGGGGTACCAGCCATAATTAAGCACCACCCACGGCGCCGGTGCTACGCCACCCGGGCGGCGATACAACTCAAGCACCTCATCGGCAGCAACGGGCTCAAGCGCCGCTAACACCTCGCGGTTCACTAGCACACCAAAGCGCTTATCGTAGATGACATACTCGATATCAAGGGCGCGCATCATGTCGGGGAGCGCTTGGACGGAATCCTGATGGAGCACAGATGTCGTCGTCAGTGGCGCCGTAAACTGCATCACACCATCGGTCTGTTGCAACAATCCGATATTAGCAAGCTCGGGATTGAGTCGTGGTAGATAGCCGGAGAGCACGGGTCGATCGTAGAACCACTGGCCATACATTGTATTGCCGTCATCAAGGTCAAACGGAATCGTCAACACGGCGCCTGACTGCCCACGCTCAATCAGCGTGTAGGCCTCGCTCTGGGTCGGCCGAAAGGGTTGCAATGGCATCGGCCATAACTCAACCACTGCCACCAGTGCCACAACCCCCATGCCAACCCGCGGATACGGCAGACGTGCCACGCCCTCGCGGATGGCGACTGCCGTCAACACCGCAAGATGCGCCATCGCTAACAACAAAAAGTGATTGGGGCGCTGCCCGAGTTTGACGAGTGGGATGTTGTTGAGCAAATCGTAGGGCAACGGAATACCCATGTCGCGCGTCAGCCAGACCACCCGTGGCCCCATACTAAACACGATGACGACCGCTGTCATGACCAACCACCAACGCGGTAATGTGGTAGTGCGCCAGACACGCAATCCCCAGATTGACATGACAACGAGCACAAATCCAATCGAGATGGGCCAGTGCGTAGGCGAATACTGGCGGTACCAGGTAACGACCGCCTCGCCCCAGAGCGGATGAACAATGCTGGGCGTCACAAAGGTCATCAGCGATGCCGAAAAATCGACCTGCCGCAACAAGTAGTCATCGAGGAGCACCGCGCCACTCTGACTTGGTGGGAGCTTGCCCGGCAAAAGAATTTGTACGGCAAACGGTAAAACGGGCGCTGCCACCAACGCACCCATCGCGACCACACGCTGCCACAGTCGCACCAGCTGGTCACGCTGCTGACGATAGACGAACGTCATGACCATGCTCCAGACTGCCACATAGGTAATCGAGAACAAGCCGTAATAGAGGCTCGAGAAGAACGACGCCAATACGGCCAGCGCAGCCAATATCGCAGGCCACCAGCGCGGCGACTGACCTATCTTCCACAAGGCAAAGAGCAGAATCGGGAAATATTGGATCGACAGGCGCTCAACAAAGCCTGAGTACGACAACCACACATGAAACGGTGCAAATGTGTAGAGCGCACCCGCCAGCCATGCCCCAAATCGATGCTTGACCATGGCATCAGCCAGTAATGCCATACTCCAGGCAGCCACCACAAAGGTCAAAAACGTCAACGTATTAAACGCAACGATAGGCCCAAACACCAACGTGATAGGGGTCATCACGATGCCGTTGGCCAGCATCAGCGTCTGCCAAAACAAATCGACGCCCCCAGGATAAAACATCTCTTGCGTGAACCCGGGCCAGCGGCCATGGCGAATCGAATCAGCGACCCACCACAACGACCAAACGTTCTGCCAGCCGGTGTCACAGCGATCAACGCACCGTGTGGCCAGCGCACTGCTCCATTCGCCGAACGTAGCCCCAAAGAACGGCACGAGCAACAGTGCGTAGCTCAGCGGTAGCCAGAGCCAGCGCCAGAGTCGTGGATGACGCCATAATGCAACAAGACGATGTGTCATGGTATCCGATAGACCTCCAATAACGTTACTCCCTGGCGCTCAATGGTATACACCGGCTGATTATTACCGGCCACCAACGCCTGAATCGCAGGCGTCCACCCGGCAAATCGATAGGTGACAACAACATAATCGGCATCAATAGGCGAGAACTGATTCACCGGAGCGCCCCAAATTGAGCCACCGGCATCGCTGCCAAATTGCACATCCAGGCGGGTTAATTGTGCCCGTTGATACGTATGCGGCACATCGAGGCTCCATGGCTCAACCCACACGCGCGCATTGGGTGGCGCATGTGCGTCGAGGTAATGCATCGCATCCAGGTAGGTCTCGTTCCAATAGGTATGATCCATCCGGAGCTGAGCTGCCCCCGGGAGCCCACCGATGCTCTCACTATAATACGATAACAGATGCGGCCAGAGCATGCGCACTTGCAAGACTGCAGGAGTGACACTTAATGCCAACACCACTAGCCACATGAATCGTTGACGCTGAGGATGGCCACGACTGACCCAGGTGGTCACCTGCATCACACCATGCGTCGCCAGTATGGCCCATGCTACAAAAAACGGCATTGCCAAGCGGTCATTATCGTAGACCACACTACTCCCCATCAACGCCACAATCGGCATGATAGTAGCAATCACAATCAACATCACATACGAACGCTCGTCGGGGGTACGCCAACGGATGCCTAATCCACCGAGGATGAGCAGTGCTAGCGGCGTGACCATCAACACAATGACCACACCAAAATACCACGGGGGAGGCAACAAACGCTCACCCAAAAACCACTGGGGAATCTGCCAGTGGTCGACGGTCAACCAGCGCAGATACGCAATCAGCCGGTCGCTGGTATCCACCCACAACCACGGCCACACAGCCACAAAGACCAGCGGTGCAATAATCGTCATCAATGTCAACCGACCAAACAGGTAGCGCTGACGGCTACAACACAGCCACCAGATGCCTAGCACGGGCAAGGCAAATGCGGCATTGACCTTGGTGGCTAGTGCCACTCCCCATATCAGGCCAAAGACAATGCCAAGCCACCACGACCGACGGTGACGCATATGCCAAAACAGGAGTACCGGCACGATATAGGCGAGGGCACCCGGAATATCGAGGGCGGCCAGATGCGCATGAAAGAATACCCGTGGCATGCTGAGTAATACAGCCACGCTCACTAGTCCGGCAGGAACACCCCATTGTGCCATAACACTGGTGGCCACAACAGCCATCAACGCGGCCGAGAGCGCAATTGCCGCCATACGGAATGCAGCAATCTCGCCGAACTCGGGAATCAACGGCACTGCGACCAGGGCATACCACACCTTGACGAGTGGTGGGTGCTCGTGGTTATACTCCCAATAGGCACTCAACACGGCCGGTTGGAGCACCACCCATTCACCACGCCATATGCGGGCAAACCATTCGCCGTATGCGAGTGCGGCCCGCATGTAGGCTGGTTCATCCCAGGTCAACCCGAACGTCATCACCTGCCAGTTGAAAATGGTATATGTCAGCAACCAGGTCATGCTAAACATGAGTATGTAGGCCAACCAATGGTGTGTTCGATGCATCAGCACTCTCCATCCACCGTATAATAGACATGTATCCCGCACCCACAGAATGAGGTTTGTATGTCACCGCAGCCAATGATTATCGATACCGATGCCGGTGTCGATGATGCACTCGCCATTTTGATGGCCCTTGCGCACCCTGATTTCGATGTTGTCGGCATTACCACCCTGAACGGCAATGTCTCGTTGCCGAATGTCGAACGCAACGTCGGCACAATTCTTAATGCATTTGGCGCCGGACATATCCCGATTTATCGTGGCGCGGCGCGACCACTTTTGGTCAATGCGCCTGACGCCAGTGACATCCATGGTGTCGATGGACTCGGCGATGCCGGGTTGCGCGCGCCACGCCCACTTGAGTCGCTGCACGGCGCCCTGGCTATCATCGAACTCGCCAAAAAGCACCCAGGGTGCACCTTGGTGACGCTCGGGCCATTAACCAATCTGGCGATTGCCTTGTCAATTGAGCCGAATCTGTCGGACTACATCAGCAAGACCTATATCATGGGTGGTGCCCCCAAGGCGACTGGCAACATCACGCCAACGGCTGAGTTCAACATTTATGTCGACCCAGAGGCCGCTGACTTGGTGCTCCGCCGTGGCAATCTGCAATCAACCTGGATTACCTGGGAGAACACCATCGAGCACCCGATTGTGTGGGAGCGCTGGGACGAAATCCTCGATGCAGGCGAGATGGGCAAACGCTTCGTCCGGCCCATGTGTAACAATCTGACCAATCTTGTCAAAGGCTGGGGACGCCCGGGTATGTCAATGGCCGACCCCAAAGCTATGGCAGTGGCGCTTGACCCGAGCTGCGCTACCGTCCAACATGTCTATATGGAGATTGACATTGGCCAAGGTGTCGGTCGCGGGATGACCGCCATCGATCCTCGTGGGTTTAGCAAACAGCCAGCCAACTGCTACGTGGCCACTCATCTTGATATTAACCGCGCCATTGAGCTGATGAAGCTAGCCACCCAACAACCCTGCCACCTCTAAGATTATGGCTCCGTCGTGCGCATCTTAGCGCATACAGCATCAGATTAGCGCACGCGGAGCAACAAGAACGCCAAGTCATCGGCGTGTAACGGCGTTTCGATACGCAAAAACCCGCCACGATGATCGATTGTGGCAGCCTGCTGCGTAATACACGCCGATGGGTACATCCATTCAAGTGCATACCGCCCCGCAGGCACACCACACATGATGACCTGCGCAGGGCGGTTTTTGGGCGTATAGGCAATGTAGCGCTCACCTAACGCACCCATGATTTGCATGTCGGTATCGCCACTATACCACGCACCAATGTCGTTACATGGTTGCATATCCCACACGGCTATCCGCTCGAGTGTGGCGCGCAAAAACGCCAACTGACGACGCAGATCATTGCCGCCATACCCTGGCGTGCGTGGATCAAGCGGTGCGTCGCCCTCGGGATGCGCTACCGTATAGCCGTAATCGAGATGACTGAATGTTCCACCACCCGCCAGCATAAAGCTCCACGCCTCATGGCGATAGGGGGCTGCTGCATGGCCTCGAAACCCCGTCTCATCGTCGCCAATCACCACGCCAAAATGCCAATTCTCACGGGCCGCTGATGGCAACGCATAGTGGAAGTTCACCAGTGACACCTGCTCCGGCAACGCAATCACACGTTGTGTCCGATTGGCTACATTAATTGCAATCGGCATGTCTGGGGCTATGCTGTGAATCGCCTGAATCATCTGCAGATGCCACGGCATGTCCATCGTGTGATCGTGGCGACTATATGGCTCATTACAAATCTCTAGAATGACGTTGTCGTAGGAGCGCAACTCGGTGGCCACCACTTGCACCAAACGCTTCATGAATGGCAGTAACGGACTATCTGGCTCATACACTCGCGTTGATTCGTATGGCCCTATCCCTTGCCGACTCAACGTGGGATGCATTGGTGAGCTCTCCCATGAGGATTGCTCATACCAAAAACTAAACAAGGTCACTTCTACGCAAATATCAAATTGGCTCGCAAGTGCCACAAATGCGGTCAGTCGTTGAATCCAGATGGGATTAATCCGGGCGAGATCGTAACGCCCTTGTTCGTCACGAACCCATGGCGCCAAAAACTGATCGCGCCGGGGCGCAAGCGTATTGTCGGCAATCCCAAAGGCTCCGGGATGTTCAACATAGCTCCCACTAAATATCCGTACGTAGTTGAGTCCGCTGCGTGCGACTGCCGCCAAATAACGTTGCATGTCGAACTCAAGGTTAATCACTGCGCCATAATGCTCGCCAGCACCGACTAACACCACAGGTTGCCCACGACGCATAAAATAGTGTGTATTCGCTGGATAACGACGCATGTAATCCCCCTACATGGCAACAGGTAGTAATGATGTTTAGCTGCTGAATATTGTGTGTCGCTGTGGTGTATTATACAAGGCATTAGCGCCGAATTATCCATGGATTTCCTTGCGATCATACGCAACAACACATTTCATCGTAGGTAATGCAGTAGATTCAATTCACACACTAAAAATTTCGATTTTTATACCATTTCAATATTGAATTATCACTTTTCATTTAAAAATTTTTTCAATTAGTAGTATACTTAAAAAATCATTCTATATGATTATAATGACGAATAATATCCATACATAACACAAAATTTTCAATGCAAAATAATTATTTTCCAAAACTAATTAAATATCAATATACTTGAATAATCCATGCATAATATAGTGTAAAATAGGAGTTGAGAGTGTTATAGCACATAATCGTGCTTCGTGGAGAATGTTTGATGAAGAAGATTGTGTTCATAGGAGCGGGGAGTCATATTTTCACACGACGCTTAGTACGTGACATTTTAAGCTTTCCACAATTACAAGGTGTCACAATCGTACTCCATGACATCAACCAAGAGCGACTTGACACAGCGCACTACGGGGTACAACGTATTATAAGTACCGGCAAATATCCGACTCAGATCATCAAAACCACTAATTTAGTTGAGGCACTTACTGATGCAAATGCCGTCATCTGTACGATTGCCGATGATTTTGAGCGCTGGCGGCATGATATCGAGATTCCAGCACGCTATGGTATCGATCTCAATATCGGTGATACACGCGGTCCTGGTGGCATTTTTCGCTTTTTGCGCATTTATCCGGCAATGCTCGAAATCGTTCGAAAAATGGAACAGGTAGCGCCAAATGCTGTTCTGTTGAACTACACAAATCCAATGGCGATGATTTGTGGAGCACTGAGTCGCGTCTCAAAAATCAAAGTCATCGGACTGTGTCACAGCGTCCAAGGGACAGCCGAGATGCTCGCTCGCTGGATTGGCGCCGATATGAACGAGATTAGTTATACTTGTGCCGGCATTAATCACATGTCGTGGTACTTGTCGTTCCGCTGGAACGGCATTGACGTCTATCCATTACTGCGACGCGTCATCCAAAACAGCGAGATCTATAACGAAGAGATTGTCCGCAACGAGCTCTTTTTGGCACTGGGATACTACACCACCGAGTCCAGCGGACACCATTCAGAGTATAACTGGTGGTTCCGCAAACGCCCAGAACTGATCGAAAAATACTGCACTCCTGGTACCGGTTGGAATCCGGGCGCATCGCAGGCTGCCCTCAAATGGTATCAGACCCACATGCATAAATGGCGTGACGATGCACGCAAAGAGCGCGAGAACCCCGAGCCCGTTGATTTGAAGCCAAGCAATGAATATGCGGCGTACATCATTAATGCCCTCGCAGGTGGAGATGCATTCAAGTTTAACGGCAACGTGCCCAATAATCGACACATCGACAATTTGCCGATAGGCGCATGTGTCGAGGTACCCATATTTGTTGACAAAACCGGATTTCATCCATTTAGTGTTGGCGCCCTGCCTGCATCGGTCAACATGCTGACACATATCAGCTGTCAAATCGAAGAGCTGGCGGTTCAGGGATGTATTGAAGGTGACACTACGGCAATCTATCAGGCATGCTATCATGACCCCTTAACCGCAGCATGCCTGTCACTCCAAGAGATCCGCACCATGGTAACAGAGATGTTCCACGCATCAAAAGACGCACTGCCACAGTTTAATCTCAGCGATATTTGATAACGCATTTGCAGCACACGAATTCACCCACGCACGACAAAAACAATCGTGCGTGGGGTATTGTATGCGAGCACATATGTGACCACCAAATTTTGTAAAATGGATTCATTGCATATCACACATTAGAAACCCACGTATGAGTTATTTGCGTACACGCCAAAATCGAGATGTCAGCGGATGTTGTATTATCGGCATGTTTCTCGCAGTGTTTTATGGCATCTGGAGGCTAATTCGTGCAATTGCCGTAGCACTATGGCGCGCGAGTGTCTATTTTTTCAAAGCGCTTTATTACCTATACGCATGGCCCCTCTTAGCCATTGAATATCTTTGGAAGCGTGGCGGCATATATCGCCTCCTCGGCATTGGCTTGACCATTATTCTTGTTATCGTTCTAGCAATCGCAATGCTCAGTCGCAATGATCCAAACGCACCAGGAGCTCCACAACCCGTCGAGGCAGCGCATGCGCGTACGATTACGCCAACTGCCACCACGAAACGCCAGATTATCAGCACAAAGACAGCCACACGAACTGCCACACGCTCTCAAATCCCCACCGCTAACAGTGGTATGGCCAAACCAGTCGATGCACAAGCAGTGCGCGTGGTCAAGGTCATCGATGGTGATACGGTTGACGTACGCATGAATGCGCAAACAGTCCGATTACGACTCATCGGTATTGATACCCCTGAAAGTGTCGATCCACGTCAACCAGTACAGTGTTTTGGGATTGAGGCTAGCAACTACACAAAACGCACATTGCTTAATCAAACGGTGTACCTTGAGCGCGATGCAACACAAGGTGAATACGATAGGTACAACCGATTACTGGTGTATATTTGGATGAATGATACGTCGTTATTCAATCAAAAAATCATCGCAGACGGGTATGCATTCGAATATACGTACCGCACTCCTTATCGCTACCAACGTGCGTTCAAGGCAGCGCAACAGACTGCACGCAGTAACCAAAACGGCTTATGGTCACCGACGACCTGCAACGGCAATGCAAGCACTGGCGTCACTACGACAGCAGTGGCCAAATCCCCCACAATCCCGGCAAACCCAACAGCTACAATGACTACTGCCGAACGGGCGTATCCATGTCGCGTTGGGCAAATCAAGGGCAACCCTGATTCACTGATTTACCACGTACCTACAGGGCGTTGGTACGCACAAACACGAAATAATCGTGTCGTGTGTTTTACTACCGAAAAAGATGCAACACTCGCTGGCTATCGAAAATCAAGTAGTTAAGGGGATTTACCATTTGGCTCCCTGTGAGTATATCGATTTACGGTATAATCATGCTAATTGTGTGACCAGAAGGAGACAGCGATGCACATTGACCTCATTCGCAGTCTGTGGGGTGTAGATGCTCCGTGGGAGATTGTGTTCCCTACGTATGCAGCGCAAGGGTACCGTGGTATCGAATGGGGTGTATCGCTTGATCCACACGAACAAAAGCGCCTCACCACGCTTTTAGCTGAATACAACCTTGATTTTGTGGCACAGGTATTCACAAATGGACCCGACTTGGCCAGCCATATCGCCAGTGGCATTCAACAAATTGATGCTGCCATCGCCTGTGGCGCTCGCCAAATCACGCTCCATGGTTGGCGTGATGGCTCAAGTTTCGATGATGGCTGTGGCTTCATTGAGGCCATGCTAACCGTTGCACAACACCACAATATCCCGATTGCCCACGAAACCCATCGCAGTCGCTTGTTCTTTAATCCGTGGAACACAGTTGCCTATCTTAGTCGCTACCCTGAGGTACAACTCTGCGCAGATTACAGTCACTGGGTTGTGGTAGCCGAGCGCTTACTCCCCGATGCTGAGGCCCTCATGCAATTTTGCGCCCCACATGTGCACCACCTCCATGCTCGTGTCGGTCATTCACAAGGGCCACAAGTCGGCGACCCACGCCTACCACGCTTTGCCCAAGAGGTCGACGCACACGAGCACTGGTGGCGCATGATACATCAGGCCAAACAACAACAAGGGGCAACGGCCCTAACCGTCACCCCAGAGTATGGCCCACCACCGTATCAAGCAACTGATCCGGTCAGCAATTTGCCGTTTGCCCCGCTGACTGATTTGGTCGACTGGCAGGCTCAACGCATCCGCGAACTCTTCAGCGCATCCATGTAAACACCCTTGTGCGCACGTCAGGGTAGCCTGGCGTGCGCCGTGCTTTTAGCGGATATACTGCCACAAACTCCATGCACTTAAGCAACTAATTAGCAACCCTACGGCCACCATCAGCACTTTACGGGGCAGTCGGCCTGCCACCCATGCCGCAAACGGCGCCATCACCATCCCACCGAGAATCAAGCCGGCCACTGACTCCCAGGCCTGGACACTCACAATCAATGCCAGCGTAACACCACTGACGAGCGTCACAAAGAATTCGGCAGTGTTGACCGTACCAACGACATAGCGCGCCTCGCGACCTGTCCCCAACATACTCGTGGTAACCACAGGACCCCAACCACCACCACCAATGGCATCGACAAATGCCCCAACAAACCCTACTAACGAAATCGTAGCTGGTTTGCCGGTCGCGACTGACGTTGACTGCCAAAACGCCTTGATG
>Ga0068872_10003013_pt1 | contig 12987 bp, 8 predicted proteins | sample NOAtaG_7_FD_66441 | JGI IMG/M metagenome (GOLD analysis project Ga0068872, IMG submission 66441) | Freshwater lake microbial communities from Lake Erie, under a cyanobacterial bloom - NOAA_Erie_Diel1S_2200h metaG | ecosystem: Environmental > Aquatic > Freshwater > Lake | place: USA: Ohio, Lake...
TGAAAAACGACGCGGCAAGCTCATCACCATCGCGTGGGGCTTTTCGTCGCATCCCAAGGAGCTGGAGCGTCTGCTGACGCTGCTGAAGAAATCACTTGGTGCCGGCGGACAGATCGTCGATCAGACGATCGAAATGCAGGGCGATCACGTGCAGCGCGTCAAAGACCTGCTGATCAAAGAGGGCTATCGCGTCGGGTAGGGGGCTAGTCCACCACGACCATGCGTCCGGGATTGACACCAACGTCAACGCGACGTACGATCGCACCTGACGTGTCGGCAAACAACACTTCCCCATCGGTCACATAGGTGCGCGCACTGGCGATGATCAGCCGACCCCTGCGACTATCCCAGGCCAGGCCATACCAGGCATCTTGACCCTGCCGATCCACAATAGGCTTGAGCGTGCCTGCGACAATGCGGCTAACTCCACCAGCATGCAGAACGTACAGACTGCCGCTGCGCGGATCGATGCAGGCCGACGTTGGCGCACGCAGCCTGTAGTGTTCCGTGATGGTCGCGGTTGCGGCATCGTAGGCAACGACGCCTCCAAGAGAGTCGGGCATCGACACCAGGTGACGGTAGATGCACCATACGCGACCCGTGCGAGGGTCGGCGACGACCGAGCGAACGTTCGGCAGCCCGGAGATCGTGTCGACGGTGGACAGATCAGATGCCGAGAGCACGGTGACCGTGCCGGCCCCCTGTTCGCTTCGACGAAGATCGCCAAGGCCGCTGTTGGCAACGTAGATGCGGCCCGCAAGGACGGCAATGCCCTCGGGAGCAGCACCCACGGCCGCACGCTCAACGCGCACGGTCATGCGTCGCGGATCGAACTCGGCGATCGACGCATCGTTCAGGAACGTGCAAACGGCCACTGAGTCGTTCACAAAGGCCATGGCGTAGGGCTCGCGCAGGTCATCAAAGCGCAGCCGCGCAAGCCACAGGCCGGTGCGACGATGGAACAGCTCAATCGAACGTGACGTGCTGACCACCACCCAGATACTGTCTCCTCGCACGTGAACGTCCGTGCCCGTGTCACCGAGGCGTAGTTGCGGATTGAACGTACCCACAACGTCGCGCACTACCGTTCCATCGTCACCAATGAACCAGAGCGTGGAGTTATCCTGTCGCCACAGCCCCTCGCACAGCACGAAGATCCCCGGAGCGTCGATGCTACCCTGCGACGTCGGAACATCGGTTGGCGTTGGAAGACACCCGCTGATAAACAGCGCGACAAGCTGAAGGGCCACCGGAATTGAAAGCAGTCTTCGGATCATGATCGCAGGTATCTCATCAGAATGCGGTCACGACCATCCTCAACGATGACGTAGTACCAGCCCCCTGGCAGCCATGACATGTCGAGCTGCACGATGCCTGCCTCGTGGCCGGTCGTTGATATAATACGTCCGGTGACGTCCAGGATCTGCACAACCGATGCGACGGGCATGGCCACTTCGACCAGGCTTGAGAGAACCACCGGGCGCGCATCAAGCTCCCATGCTACGGGCACGGCGTGGCGCGCCAGCACAACGTCGAGATCGAAGCCCGAAAGTGTCGGGTCGAAAAAGGGGCTCGATGAATTATTAAGGATCAGCGCGGTGACGTCCGTCAGACGCACCCATCGCACGGAGTCCAGGCCGACGTCGGCCAGATCAAATGCGTCGCCACCGCTTCGTGCCGGGTCGAAGGGATCGTCGCCGCTTGTGGGCGTCATCCCTGCCAGACCTGTGCATCGGACGGAGTCATGAGGAAACATCGTCCACGAAACACCATCTTGACTGACCTCGACGGTGGCGGGTTCGGCATAGATCCGCCCCCTACCGTAGGTGAAGGCATTTTCGAACACCGTGAAATCAGCACCCGGTCCGTCAACGATCAAACCTCGACGCAGTCCGAGGGTGATCGACCCGCCGAGACCGATCGAGCAGATCTCCCGCGGGTCGGTAGCCGGTACGGTGTCGCGTGCCTGTGCCGACGGACCGCGAAGAATGTTGGCAGGAAAGAATGAAGCGCCCTGACCCGACCGCTGGCTGCTCCCGAAGATTGCCGATCGCACCGTATCGAGTGGCATACGCTGCCACTGCGCGGCAGCACCTGTTGTCATGAGGATGATCAGAACGATCCATCCGATCAGTCCGTCGGGAACGGCCGACCAGTCGAACGGACAGTGGCGGCACTTGTTTCCGCAGCAGCTGCCGCGATGCCGATGTCCGACCTCTGTGATCACACGGTAACCCGTTTCCGGATCGACATATGCATCCTCGCCCCGGGCGCAGGCCTCGTCATGCAGGCGCAGCGTCTCATGATCCAGTTCGGATGGTGGTTTGCGCTTTGTCATCGCATGTCAAAATTAACGATCACGCGGATTGCTCTGCCCGGCATCGGGAAGCCCCGTATGACCTGATACGATGCATCAAAGAGGTTGTCGCACTGCAGCATCAGACTCCCCCGCATACGCTGTCCACGAAGTCGAAGTCCCGCCTGCGCGGACGTTATGGAAAAGGGGCTCAGCATCACATCAAACTGCTCACCGGCAAGTGCGTATCGATATCCAGTATACGACCACTGGGCCGAAATAAACCACCGTCCGGTATCCCACTGCACAAGTGCAGTTGCGAGCTCCGGAACGGCATACGGCACCAGCGTTGCATCAAGTCCACTTCGCCCGGTTGCGTCGCGCATGAACTGCAGCGCGTAGGACCACTGTGCAAGAAACCGACCATCCAGAGCGCTCGCGCGCATCACCAGTTCAGCCCCGCTGTTGGTTGCCCGGCCAACGTTCTGTGCACTGGTAACCACGGGGCTTACCGGAACTGATACGATAAGGTCTGAGATCGTGGCCGTGTATCCGGTAAGATCTATACTGCACCATGGCCATGGATCGGCAACCACACCGACGTCGACCATCGAGGCCCGTTCCGAACGCAGACTACGCGTCCCGTAGTTGAGATAGTACAGCTCATTGAATGTTGGCGGACGAAAACTCAGGCTCCATCCGGCACGCAGGGCAAGTTTGTCGGATAGCTTCCGACGAATTGAAACGAGTGGCGAAACCGCGGTGCCAACGTCGGAGAATACATCGGCACGCAGGGCCGCACGCAGCTCAACGTCAGTGCTGAAAAGATCGTAAACAACTGCATCTGAGGTTAGACTCAACGATCGGCGTATGACCGTCTCGCCGTCGCGTGAGACGATCGATGCACCCTGCAGATCGGCATGCGATGCATCGATGCGCACCGTCGAACGCAACTCGGCGCTACTTCGCTGCCACACTGCGCTCACCGTGGCATCGCGTTGCACATAGCGTACGTCAATGCCCTGCAGACCAACCACCGTTGCATCCGGATCGGTGAACCGCTGATCGAGATAGCGGGCGGTGGCAACAAGCCATAGCTCATCTCGGGATGACGAATAGATCGACGACCGCACGATGGCCATCGCATCATCATCGGTCAGCCGCGCCCGGGCCTGCGTAATTGCACCCTGCACAACGGCTCCCGGTACACCTCGATCGGCCGATCGAAGGATGACCGTTGCGGAAAGTGCATCGTCCTGTTCATATCGCGCGACCATTCTGGAAAGGCGTGCGTCTCCATTCTGGCGGTTCACGGCAAAGGTCGACCCGAACTGCGTCGTGGTGAACGGGAAGGATCCCCGCGTTCCAACGACATCCGCATCGATACCGACCCGTGTGCGATCACCCACACTGATGGTTGCGCCGAGCGCCGTGCGCCACTCATTGAATGCCCCCTGAGAGAGCATCAGCGTGGCGCTGGTCGTATCGGGCAGGCGCATCCGAACATTCACAACGCCTGTCACCGCGTTCGCACCGTAGAGGGCCGAAACTCCCCCGCGAAGAACCTCCATTGATTCGATGTTGCGCACCGGGATTGCCGCCAGATCAATGCTGCCATTCTGAGCTGACGACAGCCGTGCACCGTCGAGCATCACCAGAGACTGGGCCGATGAGCCCCCTCTGAGAGAAACCAGCTGAAGACCGCCGATCCCTCCATAGTCACGCACGAAGACGCCCGGAACCAGAGCAACCGCGCTGGCCATCGTCAGCGGCGTCATTCGGTCGATGACCTGCCGCGATAGAACCGTCCGAGCCGGCCCAGCACCCGAAGCATCACCCAGCCATGATGATGCGGTAACGATGATCGCGCTGTCACGTCGCACCACACGTATCGTATCGCTTTCAACGGCGCGTGCTGCTACCCGGGGAGCGGATAGCAGCACGATCACCCAGATCGTCATGAAGGCTTGCATCGGACTGCGAAACTACGCTTCCCAAACGCCTCGTACTTTGGAGAAATGCCTTCTGAACCGTAGACTTGCAGCCCATTTGGTCGCTTAGCTCAGCTGGTTCAGAGCGTTCGCCTCACACGCGAAAGGTCATAGGTTCAAATCCTATAGCGACCACCAGGTAGGTTTGAGGTTTGAGGTTTGAGGTTTGAGGTTTTAGGTTTTAGGTAGTCATTCCTGGGTAAGCAGGGAACAAGAGGTTCGAAGATAGATTCCCGCTTTCGCGGCAGTACCCAGTACCCAGTACCCAGTACCCAGTACCCAGTACCCAGTACCCAGTACCCAGTACCCTACGTCATGCTTGGCAGCGTCACTTCCACATACGTTCCTCTTCCGGGGCTACTTTCAACACGCACGCTTCCGCCCATGAGTTCAATGCGCGCGCGGGATTCCCGGAGCCCCATTCCGCTGCTTGCTTCCGATGTATCGAAGCCGATGCCGTTGTCTTCGATGTCGAGATGAAAGTGGTCGGGATGCACAACCAGGTTCACGGTGCATCGTGTTGCCCGAGAGTGTTTCACGACGTTCTGGACGAGGGACTGTGTCACTCTGTACAATGTTCGGGCGATGGTCTGCGGCATTTCCTCGAGACTACCGAATGTCAGCACCTTCAGATCGAGTTCCGGCACGGCCTGGGCGGTTTCATCGCGCATCCCACGCAATGCATCAGCGATGCCTCGGCTTGAGACTCCCCCATCGGCCAGCAAGTGGGAGATCCGCCGGACATCATGAGCTGCTCGCCGGCTGACGTCACGCAACATAGCGACGACGGGCGCGAGATCCTCCGGAAAGCGTTGTTCATTGTCTGCCATGCGATCAGCCAGCCGCAGCATGACAGTGAGATCTTGCCCGAGCGAGTCATGAAGTTCTCGACCGATCTCAATCAGTGTTGCTGTTTGCGTGTCCACGATGAGAGCCGCGATCTCTTTCTGTCGGCTGACCTCTCGCCGGGACTGTTCCTGCTCGAAGGAGACCCGCAGCTCCAACATCGCAGACGCACTCTTCGACGTCGCCTTCATGCGTTCATCCTGAATGATACGATAGTCCTCGAGGATCTCCCTCCGCAGATCCGAATCGTCGACATACTCCAGTGCGTCAGCAAGCAGAATCTGCCGCAACTCAATCTCATCCGATGCGCGTGCCAGATTCATCGCCGTCCGAAGAGCTTCAGCGGACTCTGCATGACGTGCCATCATCCGGAGGGCTCGTGCCTTCACCGCATAACTCTGGAGTTGTTGACGCAGGAGCATGAAGTCGGCGTGGGTCGAATGGATATCTTCAATCTGAGCGAGTGCAGATTCATGGTCGCCACTCATCTCTGCGAGTTCAGCAAGTGAGCAGCGAATGCGAGCAGCCATGACCGATGGCTGTTGAAGGTCGATCATCGACATAGCCTCGAGATAACTCTCCTTCGCTGCGTCAATCCGTCCGGCAGCTTTATGCAGAAACCCCAGCCGCACAAGAACATCGACCCTTGCCGGACCTGGGAGCGAATATGTCGATGTCTGCAGTGCCTGCGAAAACCGGCGCTCGGCTTCCTCGATGTTCCCGGAGGCATACAGCACTCCGGCAAGATTCACGAGCATCCGCGCATGCAGGTCTTCTCCACCGTCTTTCTGGATCGTATCGAGAACCGACAGATAACACCGCAGAGCACCTGCCGCATCACCACGCGCACGCATGATATTGCCGATCTCCACCACGCACAGCGCCTCTTCAAAGCTCCAGCCCAGCTCACGAAACACTGCCGCAGCATCCATTTGTAACGCCATTGCCTGCTCTAATCGAAACTCCATCCTCACGGCCTGACCGATACGAAAGCCAGCAAGTGCTTTCGCAAAGGGCTCGTCCATCACCGGATGTTGCTGAATGCTGTCCGTAAGCGATTTTGCAACCATGCGATCGTCTCGGTCGATCGCCGCAACAAGTCGGATGTATATGAGGGCAAAGCTCTGGACGTCATCCTTCGGGACAAGGGACGAAACGATGGTCTCACATGCGACAGGATCCTGCTGGTTCCGAGCTTTGACGGCACGGGAGATTGCGATCCAGTTTTCGTCCTGGAGTTCGAGTTCATTTCCGCGCAGGACTTCACGTAGCAGAGTTGACGCGTGGAATCGACCGTCCTGATCGTGCCGTGTGTATGACATGTCCGCTGAGACTCTCGTGGTTGCTAGCACCGACAATCTATCGATATTCGCCCCATACAATTCAACATCGTCACGTCAGACACATATTCTACAGGTTCCATGATGACGCGCACAGACAGCGTATTGCTGGGTAGCACCGGGAACGTTATCGATCCATCAACAGGTCAACCAACCGGGCAGGTCTCGATCGATATCGGGGAATTGATCACCTATGATGTCAATGACGCAACAGACCATGGCACCTACTGGATCATCAGTTCCGGCGCACGCGTTGTCTATCCGGCCCAAAGTGGGCAGATCGTTGATACGCTGGAGCCTGTGCATGTAGGCGACCTCAGTGATGACGGGCCGGACTCGACCCCTCTGCCGCTTTGATATTGCGAATGCCATTGACGAGCGCATCCGGCGTAAACGAGATACTGTCGATGCGTTGCTCAACGAGGAACCGGGCAAACTCGGGATGGTCGCTCGGGGCCTGACCGCAGAGGCCAATGGGACGTCCGCTGCGTTTGGCTCTGCTGATCATCTCGGCGAGCATTGAGCTAACGGCAGGGTCGCGTTCGTCAAACAGGGGGCTAAGCACTTCCGAGTCGCGATCTACGCCCAGCACCAGCTGCGTAAGATCGTTGGAGCCGATAGAAAATCCATCGACCACGGCGGCGAACTGTTCGGCGAGAATGACATTGCTCGGGATCTCGGCCATGACGTAGACCTGAAGACCGTTCCGTCCGCGCACCAGCTCTGCCTGCCCCATGGTCTCGATCACCCGGCGTGCTTCGTCAACGGTTCGGCAGAAGGGGATCATAACGATGAGATTGGTCAGCCCCATCTCATCGCGGACGCTGCGCACAGCTTCACACTCCAGGAGAAATCCTTCGCGGTATCGGGGGTGATAGTACCGCGAGGCCCCTCGGAATCCGAGCATCGGATTTTCTTCGACCGGTTCAAAGTCACGTCCACCGGCAAGCCTGGCATACTCATTGGTCTTGAAGTCGCTCATGCGAATGATCACGGGTCGAGGGTAGAATGCCGCCGCAACTATGGAAATGGCTTCGCCGAGCGCATCAATAAAGTACCGTCGTTTATCATCATAGCCGAGCGTCGCTGATTCGATCAGCTTTCGCTCTGCTGCATCGGTGACTCTCTCGGGGTGGACGAGCGCCATCGGGTGGATGCCGATGGTGTTGGCTATGGCGAACTCCATGCGAATCAGGCCCACTCCGGCAGCCGGGTATCTGGCCAGTCGGAATGCCTTGTCGGGATCGGCAAGGATGAGCATGGGCTTTGTGCGCGTACGAGGCAGATCGGCAAGGTGAATGGACTCGGTTTGCCAGTCGAGATGGCCATCAAAGACCTCGCCTGCATCGCCCCCTTCACAGACCACGGTGATGGTCTTTCCATCGGTCAGTCGAGTCGTAGCATCACCCGTACCGACCACGGCATGGATGCCGAGTTCGCGCGCCACGATCGAGGCATGACTGGTGCGTCCGCCTCTGGAGGTGACGATGCACGAGGCGTTGCGGAGCATCGCGTTCCAATCGGGGTTTGTCGTTTCGGCTACGATCACATCGCCCTTCTGCACGCGGGGGGCATCTGCCAGCCCCCTGACAATGCGCACTGTTCCGCTGGCGATGCCACGTCCAACGGCGATGCCGCGCAGGATAGGGGGCGGATGGCTTGCAAGGTGGATCTCCTGCTCGACAAGCTCGGCTGCACGACCATGTACCGTCTCGGGTCGGGCCTGCACCACATACAGCTGATCGGTGATTCCGTCACGTGCCCACTCAACGTCCATCGGCATGCCGTAGTGATCTTCGATGGCCAGACACCAGCGTCCGATGCATTCGGCGTGCTCGTCGGTGATCGACATTCCGATGCGAGAAGTTTCGCGTGAGAGTTCATTGCGTCCCAGACGGTGCCGGATGATGCTCTGCTTGTGGTCGACGAGCGCCTGCTTGAACATCATGATCTCGTCGGGGGTAACCAGGCCCTGGACGATCTGTTCGCCCGGACCCCATGTTGAGGTCAGGTACACCACATTTCTGGAGCCTGATTCCGGCTCGATCGTAAAGGCCACGCCGGCGCTGCCGGAGTCTGTGCGGATCATCTGTTGGACGCCCACGGAGATGCCCAGAGCAAGATGATCGACGTGATGATCGATCCTGTACTTGATGGCTCGTGCATTGAATGCCGAGCGATAACACTTCTTGACGGCATCCAGCAGATCCGAAGCACCTGTGACATCGAGAAACGAATCATGCTGTCCGGCAAAGCTTGCCGTCGGCAGGTCCTCGGCCGTTGCACTGCTTCGTACGGCGACGAGCGCGTCATCCGTACCCGTGCGCATGGCATGGTAGGCGCGGACGATCTGCCTGGAGACCTCATCGGGAAGTACGCCTTTGCTGATGACTTCCTGACACTGTTGGGCCACCTCAGTCAGGTTCCCCAGCGTCCGTGTATTCAAGCTCGCAAGTGCCTGGCGCAAGCTGTCGGTCAGACCGTCCGATCCTATAAAGTCTCGATACGCCCGAACCGTCACTGCAAAACCATCCGGCACTCGGATTCCTGCACTTGTAAGAGTATTCATCATCTCTCCAAGCGAGGCGTTCTTGCCGCCCACGCTGTCGAGATCCTTCATCGTTACGCTGCTCAGCGGCACGCAGTAGCTCATCCTGACACCTCCGCTGCGATAATAGAGCACTGTGTCTCGCGATACCATGACGGGCGTCAGGGCGGAAGTGTCGCATGGGATGTAAACGCACAAAGCCCCGAGACAGTTATGTCAGGGGGCTTTGCGAGCAAAAAAGACTTGGCGATTACAACACTATTTCTCTGGTGTAACCAGGATTGTTTCGGAAGTCGTTCCGTTCTGGCCACTCAGGTGTACTCTGTAGATTCCCGGCAGGGGTGCAATCTCAGGCGATCTTGTTACTCCGATGACATCAGTTATGCTGCAGCAATGCATCCCGTCCTTCGTCCAGAATGCCTGATGCTCGAACCACGAGCGCGCCATAAGCTTGGCATTCCCAACACCACTGTGATCGTCAAGGTGAACTGATGTTGTTAGCTGACTTTTAAAAACACCCCTTGGTGTGCAGTAGTAGACGTCTTGGGCTTCTTCATCAGTAAAGAGCGATATCACGTTTGTGGGCTCTATGAAACCTGTTTCATGAAAGTCCCATGTCATCCCATTATCCAGACTCTCCATTACTCCGTCAATGCCATTGATAAGCAGCCTGCCATTTTTCAGCAGCACCCCAGAGCCACCCAAAAACCGAAATCCTGCGTTCATTGGCCGTGAGAACACGATCTGCCACGTAAGACCTCCATCGGCCGACCGTATGATATGGCAGTCTTGCATGGTGGTATAGAGCTCCTCGTTTAAACGGACTCTTTCGAAAGGGTGTTTCATTTTCATCGTGTCTCTGACGAGTGTTGTATAACTGGCGATCAGTACACCGTTATCTGCTGCCACTGTACCCAGGAAGTAGGGGTCCGTATGCGGCAAAGTAACTGGAGTCCAGCTTTGGCCGCCGTCGGTGCTGCGCACAATCCCACCGCACAGGAACCCATGAACATCTTGGCTTTCTGAATCAAGCACATGCAGACCGCTCACAAAGCCCACTACAGCAGAGTTTTCGGAAAGTATCAGCGAGCTCAAGAACCCCGAGCCGATTGTATCACCTTGTGTCAACTGACTTCTTACGTCAGTGCTGTCAATCATTCGACCGCTCCGCCAACGCCGAACTGTAGTACCATTGCCGATCAAGATGTTTTCCGTGTTGACGCGCAATGCACAGGTGGACGGCTCTTGGTCCAATACGCCTATGAATCTACCCTGTCTGTCAAACTGCCGCAGCATGTTGCCGGGGAACAAGATCTCCGCGCTGCTTACCGCAGGCGTCAGCAGCCCGCGCGTTGTGAGCCACGTGGGAATGGGGCCAACCGCGGGGTCAGTGACTCCATGGTATCCACTCACCACAGATGATACCAACCGCCCTACGCCAGAACCCTCAGGACGCACCAGATAGCCGTGGTAAGATGCAATCAGCGGACGCAGGCCATCTTGCGCAGTACCACCAATTCCATAGAGCATTGGTAACGGCGCACATTCTTCAAAATCCCGAAGCACAGAATTCAGCACGTAGCCGCGGCCGGATGAAAGTGTGACCAGCGGTCTGTCGCCCGGTATGTAGGTACTGATCAAACTTGGATGCGGAGCGGGGAATTCAACACGGGTTATACCTGCGCCATAATAGTCCTCGATGCGCAGCTCCTGAATTAAAGAGTCTGCTAAGTGTAGCACAACGAAGCCGCTGGTGCGCTCATCCACCCGAGCACGGTAGTAGGCAATCTCCTTGCTATACACTGGACTATCAAAACGCGAACGTACGTGTTTCAGCGTATCTACTATATGCCACCGCCCACTTCGGTATTCATATACTGAGGTCGCGGAGTCGATGAGGAAAACGCGCTTGGTAGCTGTGTTCACTAACTGACTTCTCCCAGTAACTGATATCGTGCGCCCTTCGGCAGTTGTAATAGTTGATGAGAGTGAGGCCACAACAGTGTCTCCCAGAGCACCGACCCCCAGATATGTTGTTCCAGCCGCTCTGCGTATCCAAATAATTGAATCGTTATCAGTAAAGGCCTTCTGGATGGAACCCGGATTGCGCCCATCTCTCCTGATTGGCGTCTGAGCAGCTTGGTTATCATCAAAACCTCGAGCAAGGGGATGCAGAATCATATACCATTCTGCCCCTGATGCCCTCAGCCAAAACCCTCCGATGCCGTCATTCTGTACTGGCGTAAAGCCCTCGCCCTGAGTATTCAGCTGCTCGTCGGTGATCAGCGGCCAGGAATCACAACCATCAAAGGATGCGCACATTTTCTGAAGGGGCGGGTTCAGCGATGGTACGGACACACTCATCAGTGCGGTATTGTCCGTGTACCCCATTATTGCAGGATACATGTTCAATGTATCTACTCTAAACGGCAGTGTATCACTCCAGACGCGCAGATGCTCATCGAACTTCCACAGGCGAGTTCCAGCATTGCCCTTCTGCTGACATGCCACTCCGCCAGCCGCGCGCCTGACGAATGTTGAGAACTCATAGTCGGCCATCTGTGGTATACCGGGTACTTGCCGGGCCAGCCATGCAGCGGTATCTACAATGAAGAGTCCACGTCCGCGCACTTCAAAAACGACAGACCCACTGCCATTAAACATTGTTGGCGTCGTTATCATCCGCAAAGGATCTCCGCGCTCACAGTAGATAGCTATTGGCGCTCGTGGTTGGCCGAGAGCCGCAATGGTCGCACATGCAAGAGCTACGGCGCGCATTAGCAATGGCATCATCCGGCGAAGTGGATGAACTTTAATCATTCGTGACTTTCTTCGATGGTAACTATTGGGCTCGTCTGACTCCGGCGGCGCATGGGGACGCAGCCAGATCTAGCAATGTCATATTATTCGTCCCTCGTGCAGCAGTTTTCCCGTTTCGGGCAGGTTTCGAGTTCTTCGCATGGACTTTGCGCACAGTTAGTACCCACTGAGCAATGCCATTCCTGTATCAGGTAAGGCCCATCAGCAGTTTGCCTCCAACGCATTTCATACCTGCAGCATTTATCACCACAGGCAACAATGCATCCTGTGGATTGATTAATTGTGACGCACTTGGGGGTAGACACAGTCCAACACCAAATCGCATCTACACTGGGTGGTATAACTCCTCCGTTCCAAGAGCTGTCATTATTCACCGGTCTCATCGTACAGAAAATGGCACCAAACGTCTTCATTGCATCAATGGCAGTAGGTTTAGCCCCATTAAAGCACACGCGACGAATCGTGGTTAACTGGTTTTGCAGCAAGCCTGAACATGTTGCCGGCAACAGAGGCGCAGCGTAAGCCACCTGGCTGCAGAACTAGAGCATAAATGCAGGCGGCGATTACGTTATGCGGAGTGGGGAGTGTAGTTGACATCACGCGATCCTATACAGGTGAGTAAAACAAGACGTGCAGTTTCGCAATTCGCCCGACCAAGCTGTGGCGTGCGAGGAATATTTGTTGTTAACGTGATGGCTATAATAACGCAGAAAGCTCCCAGCGCATCAGCGCTGGGAGCTTTCTTAGCAAAAAAAGACTTGGCGATTACCTACTCTTCCACACCAGTTCAGATGCAGTACCATCGGCGCAACGGGGCTTAACGACTCTGTTCGGAATGGGAAGAGGTGTGTCCCCCGCGCAATCATCACCAAGATGAAGATGTCAATCGGGCGAACCTGCCGTAGCAGGATCATCGAAGAGGTTGCTGCCGTGGGCGCAGATCACTCAGAAGAACTTTCAAGAGCAATCTCGTGGGCAGCCGCCGAGTCATGACGACACAGGCAGGCAGCCAGAGCATAGGAAGAACGTTTTGTTTCACAGCCAGGTTCGTGTGGGCTGTAGCCCGTAGGAACCATGGCCGAATGCGCCGAAACGCATGAATTGTATCAGCTTTGGCAGGTGTCGCCGGTTGGGCCAGCAGGGCAT
>Ga0068872_10003016_pt1 | contig 12978 bp, 14 predicted proteins | sample NOAtaG_7_FD_66441 | JGI IMG/M metagenome (GOLD analysis project Ga0068872, IMG submission 66441) | Freshwater lake microbial communities from Lake Erie, under a cyanobacterial bloom - NOAA_Erie_Diel1S_2200h metaG | ecosystem: Environmental > Aquatic > Freshwater > Lake | place: USA: Ohio, Lake...
CGCTCAAGGTGGCCGAGCAGTTCCGCGTGCTGGAGGCGCTCTATCCCGGCCGCATCGACCTCGGCATCGGGCGCGCGCCGGGCTCCGACGGCCGCACCGCGATGGCGCTGCAGACCGGGCCCTACGCGCATGGCGTCGAGCAGTTCCCGCACCGCATGGCCGACCTCGTCGACTGGCTCGCGGGCAGCCTGCCGGTCGACCATCCCTTCGCGAGCGTGAAGGCGCAGCCGGCGGGGCCGACGATGCCCGAGCTCTGGGTGCTCGGCTCTTCGGGCGAGAGCGCGCGCTTCGCCGCGCATTTCGGCCTCGCCTTCAGCCACGCGCATTTCATCACCGCGCAGGGTGGCCTCGAATCCATGGACCTCTACCGAACCCATTTCCGCGCGTCGCGCACGCTCGGCGCGCCGATGGGCTCGATCGGCGTCTTCGTGCTCGTCGCGGACACCGAGGCCGAGGCCCAGCGCCTCGCGAGCTCGCGCGACCTCTGGCGGCTGCGCCTCGAGCGTGGCGAGCTCGGGCCCATCCCGACCGTGGAGGAGGCGCTCGCCTATCCCTACACGGACCGCGAGCGCGCCGTCGTCGAGCGCAACCGCCGCCGCCAGATCGTCGGCGCGCCGGAGCAGGCGCGCGCGCAGCTCGAGCAGCTTGTCGCCGCCTATGGCGTCGACGAGGCCATGGTGGTGTCGATCTGCCACGACGCCGCCGCGCGGCGGCGGTCCTATTCGCTGCTGGCGGAAGCCTGCGCCATCGCCCCGCGCCGCGAGGCCGCCTGAGGCGCCCTCAGGCCGCGACGGCGATGTTGTCGAGGAGGCGCACGGCGCCGAGGCGCGCGGCCGCGAGCAGCCGCATCGGCCGCGCGCGGTCGAGGGCGTCGAGGGGCTCGAGGCTCTCCGCCGCCACCAGCGCGAGGTAGTCCGGCGCGAAGCCCGCGGCGACGAGCCTCTCCCGTCCGGCCGCGAGCACCCGGGGCACCGGCGCGCCGCCCGCCATCCCGCGGGCCGCGTCGAGCATGACCTGGTAGAGGAGCGGCGCGATCGCGCGCTCGGGCGGGCTCAGGAAGCGGTTGCGCGAGGACATGGCGAGCCCGTCCGCCTCTCGCATCGTCGGCACGGGCTGGATGCGGACCGGGATGTCGAGGTCGTGCGCCATGCGCGTCACCACCTGCAGCTGCTGCCAGTCCTTCTCGCCGAAGGCGGCGATGTCGGCGCCGGTCTGCAGGAAGAGCTTGGCGCAGACCGTCGCCACGCCGCGGAAATGCCCCGGCCGCGCGTCGCCCTCGAAGCCCTTCGAGGGGCCGGCGACCTCGATCGTGCTGCAGTTGCCCGGCGGGTACATCGCGTCCACCGGCGGCAGCCAGGCGAGGTCGCAGCCGGCCGCGCGCAGCTTCGCGAGGTCACCCTCCTCGTCGCGCGGGTAGCGCGCGAGGTCGTCGCTGGCGTTGAACTGCAGCGGGTTGACGAAGATCGACGCCGCCACCGCGTCGGCCCCTGCGGCGCGCGCCGCCGCAAGCAGGGAGACGTGCCCGGCATGCAGGGCGCCCATGGTCGGCACCAGGCCGAGCCGGCGGCCACCGGCGCGAAGGGCCGCGCAGGCCGCGCGCAGCGAGGGAAGGTCCCGGCAGATCTCCATGCCGCGCAACTTGCCGCCTCGGCCCTTGCGGGACAAGCGGCGACGCGACCCGAAGACCCCGGACGGACGGGGTCATTAGCCCGATATTAAGCTTGTTCGCCGAGCATCCGACCCGTCGGGCGCGGGCGTCCGGCGGGCCATAACGGGACATCGCGGCATGAAGATCCTCGTCACCGGCGGCGCCGGCTTCATCGGCTCCGCCCTCTGCCGGCACCTCGCGGGCGAGCTGGGCCTGCGCGTCCTCAACGTCGACAGCCTGACCTATGCCGCGAACCCCGCCTCGCTGGCGCCCGTCGCCGCGCTGCCCGGCTACGAGTTCCTGCGCGCCGACATCTGCGACGCCGAGGCGATGCGCGCGGCCTTCGCGCGGTTCCGCCCCGACGCCGTGGTCCACCTCGCCGCCGAGAGCCATGTCGACCGCTCGATCACCGGCTCGGACGCCTTCGTGCGCACCAACGTGCTGGGCACGCATGTCCTGCTCGAGGCGGCGCGCGGCCACTGGAGCGCGCTGGAGGGCGAGGCGCGCGCGCGCTTCCGCTTCCTCCATGTCTCGACCGACGAGGTCTATGGATCGCTGGGCGAGACCGGGCTCTTCACCGAGGACACGCCCTACGCGCCGAGCTCGCCCTACGCCGCCAGCAAGGCGGCCTCCGACCACCTCGCGCTCGCCTGGCACCGCACCCATGGCATGCCGGTCATGGTGTCGAACTGCTCGAACAACTACGGCCCGTGCCAGTTCCCCGAGAAGCTGATCCCGCTCACGATCCTCAACGCCCTCGAGGGCAAGCCGCTGCCGGTCTATGGCACGGGCCGCAACGTGCGCGACTGGCTGCACGTCGAGGACCATGTCCGCGCGCTTCACCTCGTGCTCGGGCGCGGCCAGCCGGGGCGCTCCTACAACGTCGGCGGCAACGCCGAGCGCGCGAACATCGACGTCGTGCGCCGGATCTGCGCGATCATGGACGCGCTGCGCCCGGCGGGCGCGCCGCACGAGGCGCTGGTCCGCCACGTCGCGGACCGACCCGGCCACGACCATCGCTACGCGATCGACGCCTCGCGGCTGCGCGACGAGCTCGGCTGGCGCCCGCGCCTCGACTTCGAGGCCGGCCTGGAGCGCACCGTGCGCTGGTACCTCGACAACGAGGCCTGGTGGAGGCCGCTGCGCGAGCGCGTCTATGGCGGCGAGCGGCTCGGGCTCCCGGCGGGCGGCGCGGCGCGGAGCGCGGCGTGAAGGGCATCGTCCTCGCCGGCGGCCGCGGCACGCGCCTGCACCCGACGACGCTCGCCGTCTCGAAGCAGCTGCTGCCCGTCTACGACAAGCCGATGATCTACTATCCGCTGTCGACGCTGATGCTGGCGGGCATACGCAAGATCCTGCTGATCTCGACGCCGGAGGACCTGCCGGCCTATCGCCGCCTGCTCGGCGACGGCAGGCGCTGGGGCCTCGAGTTCAGCTACGCCGAGCAGGACGCGCCCCGCGGCCTCGCGGAGGCCTACATCATCGGCGAGGAGTTCGTGGCCGGCGAGCGCTCGGCGCTGGTGCTCGGCGACAACGTCTTCTTCGGCCACGGCCTGCCGCAGATCCTCTCGCGCGCCGCCGAACGCACGCGCGGCGCCACGATATTCGCCTATCGGGTGACCGATCCCGGGCGCTACGGCGTCGTCGAGCTGGACCGCGACTACCGGCCGGTCGGGCTGGTGGAGAAGCCGGCGCAGCCGCGCTCGAACTGGGCCGTCACCGGCCTCTACTTCTACGACGGCCGCGTGTGCGAGATCGCGCGCGCCGTGAAGCCCTCGCCGCGCGGCGAGCTCGAGATCACCGACGTGAACCGCGCCTATCTCGAGCGCGGCGACCTCAACGTCGAGCTGATGGGCCGCGGCTTCGCCTGGCTCGACACCGGCACCGTCGACAGCCTGGGCGAGGCGTCGGACTTCGTGCGCGCGCTGCAGAAGCGCCAGGGCTTCATGATCGCCTGCGTCGAGGAGATCGCCTTCCTGAAGGGATTCATCGACCGCGACCAGCTGCTCGACCTCGCGCGCGAGGCGGGCCCGACCGACTACGGGCGCTACCTCGCCTCGATCGCCGACCGCAGGGACTGAGGGTCGCGCGGCGCCAGGGCTTCCGGGCCCCGGAAAGCGAAGGGGGCCGGCACCTGCTGGCGCCAGCCCCCTGGTTTGGTGGAGCCGAACGGGATCGAACCGTCGACCTCGTGAATGCCATTCACGCGCTCTCCCAGCTGAGCTACGGCCCCGAATTCCTGTCCCGGCGGTCCTGGGAACCGCCGCGGCGGGGGAATAAGCGCCGCCCGCCCCGGCTGTGCAAGCGAAAAATGGAGGGGGAGGCCCTCAGCGCTCCTCGCCGGAGCCGTCGGAGCCGTCCACGACCTCCTCGACGTCGTCCGAATCCTCGCCGAGCTCGGAGGTGTCCTCCATGACGCCCTCCTCTTCTTCCTTCTCGTCGGCCTCGACGGCGACCTCCTCGTCCTCCGCCTCCGCGGCGGCGGCGCGGGCCGGCGGGGCCACGACGCGCGTGCGCCGCGCCTTGGCGAGCGCCTCCGGGTCGAACGCGGCGCCGCATTTCGGGCACAGGATCGGCGACCGGTTCATGTCGTAGAACTTCGCGTTGCAGGAAAGACAGGTCCGCTTGAGACCCCATTCCGCCTTGGCCACGTGCCGTGCTCCCCAACCGAGTGATTCGCGACGCGAATTCGCCGCCTGCGCGATAAATCGCGCGCCTCTTGCCACGCAGGATCCGGGCTTGTCAATTACGCGGGGCCGCGCGCTCGCGGGCGCCGCGCGCATGTGCTAGAGGCGCGCGCGCATTGGCCGCAGACAGGGGTATCCAGGTGAGCAGAACCGACAGCGCGAAGCCCGTCCCGCTCTCCGCGCGCGCGCCATCCGGCCCGCTGCGCGGCGAGATCCGCGCGCCGGGCGACAAGTCGATCTCGCACCGCGCGCTCATGCTCGGCGGCCTCGCCGTCGGCGAGACGACGATCCACGGCCTGCTCGAGGGCGAGGACGTCCTGCGCACCGCGGCGGCGATGCGCGCCATGGGCGCGGAGGTGTCGCGCGACGACGCCGGCACCTGGCGCGTCCATGGACGCGGCATCGGCGGCCTCGCCGAGCCCGCCGACGTGCTCGACATGGGCAATGCCGGCACCGGCACGCGGCTGCTCATGGGCGTCGTGGCGACCCATCCCTTCGTCAGCTTCTTCTCCGGCGACGCCAGCCTGCGCTCGCGCCCGATGGCCCGGGTCACGAAGCCGCTCGAGCAGATGGGCGCGCGCTTCGTCAGCCGCGAGGGCGGAAGGCTGCCCGCCGCGGTCATCGGGACCGCGCGCCCCGTGCCGATCACCTACCGCCTGCCCGTCGCCTCCGCGCAGGTGAAGTCCGCGATCATCCTCGCCGGCCTGAACACGCCGGGCCGCACGACGGTGATCGAGCCAGAGCCGACGCGCGACCACACCGAGCTCATGCTCCGCCATTTCGGCGTCGACGTGACGGTCGAGCCGGGACCGGACGGCGACCGCGTCAGCGTGGCCGGCCAGCCGGAGATCACCGGCCGCGTCGTGCGCGTGCCGGGCGATCCGTCCTCCGCCGCCTTCCCGATCGTCGCGGCGCTGCTGGTGCCGGGCTCGGAGGTGACGATCCGCGACGTCGGCCTCAACCCGCGCCGCACCGGCATCGTCGACACGCTCCTCGAGATGGGCGCGGACATCCGCGTCGAGGGCCGCCGCATCGAGGCGGGCGAGCCCGTGGGCGACCTCGTCGTGCGCGCGAGCGCGCTGCGCGGCATCGAGGTGCCCGCCGCGCGCGCGCCCTCGATGATCGACGAATACCTCGTGCTCTCGGTGGCCGCGGCCTGCGCCGGTGGCCGCACCGTGATGCGCGGCCTGTCGGAGCTGCGCGTGAAGGAGAGCGACCGGCTCGCCGCGATCGCGCGCGGCCTCGAGGCCTGCGGCGTGCGCGCAGAGGTCGATGGCGACGACCTGACGGTCCATGGCTGCGGCGGGCCTCCCCCGGGCGGCGCGACCATCGCCACCAGGCTCGACCACCGCATCGCCATGAGCTTCCTCGTCATGGGCATGGCGGCGCGCGCGCCGGTGGCGATCGACGACGCCAGCCCGATCGAGACCAGCTTCCCAGGCTTCCGCGGCCTGATGGCGGGGCTGGGCGCGAGCTTCCAGGAGCCATGATCGTCGCCATCGACGGCCCGTCGGCGGCGGGCAAGGGCACGCTGTCCCGGCGCCTCGCCGCGACGCTCGGCTACCACCACCTCGACACCGGCCTGCTGTACCGCGCGGTCGGCGCGCGGCTGCTCGCCGAGGGCGTCGACCCTGCCGACGCGGAGGCCGCGGCAGCCGCGGCGCGCGGGCTCGGCCCCGCCGACATCGCGCGCGAAGGGCTGCGCGAGGAGAATGTCGGCCGCGCCGCGTCGGTCGTCGCCGCGAACCCGGCCGTGCGCGCGGCTCTCGTCGAGTTCCAGCGGCGCTTCGCGGCGCAGCCGCCCGGCGCGGTGCTCGACGGCCGGGACATCGGCACGGTCATCTGCCCGGGCGCGGAGGTGAAGCTCTACGTCATCGCCTCGGCCGAGGTCCGGGCCCGGCGCCGACACGACGAGTTGCGGGGGCGCGGGGAACCGGCTACATACCCGGCCGTTTTCCGGGACCTCCAGGAACGCGACGCCCGCGACCAAGCCCGCGGGACCGCGCCGGCGAAGCCGGCCGAGGACGCGATCGTGCTCGACACGACCGACCTCACGGCCGACGAGGTCTTCGCCCAGGCCATCGGGATCGTCCGGTCCCGTTCCTCCTGACCCCGGAAGGCCCGTGCCGCGGATGGTCCGCGGCGCGGAATCCCGGCCCCGGCATCGGCGGCCCCGCATGGCGCGGGACGGATGACCGGGTTCAGAGAAAGGCATCCCAAGACATGGCAAGCAGCAACCCCGCCTCCGCGGGCGGCGAGAACTTCGCCGACCTGCTCGAGGAATCCCTCCGCACGTCCAGCGGCTTCGACGGCCGCGTCACGACGGGCCGCGTCATCTCGATCGAGGGCGACTTCGCCATCATCGACGTCGGCCTCAAGGCCGAGGGCCGCGTGCAGCTCAAGGAATTCGCGACCGCCGGCAAGCCCGCCGAGATCAAGGTCGGCGACTTCGTCGACGTCTACGTCGAGCGCATGGAGGACAAGAACGGCGAGGCGATGCTGAGCCGCGAGAAGGCGAAGCGCGAGGAGGCCTGGGGCCAGCTCGAGAAGTCCTACTCGACCAACGCGCGCGTCAACGGCGTGATCTTCGGCCGCGTGAAGGGCGGCTTCACCGTCGACCTCGGCGGCGCCGTGGCCTTCCTGCCCGGCTCGCAGGTCGACATCCGCCCGGTCCGCGACGTCACCCCGCTGATGGGCACGCCGCAGCCGTTCCAGATCCTCAAGATGGACCGCTCGCGCGGCAACATCGTCGTCTCGCGCCGCGCGGTGCTCGAGGAGACGCGCGCCGAGCAGCGCAGCGAGCTCGTCGCCAGCCTCAAGGAAGGCCAGGTGCTCGAGGGCGTGGTCAAGAACATCACCGACTACGGCGCCTTCGTGGACCTCGGCGGCGTCGACGGCCTGCTGCACGTCACCGACATCGCGTGGCGCCGCATCAACCATCCGTCCGAGGCGCTGCAGATCGGCCAGCACGTCAAGGTGCAGGTCATCCGCTTCAACCCCGAGACCCAGCGCATCAGCCTCGGCATGAAGCAGCTCGAGGCGGATCCGTGGGACGGCGTCTCGGTCAAGTACCCGTCCGGCGCGCGCTTCAAGGGCCGCGTGACCAACATCACCGACTACGGCGCCTTCGTGGAGCTGGAGCCGGGGATCGAGGGCCTGGTGCACGTCTCCGAGATGAGCTGGACGAAGAAGAACGTCCATCCGGGCAAGATCGTCTCCACCTCCCAGGAGGTCGAGGTGATGGTGCTCGACGTCGACTCCGTGAAGCGCCGCATCTCGCTCGGCCTCAAGCAGTGCCTCGACAACCCGTGGGAGGTCTTCCGCGACAAGTTCCCGTCGGGCACGGAGATCGAGGGCGAGGTCAAGAACATCACCGAGTTCGGCCTGTTCGTGGGCCTGCCCGGCGACATCGACGGCATGGTCCACCTGTCGGACCTCGACTGGAACCGCTCCGGCGAGGACGCCATCAAGGACTTCAAGAAGGGCGACGCGGTGAAGGTGAAGGTGCTCGACGTCGACACCGACAAGGAGCGCATCTCGCTGGGCATCAAGCAGCTCGCCAACGACCCGTTCGAGGGCTCGATCGGCAAGTTCTCGAAGGGCCAGGTCGTGACCGCCACGGTCACGCAGGTCCAGGAGAACGGGCTCGAGGTGAGCCTCGCGGACGGCGTCATCGGCTTCATCCGCAAGTCGGACCTGGCCCGCGACCGCGGCGACCAGCGTCCGGACCGCTTCGCGATGGGCGAGAAGGTCGACGCCAAGATCACCCAGATCGACCGCGGCTCGCGCCGCGTGCAGCTCTCGGTGAAGGCGAAGGAGATCGACGAGGAGAAGGAGGCGATGGCCACCTACGGCTCGTCCGACTCCGGCGCCTCGCTCGGCGACATCCTCGGCGCGGCGCTGCGCCGCCAGCGCGAGCAGGACAAGCCCTGATCCGGATCGGGTCGCCCCCGGGCGGCCCGAAGGGGGCGGGAGCCACGGCTCCCGCCCCTTTTTCTTTGCCCTCCGCGCAATGCCCACAATTCGCGCAATGTTGATCTTCCCGCTCGGGATCACCACGATAGGCCCCGCCCAGAGACCCCACCCGACGAGGTCCCAGACATGAACCGACGCCCGACGAGATTCCTCGCCATCCTGGCCGCGGCGGCCTTCGCCCTCGCGCCGGTCCTGGCGGAGGCAGCCGCCGGAGGCAACCGCAGCGCCGGAAGCCGCGGCGCGCGCACGATGCAGTCCGCGCCGGCCACGCCGACGACCCCGAACGCCGCGCGCCCGGTCGAGCGCAGCGCGACCACCCCGCAGCAGGCGCAGCGCCCCGCCCAGGGCATGCAGGCGCCGCAGCAGCAGTCCTGGTTCCAGCGCAACCCGTTCATGACCGGCCTGCTGGGCGGCATGCTCGGCGCCGGCCTGATCGGCGCCCTCATGGGCGGCGGCTTCAACCTCGGCGAGGGCCTTGCCGGCTTCCTCGGCCTGGCCCTGCAGGTCGCGCTCTTCGCGGCGATCGCGATGCTGGTGCTGCGCTTCATCCGCAGCCGCCGCGAGGCCGCGCAGGCGGCCTCCGGCCCGGCGCTCGCCTCCGGCCCGGTGCCCGACGCCATGGCGCGCGGCCAGGAGAACCTCGACGCGAGGCCGACCGGCACCACCGGCGGCGGCGGCGCGGGCGGCGTGCTGGCCCCGCAGGCGGCGGACGAGATCGGCCTGTCCGGCCAGGACTTCGAGATGTTCGAGCGTCGCCTCGGCGAGGTGCAGGACGCCTGGAGCCGCGGCGACCTTGCCGGCCTCAAGCGCTTCGCGACGCCCGAGATGGTCGGGTACTTCAGCGAGGAGCTCTCCGCCAACGCCAGCCGCGGCGTCGAGAACCGCGTCGAGGAGGTCAAGCTCGAGCAGGGCGACCTGTCCGAGGCCTGGCAGGAGGGTTCGGTCCAGTACGCCGCCGTGGCGATGCGCTTCAGCGCGCTCGACTACGACGCCTCGCTCTCCGATGGCCGCGTCGTCGCGGGCAGCCGCGAGGCGCGCCGCGAGCACACCGAGGTCTGGACCTTCATGCGCAGCCAGGGTGGCGACTGGATCCTCTCCGCGATCCAGCAGGTCTGACGCCAGTCCAGGCGAGGTCCCAGGGGGGCCCGGCGCGGCGAGAAGCCCGCGCCGGGCCCCTTCCTTTTCCGGCGGCTGCGCGCGCCCTTTTGCCGGACCACGCGCCGCCGCTCTAGTATCCGCCGATGCCCTTCCCCGAAGCCGACCTCCTCGTCGATCGCCGCCGCCTGAAGCGCCAGGTGTCGCTCTGGCGCCTCGCCGCCATCCTCGTGCTCCTCGGGGCCAGCCTCGCCGCCGCCTACCATCTCGGCGAGCCGCGCTGGGGACGCGGCCATGTCGGGCGCCTCGCGGTCAGCGGCGTGATCACCGACGACGCGGCGCGCCTGCGGACGCTGCGCGAGCTCGCCGAGGATGGCCGCGTGAAGGCCCTCCTCCTGCGCATCGACAGCCCGGGCGGCACGGTCGTCGCGAGCGAGGAACTCTACCGGCAGGTGCGCGCGATCGCCGAGCGCATCCCGGTCGTCGCCGTGCTCGGCCAGACCGCCGCCTCCGGCGGCTACATGGTGGCGCTGGGCGCCGACCGGATCGTCGCGCGCGAGGGCACGGTGACCGGCTCGATCGGCGTGCTGATGCAGACCGCCGACGTCTCCGGGCTGTTGCGCAAGCTGGGCGTGTCGATGGAGCAGATCCGCTCGGTCCCGCTCAAGGCGGTGCCAAACCCGCTCGAGCCGCTGACGGACGAGGGACGCCGCGCCGTGCGCGAGATCATCGAGGACATGCACGCCATGTTCGTCGGCATGGTCGCCGAGCGGCGCAGGCTCGACGCCGACCGCGCGCTGCGCGTCTCCGATGGCCGGGTCTATACCGGGCGCCAGGCCCTGCCGCTGGGCCTCGTCGACGAACTGGGGGGCGAGGACGCGGCGCTCGACTGGCTGGCAAAGGAGCGGGGCGTGCCGCGCGACATGCCGGTGCGCGATGTCCGCGTCTCGCGCCCGGGCGAGGGCTGGCGCGACCTGTCGTCGCGCGCGCTCTCGGCGCTGACGGGAAAATCCTATCTGCCGGAACGACTTACCATTGACGGGCTGGTGGCCCTTTGGCACCCTGACCTCGGCCAGCGCTGACCTCCGCCGGGGGCGGACGGACGCGCCGGGCCGGCCCTCCGCACCCAGCACACGAACGGCGCCCGCTTCCGCATGACCAAGTCCGAACTCATCCTGCGCCTCGCCGCGATGCATCCCAAGCTCTACCAGCGGGACGTGGAGCGGATCGTGGCCGCGATCTTCGACGAGATCGCCAACGCCCTCGCCCGCGGCCAGCGCGTCGAGCTGCGCGGCTTCGGCGCCTTCTCGGTCAAGCAGCGCGGCGCGCGGGTCGGCCGCAACCCGCGCACCGGCGATTCGGTCGACGTCGCGGAGAAGTACATCCCGTTCTTCAAGACCGGCAAAGAGCTGCGCGAAAAGCTCAACCCCAAGTCCTGAGCCCGGCGGCCGGGCGGCGGAGGGCATGGCGCCATGCGACCGGTGTTCTGGATCGTCGGCGTCCCGCTCCTGCTCGCAGGGGCGTTCTTCGCCATCGCGAACCGCGAGGAGGTCCGCATCGACCTCTGGCCGCTTTCCGGCGCGGTCACCGTCCCGCTCTTCGCAGCCCTGGTCGGGGCCCTCTACGCCGGCTTCGTGATCGGGGCCCTGGTCGCCTGGTGGGCCGGGCGCCACGGCCGGCGCGCCGCCCGCGCCGCGCGCCGCCGCGCGGTGGAGCTGGAGGCCGAGGTCACACGCCTGCGCAAGGCCGCGCCGCAGCCAGCCGCGACCACCCTTCCCGCGACGCCCCCGCGCCCCGGGCCCGGCCCGGGCACGAACCCGTCCCCTTCCCCCGTCCCCGTGGTCACCCATCCATGATGCGCAGCTTCGACGCCGACCAGGTCGCGGCGATCCTCGACACGCCACGCCTCGTCGAGGCCCTGCGCACGGCCTTCCGCGGCGACACCAGGACGCCAACGCGCCACCACCACAAGGTCGACGTGCCCGGCGCGCCGCAGGCGATGCTGCTGCTGATGCCGGCATGGACCGAGGGCGGCTACATGGGCGTCAAGGTCGTCTCGGTCTTCCCGGGCAACGCCGCGCGCGGCCTCGACTCGGTGCAGGGGAACTACCTGCTGATGTCTGCGACGACCGGCGAGCCGCTGGCGCTGGTCGACGGCCGCATGCTGACGCTGCGGCGGACCGCGTGCGCCTCGGCGCTCGCGGCCGACTACCTCGCCCGGCGCGACGCGACGCGCCTGCTCATGGTCGGGACGGGCGCGCTCGCGCCGCATCTCGTGCGCGCGCATGCCGCGATCCGCCCGATCCGCGAGGTGGCGATCTGGGGCCGCGACGGCGCGAAGGCGCGCGCCCTCGCCGAGCGCCTGTCGGGCGGATCCTTCGTCGCGCGCGCGGCAGGCGACCTCGAGGCGGCGATGCGCGAGGCCGACATCGTCAGCTGCGCGACGCTGTCGAAGGAACCGCTGGTGCGCGGCGACTGGCTGCGGCCGGGACAGCATGTCGACCTCGTCGGCAGCTATGCGCGCGACATGCGCGAATCCGACGACGCGGCGGTGGCACGCGCGCGCGTGCATGTCGACACGCCGGCCGCGCTGCTCGAATCGGGCGACCTCGTCATGCCGATCGCCAGCGGCGCGCTGCGCGAGGACGCGATCGCCGGCACGCTCGCGGACCTCGCGCGCGGCAGCGCGCCGGGGCGGCGCGGCGACGCGGAGATCACGCTCTTCAAGTCCACCGGCACGGCGCTCGAGGACCTCGCCGGCGCGGTGCTCGTCTACGAAGGCGCGGGGCGATGAACGCGCCGCGCGCAGGGAGGCATCCATGATCCTTCGCCGCGTCGCCATCGGCTTCCTCGCCGGGCTGCTCGCCGTCCTGACCTTCCACCAGGCGACGATCGGCATCCTCAACGCCTATGGCCTGGTCGGCTCGGCGCCGTTCCGCACCGCCGCGGTCGGGCCGCTCGAGGTTCCCGCCTTCCTCAACCAGGCCTTCTGGGGCGGCGTGTGGGGCATCGTGATCGCGCTGCTGACCGACGCGCTGCGCTCCGAGCGCGGGCGCGTCGTCGCCGCCATGCTCGTGGGCGCGATCGGCGCCACCGCCGTGGGCTGGTTCGTCGTCGCGCCCATCAAGGGCCTGCCCATCGCGCAGGGCTGGAACCCCGCGGCGATGTGGCGCGCGCCGCTGATCAACGGCGTCTTCGGCCTCGGCGTCGGGCTCATCCTGCCCGGGCTCTGGGCGCTGCTCTCCGGCCGCCGATGACGCCCCGGCGCTGGCCGTGCTAAGGCGCGGCCCGCCATGCAGGACAGCGCCACGCGGCTCGTCATCTTCGATTGCGACGGCGTCCTCGTCGACAGCGAGGCGATCGCCTGCCGCGTCGACGCGGAGGTCCTGTCCGCGCTCGGCTTCGACATCGCCTTCGAGGAATTCCGCGACCGCTATGTCGGGATCTCCACGGCGACGATGTGCGCCGACATCGAGGCGCGCTTCGGGCGAAGCCTCCCGCCCGACATCGCCGGGCGCCTGCTCGAGGCCGTGCTCGCCGCCTTCGAGCACGAGCTGGCGCCGATCCCCGGCA
>Ga0068872_10003023_pt1 | contig 12965 bp, 11 predicted proteins | sample NOAtaG_7_FD_66441 | JGI IMG/M metagenome (GOLD analysis project Ga0068872, IMG submission 66441) | Freshwater lake microbial communities from Lake Erie, under a cyanobacterial bloom - NOAA_Erie_Diel1S_2200h metaG | ecosystem: Environmental > Aquatic > Freshwater > Lake | place: USA: Ohio, Lake...
GATGACCTGAAAGAAGGCGGCGAAGGCGGAGGCGGTGGTATGGGTGGAGGCCAAGGCATGGGCGGCGATCAGGGTGGACAACGCTCGGGCGCACCAGTAATGGGTGGTCAAACCGGAAAACCTCCAGTTGGTGGAGGAAAGCCTCCGGTTGTCACTAAACCTGCTGAAACAGAGAAAAAGAAAAAAGACAAAAAGAAGCCGCAGTAATTCAGGAAAGTCACTATAGAACTAATGAAAATCCGGCCACAACCCGGATTTTCATTTTTTAGATCATCGTGTGATTTTATAAATACACTTTTTCAAAATTAATTTTTGATTAATCTTTGCCGCCAATCTTATTCACATGAACAAAAAGAAATTAGTCAGTCTGGGAATTGCAGCTGTATTTTTAGCCCTTGGTACAACGGGGCTTCTTCTATACCTCGTTCAACACAATAAGCCAACCAAGGTCATTCATACAACTTTTGGTTTATTCTTCGTTACCGTCGCTATCTTTCATATTGTCAATAACTGGGGCTCACTGGTTTCGTATTTAAAAGGTAAAGGTGGTGCAGGGCTGGCCCGTGAATTTGTTTTGGTATTTGTTCTTGCAGTCGTTTCGGTAGTTGGTGCAGGCTTATTGCTTCCTCCATTTGAGCAAATTGAAGAATTTGGAGAAGAGCTTAGAAAAGGAGACAGACCAGCAACCAAAAAGATCAGTTTTCAAATTATCGAAACCAATAAAGACCTCGGAGGTACGGCCATTACCATTCAATTGGAGCGCGACAAAGCAGCCTTATTACCAGTGATTGCCGTTTGGACAGCAGATTCCACAGATCAATTCATTGATAATCTTTTTGCACCCTCCAAAAGGATGGTTGTTTTTGCAGGTGAAGAGGGAAATGAAGAGCACGCTATCCGAGAAGGCGAAATAGAGCCAAAGGAACTTTCTGCTGATGTGATCCCAACCTGGCAAGCACAATCAAAAGGAGCGGCACCAAATTGGAGCGAGGCAACTCCTAATGATCCCATGTTACTGAAATCTTACACCAAGGCATCCGGACCCTTTACTGTTTATGTGGAGATTTCGAGTATGGGGAAAACTGAATTGTACAAAGCAAAAATTTCCGGAACAAGTTCCATTAGTAAACTTACTTCTACCAACGTCGAAAGTTCTATGCTTTCCGGCTATGTAAGTTTAGATTAATTAGCTGATGGCTTCAACGGTCTGAACCTCTTCAGGCATCATCCGTTTGAAGAGATTTTCGATTCCCGCCTTAAGCGTAACAGTTGAGGACGGACAGCCGCTGCAGGACCCCTGAAGCATAACTTTTACGGTGCCGTTTTCAAAAGAGTGAAAGGATATAGCGCCTCCATCCTGCTCAACAGCAGGTCGGATGTATTCGTCCAGAATAGACTTAATCTTCTTTACAGTTTCAGTTTCCTCATGAGCTTCGGCTTCTGATTCTTTAACATCAAGAATCAAACGACCTGACTCAAGAAAATTCTTGATATGTTCTTTGATGGTGTTCTGAATTTCCAGCCACTCGACATCAGATTTTTTGGTGACCGTAACGAAGTTGCTCATATAGAATACTCGGTCCACAAAAGGATACATAAACAATTCCTGCGCCAGGGGCGCCTCACGGGTTGAGGCAGGATCCGGGAAATCAAAACTCATTCCCGTAGGAACTAACATTTCACTAACCACGAATTTCATGGAATTCGGGTTCGGATTGGACTCCAGGTAAATGCGTATATTCTTTGGTGCTGTTTGGATCATAATTCTGAGATGCCGCAAATTTATAGCAATCCGATCAAATCGGCAGATTCCGGATAATTAACCATTTGAGGAAGATTCTGGACCCAACTCATTTTCCCATTTACTGATGACAGCTGTAGCCAGACTATTACCCACCACATTGGTTGCACTGCGACCCATGTCGAGCAGAGGATCGATTCCCAGCAACAGGGCCAGGCCGACCTCAGGGATATTAAATGTGGCTAAAGTGCCGGCAATGACTACCAAGGATGCCCGTGGAACACCGGCAATTCCTTTGCTCGTCAACATCAGTACCAACAACATACTGATTTGAGTAGATATTGGAAGATCTATTCCATACGATTGGGCAATAAACAAAGAAGCAAAAGTCATGTACATCATACTGCCATCCAGATTAAAAGAATATCCAAGTGGAAGTACAAAACTTACAATCTTATCCTTGCAGCCAAATTGCTGAAGCTGTGCCATGGTTTTAGGAAACGCCGCTTCGCTGCTTGATGTACTAAAGGCTAAAATAATCGGCTCACGCACGGCTTTGATCAATGAAAACACACGCTTACCAATCACAATAAAGCAGGCCGTACCCAACACAACCCACAGAACAACGAGACTCAAATAAAATTCGCCAATAAAAAGTGAGTACGTTTTTAAAATGCCCAGTCCCTGCTTAGCCACCACAGCCGTCATAGCACCAAAAACAGCCACAGGCGCAAAGCTCATCACATAACCGGTAACCTTAAGGATAACATGTGCTGCTGCATCCATGAAATGAATGATGACTTTTCCTTGTTCACCAATGGCAGCTGTTCCTACCCCAAAGAATAGAGAGAAGACAACGATCTGAAGAATTTCATTCTTTGCCATAGCATCAATAGCGCTGCTGGGAAATATGTGATAGAGAAATCCTTTCAGGGAAAGACCACTGCTTTGGATGCCTGTGTCTAAAGAAGTATCGGGCAAAGGCAGATTCATCATGGTACCAGGTTTAAACAAATTGACCAGTACCATACCCAATAACAAACTGATCAGGGAAGCTCCAATGAACCACATTAATGTTTTACCACCGATACGGCCAACAGAACTTAAATCTCCCAACTTGGCTACGCCTACGACCAGCGTGGTGAAAACCAACGGAGCGACAATCATTTTTATAAGACGCAGGAAAATATCCGACAACAGAGAAAATGGTTCTAGCAGTTTATCAATGGATTGGCGAAGTTGTTTTTGTTCCTCCAGAAAGGCAGCTCTAATCTCCTCTGCGGGATTGGTGAGCAACTCCTTTCCTATAACCTCCAAGCGCTGATTTTCTTCAGCAATCCAGATCTGATTAATTGCAAAGCCAAGCCCGATACCAAGGACCATGGCCAAAAGAATGTATACAGTTAAACGGTTGACGACTTTGGGTTTTGCTGCAGATGGCTCCATGATAAAGGTTTAGTGGATCAAGGTAGTATAATGGATCAAAGATTCTTGGCGACATGGTCCCAGTTAACCACATTCCACCAGGCCGAAATGTAGTCAACCCTCTTATTTTGGTATTTCAGGTAGTAGGCATGCTCCCAGACATCTAAGGCCAACAGAGGCGTTCCCTTAATATCCAGACCAGGCATCAGGGGATTGTCCTGATTAGCTGTTGACCCGATCTTAAGTTTCCCTTCATCTTTTACAAGCCAGGCCCAGCCGGAGCCAAATCGTGCCATACCGGCTGCTGTAAAGAGTTCTTTAAATTTTTCAAGTGAACCGAACGTCCCGGCGAGTGCATCGACCAGTTTCCCCTGAGGGGCTCCGCCTGCGGGCTTCATCACCTGCCAGAAAAAATTATGGTTCCATACACCACCGCCATTGTTGCGTGCTTTGGCAGAGTACTTACCGATGTTGGTAAAGAATTCGGTTTCATCTGCTGCTGAAATCTTTTCGGCATCGAGTGCATCGTTGGCGTTTTTGATGTAGGCCGTATGGTGGCGATTGAAGTGAATGTCCATAGTGGTGGCATCGATGTAAGGCTCGAGTGCACCGTAGGCATACGGTAAGGAAATCTGAGAAAATCGAAATGCTGGAGTAGCAAAAGCCGATTCAGAAACTAATGTGGCAGCAGCAATTCCGGCTGCCGTTCGGGCGGTGTTACCTACAAATTCTCTTCTTTTCATTGTCATTTGGTGGATTAAGGCCTGCCGGCCCAAAATTCGTTCAGACCTGAAATTATAAAAAATCAGTAGCTTGCATTAAACTGTATTTACATGGCCGAGATCCTTTTCAACGAAGTGCCTTCTTTGGATCTTTCTGATTTCGACAGTGGCGATCCGATACGAAAGAAAAAATTCGTTGATGCCCTTGGGCAAGCCTACCAAAATATTGGGTTCGTAGCCATCCGAAACCACTATTTGACCGATGCACTAAGCGCACGGCTCTATACCGTCATCAAACAATTCTTTTCACTTCCCGATGCGGTAAAACAGAAGTATGAAATTCCAGGTTTAGCTGGTCAGCGTGGCTACATCAGCAAAGGAAAAGAACATGCAAAAGGAAGAAATACCGGTGATCTGAAAGAATTCTATCACATTGGTCAGACTGTAGAGGACGATGACCCGATCCGATCAGAATATCCTGAAAATGTTTGGCCGTCTGAATTACCTGAGATGAAAGAAATCGGGTTGGAGGTTTATAGGCAATTGGAGCGGACAGGCGTTCAGATGCTTCGCGCCATCGCTATTCACCTTGGTCTTCAGGAATCGTATTTCGACAGCAAGGTGCGTCACGGCAACAGTATTCTTCGACCAATCCATTATTACCCAATTGCCAATCCAGCTGAAGTACCATCCGATGCCGTTCGGGCAGCTGAGCATGGTGACATCAATCTGATCACCCTACTGATGGGAGCAAGCGCCGATGGTCTTCAGGTACTTCGTCGCGATGGCCAGTGGATTCCTATTACCGCCTTACCCGATCAGTTGGTGGTTAATGTTGGTGATATGCTGGAGCGGCTCACGAATAAAAAATTAAAATCAACCATTCACCGGGTGGTAAATCCTCCACGTGAATTGATGAACACGCCTCGGTATTCCATTCCCTTTTTCATGCATCCCAGAAGTGAAATGAGTCTGGCTGCGCTGGACAACTGTGTGGATACTGAAAATCCTAAAGTTTGGTCAGACATAACTGCTGGAGCCTTTTTGGAGCAAAGGCTTCGCGAAATCGGGTTGAAAAAATAATCTGAATGTCGGTAAAACGATTCCGCTATATCGTTTTCCTAAAGGACATAGCCTTATTGTCCCTGACTTCTTTTGGCGGTCCGCACGCCCATATTGCTCACTTTGAAAAGCAGTTGGTCGCTAAGCGAAAATACTTGTCTGAAAGTGAGCTCAGTGAACTGAATGCTTTGTGCCAGGTATTACCAGGACCAACTTCTACGCAAACACTCAGCGCCATAGGCTATAAGCTTGGTGGCGCACAGTTGGCCTACTTAACGTTATTGGTATGGGCGCTTCCGTCGATTGTCTTGATGACTGCAGCCGGACTATTAATAGGGCACTATCAATCTAAGGAACTTTCTTTGGCGTTCACCAGATTCATTCAACCGATGGCGGTTGGATTTGTGGCCTATGCTGCTTACACCATCAGCATTAGAACCATCAATTCGAAATCCGGGGTAGGATTAATGATTTTGGCCGCCGTTTCCGCCTTTTACTTTCGAACTCCCTTCATCTTTCCAATCATTTTATTGATTGCAGGGGTGGCAACCTCATTTAAATACAAATCGCAGCCCAAGGAGGAAAAAGAAAAATTTGAAATCAGGTGGAGCAATTTTCTGCTTTGGGCAGGTGTATTGATTCTTGCCGCAGTATTGGGTGGCTTAACCAAGTCGCTACCGATTCGATTGTTCGAGAATTTCTATCGAAACGGAAGTCTTGTTTTCGGCGGAGGACAAGTGCTCACGCCGATGCTGTACACCGAATTTGTAGAATATGCCAAGCCCATGGTTGGCAGCCCTGCTAAGCCGTACGTAGAACCTGAAGCGTTTCTAAGCGGATTTGGAATAGCGCAAAGTCTTCCCGGACCTATTTTTTCTTTCGCTTCTTACCTTGGCGTGCTGGCAATGAACAGCAGGGGATTTGGGGTAGCGGGAGAGATCACTGGTGCCTTTTTTTCTGCCGCAGGAATTTTTCTACCAGGCACCTTTTTAATCTTCTTTATGATTCGGATCTGGGATCACCTGAAGCGATACCGGCCAATCCGGGCTTCTTTAGAAGGAATCACGGCAGCCAATGCGGGTCTTGTGGCCTGTGCAGCTGTTTTATTGTTCTTGCCTCTGGAGTTTAGCGTGACCAACATCAGCTTCACGATAGGAACCTTTTGCCTTTTAGTATTCACCCGAATTCCTTCCTGGCTTTTGATACCTGTTGGTCTCCTTCTTGGATTTGTGATCAAATAAAAAAGGCTGTCTTATAAAGACAGCCTTTTTTGAATGAGATCTTTAACTATTACTGAAGCTTGAAGATGATCGGAAGTGTGTACTTCTGACGCACGGCCTTACCACGCTGCTTACCAGGGTTCCAGGCAGGTGATGAAGCTACTACACGAACCGCTTCTTCATCGCAACCGGCACCGATACCACGAACAACACGCGCGTCAACAATTGATCCGTCACGGTTGATCACAAACTCAACGTATACCTTTCCTTCTACACCCATACGGTTTGCCTGAGGCGGATACTTAAGCTTGGAACTCACGAATTTGTAAAAGGCTGCCATACCACCTTTAGGTGTTGCTGTCTCTTCAACGATGGTGAAGATTTCATCAACATCTTCTTTAGGCTCTTCCTTAATTTCAATTTGTTCAACCTTGGTTTCCTCGGTCATTTCAACGTCAAGGTTAACCTCGATTTCTTCCTCGATTTCTTCTTCATCAGGAACTTCAACAACCTGTGGCTGTTGAATCTGTGGTGGCGGTGGAGGCGGGATATCGGTTGGCGGTACCTCCATAATCTCGTCAGCTGTATTTGTTGTTTTTCCAGCTAAGAGCTCAGCCTGCTCTTCCATTTCTTTCCATTCAAAGGCAGTCAGCACAACGGCCAGCGTAAGCGTAAGGCCAAGGCTGAAAAACAGGGTTGACGTTTTCGTCAAGTCCGCCTTTTCTGATTTTTTCAGTTCCATAGGTTCGTATTTATCGCCCAAATATAAACATTGATGCCATTCCGGGAATTCCGAGCCTGTAATTTCTGGGATTTTTTAAGGAAAAATAAGTGTTAGGCAGACCGAGGGGATTATCTCCTATAACCGTAAAAAATGGTCAAAAAGACTGTAGGAAACACAGATTGATTAGAGGTGGTGGGCATCATGATGACTTTTTTAGCATAGGCATCAATTAAAAAACCCACTTCAAACCCTGTCACGGCACTTTTTAATACGCCCATTTCAAAATTTATAGCCGCCTTGATATTGGCCCCGGGTTGGATTCTCGCCTCGCTCAACCCCTGAAGCAAACCTCCCGGCCCGACAATCCTCTGGAAACTATGATTGGGATTGTTAGGATCGTATGGCTCATTTATAGTTGTGAAAGGGCCATCCAATGCTCTTTCGATGTAATAGGGTGTAACCAATCCTAAACTGGGGCCTCCGGCCACTACAGCTTTGATTTCCACGCCCTGTTGCGGGGCCTTTTTAAAAAGGATGAAGTCTCTTCCATATTGAAATCGTAAGGAATAGAGGTAATGGCTTTTTCCGAAAATGAAAAAGTTACCTGAGTTGGAGGTTCGCCTGGATTCAAGAGGATGCTTGACGTTCATGATCTCCAAACCAAAGGTTTCAAAGACATCCTCTGAACGCTTTCTGGCTTTTTTGAAAACCAGTCCGCCAATTAATCCTCCCGATGAATTTTTATTAATACCCCAGTTAAACTCTGATGTATACTCATAGCTATCCTGAGACTGCGCCAGGGTGGAGCCGTGGAAAACAATTCCGGTAACCAGGAGAATCAGGAAACGCATATCTTTCAAACGATAAAAATAGACCATATTTTACGATTCAAACAAAAAGAATATCCTTCATGAATCCCATTATCAAGGTCAGTTACCTAGGCGGATTGCGCACCGAGGCCACCCATTTACAGTCAGGAGTCCAAATGGTTACCGATGCGCCAACAGACAACAATGGAAGGGGTGAATCCTTCAGTCCTACCGACCTGGTCTGCAGTGCTTTATGCAGCTGTATGATGACCATAATGGGCATTTTAGCCCAAAGGGAAGGAATCCAACTGGAGGGACTTTCTGCGGAGATTATTAAGGTGATGGCCACAAATCCGCGAAAAATTTCTGAAATCCACATCCGGATGAAGCATATGCATCTGGTGGCTACTGACGAGCAGAAGGAAAAACTTAAACGAGCTGCACTTACCTGTCCGGTAGCCCTTAGTTTAGGTCAGGATTTAAGACAGGAAATAACTTTCGACTTCTAAGTCAAATTCTAAGTCAAAAAGGACTGAATTTTTTTAGGCCATCTTCCGCAAACCTTCAGGCAGGTAGACTATTTTTGCGGGATTTGTCTATACCCTAAACACATGCCAAGAGATAAAAGCATCCGTTCCATCCTTATTATTGGTAGCGGACCCATCATTATAGGCCAGGCCTGCGAGTTCGACTATGCCGGTTCTCAGGCCTCCCGGTCGCTGCGGGAAGAAGGAATTGAGGTGGTCCTGATTAATTCGAATCCCGCCACCATCATGACGGATAAGGTTACAGCCGACCATGTTTATCTCCGTCCCTTGGAAAAGAAATACATCCGGGAAATCCTGGAAAAACATCATATCGATGCCGTGCTCCCCACCATGGGCGGTCAAACAGCTTTGAACCTTTGTATCGATTGCGATAAAGCCGGCATCTGGGAACATTATGGCGTTCGAATTATTGGAGTAGATATTAAAGCCATTGAAACCACCGAGGACCGGGAAAAGTTTCGTCTGAAAATGATGGAGCTGGGTGTTGGTGTTTGTAAAGGAGCCACAGCCACTTCCTTCTTGGAAGGAAAAGAAATCGCTCAGGAAATTGGATTTCCACTCGTCATTCGTCCTTCATTCACATTGGGTGGAACAGGCGGCGGCTTTGTTGAGAAACCTGAACTGTTTGATGCAGCCCTGAACCGTGGACTCCACGCCTCTCCTATTCATGAGGTGTTGGTGGAGCAGAGCATTATGGGCTGGAAAGAATATGAGCTTGAGCTCTTGAGAGACGGCATCGGGAATGTGATCATCATTTGTTCTATTGAAAATTTTGATCCCATGGGTATTCATACCGGTGATTCCATTACCGTGGCACCGGCGATGACGCTTCCGGATACCGTCTATCAGCACATGCGTGATCTGGCCATCAAAATGATGAATGGCATCGGAAAGTTTGCCGGCGGATGTAACGTTCAGTTCGCTGTCAATCCGGATACAGACGACATTATCGGTATTGAAATCAATCCACGCGTATCGCGTTCATCTGCCTTAGCCTCTAAGGCAACCGGATATCCTATTGCCAAAATCGCAGCCAAGTTGGCGATTGGTTACAATTTGGATGAACTGAAGAATGCGATCACCGGAACGACTACAGCTTATTTTGAACCTGCGCTGGATTATGTGATTGTAAAAATTCCGCGCTGGAACTTTGATAAGTTTCCCGGAGCAGATCGCCGTCTCGGATTGCAAATGAAATCGGTGGGCGAGGCCATGGGCATTGGAAGAAATTTTCAGGAGGCCCTGCAAAAGGCGTGTCAAAGCCTGGAGATTCGACGAAACGGGCTGGGAGCAGATGGAAAAGAGCTAACCAAACAAGAAGATCTTTTGTATAGTCTGGCTAATCCAAGCTGGAATCGACTTTTCCATATCTACGATGCCATGAAGCTTGGTATCTCCATGAAAACCATTCAAAATCTGACCAAGATCGACAAGTGGTTCCTGGAGCAGATTTGGGAATTGGTTGAACTGGAAAAAGAGATTGGAAAGTACGAACTAAAAACACTCCCTGAGTCTTTACTCCGAACGGCAAAAGAAAAGGGTTATGCCGATCGTCAAATCGCTCATGTTCTTGGATGTCTGGAGAGTGAAGTTCACAAGCGTCGCCGCGAACTAGGCATCAACCGTGTGTACAAACTAGTGGATACTTGTGCTGCTGAGTTCGCCGCAAAAACACCGTATTACTATTCCACGTTCGATAAGGAAAATGAGTCCCCTGTAAGTGATCGGAAAAAAGTAATCGTATTGGGCTCCGGACCGAATCGAATCGGACAGGGAATTGAATTTGACTACAGTTGTGTGCATGGAGTACTGGCGGCAAAAGAATGCGGTTACGAAACCATCATGATCAATTGTAATCCTGAAACCGTTTCAACGGATTTTGACATAGCCGATAAACTTTATTTCGAACCGGTGTTCTGGGAGCATCTGTGGGACATCATTCAGCACGAAAAACCAGAAGGTGTCATTGTTCAGCTGGGTGGACAGACAGCCCTGAAACTTGCAGAGAAACTCCATAAATACGGAGTTAAAATCATGGGCACTTCATTTGAGGCCCTTGACCTTGCCGAAGACAGAGGAAGTTTTTCTACACTGCTGAAAGATCTGAATATTCCTTACCCTGAATTCGGTGTAGCTACCAATGCTGACGAAGCCCTTGAGGTTTCTAAAACCATTGGCTTTCCGCTCTTGGTGCGCCCCTCCTATGTTTTGGGCGGACAAAGCATGAAAATCGTAATCAACGAAAAGGAGCTCGAAAATCACATTCTGGACATTTGGAAACATCTGCCGGAAAACAAGGTGCTTCTGGATCATTTTCTGGATGGCGCTACTGAGGCAGAAGCCGACGCCATTTGCGACGGTGAGGATGTGTACATCATCGGAATCATGCAGCACATCGAACCGGCCGGAATTCACTCGGGAGATTCCTATGCAGTACTACCACCGTACAACCTCGGCGATTTTGTAATCAAACAAATTGAAAATTACACTAAGCGGATTGCCGTCGCCCTCAAGACTGTAGGATTGATTAACATTCAATTTGCGATTAAGGACGATAAGGTGTACATCATTGAAGCCAACCCGCGTGCCAGCCGCACGGTGCCGTTCATCTGTAAAGCCTACGATGAGCCTTATGTGAATTACGCCACCAAGGTGATGTTGGGACAGAATAAGGTTAAGGATTTCAATTTCAATCCAAAGAAAAAAGGATACGCCATTAAAGTTCCTGTATTCTCCTACAGTAAGTTTCCTGAAGTGAATAAACAACTGGGGCCTGAAATGAAGAGTACGGGTGAGGCCATTTACTTTATTGATGACCTGATGGACGACTACTTTCTTCAGATTTATTCAGAAAGAAATCTCTACCTGAGTCGCTAGACCTTTGATTGCCGGTATTGCCGTCTATTTGAGTAGTTTTGCGACGTGAAGGCAAAACCGTCGAAAAATAAAAAAGTAAATCTCATCACCCTGGGATGTTCCAAAAACCAGGTTGATTCTGAAGTGCTACTGACCCAATTACGGGGCAATGGTATTGATGCTGTTCATGAGTCGACAAATGACGACGCACAAGTGGTTGTCATCAACACCTGCGGTTTTATTGATAATGCGAAGCAAGAGTCTATTGATACCATCTTGCGTTACGTGGATGCCAAGTCAGAGGGTCTTGTAGAAAAGGTTTACGTCACCGGATGCCTGTCGCAGCGCTATAAAGATGACCTGGAAAAGGAAATACCTGATGTGGATGGTTGGTTCGGAACCAGAGATCTCAGCAGGTTATTGAAAGTCTTCAAGGCAGATTACCGGAAAGAATTGGTTGGCGAGCGAATCCTGACCAACCCCGGACATTATGCCTATCTGAAAATCAGTGAGGGCTGTGACCGGCCGTGTTCGTTTTGCGCCATTCCATTGATGCGCGGAAAACATATTTCACGACCCATTGAAGAATTAGTGTTGGAAGCCAAAAATCTGGCAGCACAAGGAACAAAAGAATTACTCCTTATTGCTCAGGACTCTACTTACTACGGACTTGATTTGTATAAAAAGAGAAATCTGGCCGATCTTTTAAAAAATCTTTCTGATGTTGATGGTATTGAGTGGATTCGTCTGCACTACGCCTTTCCATCCGGCTTCCCGATGGATGTACTGGACGTAATGAATGAACGACCCAACATTTGCAAGTATCTGGATATCCCGCTTCAGCATGGTTCATCCAAAATGCTTCAGCTGATGCGCCGCGGAACAACACGGAAAAAGACAGAAGCATTGTTACAAGAAATTCGCAGTCGGGTTAACGATATCGCCATCCGAACTACGTTCATCGTCGGACATCCTGGAGAAACTCAAGAAGACTTCGAAGAGATGCTTGATTTTGTAAAGAAGTCCAAATTTGAGCGCGCCGGTTGCTTCTCTTACTCGCATGAAGAAAATACCCACGCCTACGCTCTCCAAGACGATGTAAGTCCGGAAACGAAACAGGAACGAATAGACGAACTAATGAGTCTTCAGGAATCCATTTCGTTGGAAAACAATCAGAAGAAAATTGGAAAAACCTTCAAGGTATTGATCGATCGTAAAGAGGGAGATCAGTACATCGGAAGAACGGAGCATGACTCTCCTGAAGTGGATAATGAAGTTCTTGTAGAAAGTGATCAGGAGTATGTTCGGATCGGGGATTTCACCAAGGTGCATATCGACAGTGCCACCGAATTCGACCTCCACGGCACGGTAGTCCGGGATGCCCCAATCGGGTAATCGGCAATTCCATTCAAATCCCATTAATTTGCAGTGCGTTCCAACCAGAAAAGGCTGGTTTCAGCCCAGTGAGGAACATTTATAAATCGATGAAAAAGGAGTTACTATCATTTGAACAAACGGGGGCGTTCAGTTCCTTTTTCCTCGATTATGCCGGTAATAAGCCCAGCCTAAAGGATTTTTTCTCCCGGTTTCCATCAGTTACCAATTTTGCGGAGCAGATTCTTGAAAAGAAGAAATCCTTCACTGCTGAAAGTAGAGCCGTATTAAAGGCCTCTCTCGAAAAACAATACGGAGAAATTAAACCAACAGGAGCTGTTCGTAAAAATATCGACCTGCTTGAATCGGATACTACTTTTACCATTGTAACCGGCCACCAATTAAATCTTTTCTCCGGCCCACTTTATTTTATTTATAAGATCGTCAGTACCATCAATGCCTGTAAACAATTGAAGGTGGCGTA
>Ga0068872_10003024_pt1 | contig 12960 bp, 11 predicted proteins | sample NOAtaG_7_FD_66441 | JGI IMG/M metagenome (GOLD analysis project Ga0068872, IMG submission 66441) | Freshwater lake microbial communities from Lake Erie, under a cyanobacterial bloom - NOAA_Erie_Diel1S_2200h metaG | ecosystem: Environmental > Aquatic > Freshwater > Lake | place: USA: Ohio, Lake...
GGGAAGAATCCGAAAGAAAATACTCCAGGCCCAGAACGATAACAGAGTCCTTCACTTCCATGTCAACTCCGTAGCCGGCCGTGAGGGTGTATACCTGTGGATTCGGGATTTCCGGGAAATAGTGCCGGGCATGATCAAAGAAAGACTGCAGGTCGGTTTGCAGCCAGCCAAGATCAGAAAATTCCCTGGCCACATCCATGCGAAGGGTGTCGTTGAAAGGGCTTTCTGCAATTTTCCAGACATCATTTATCAGGATGCTATCGTGTGGCAGTACCGACCATCTGAGGTATTTTTCTGAAAACAGGGGATGCCTTTCGAGAAGGCGTCTGGTTTCACCGGTATCTTTGAGAGCGGCAAGGCTGTCTTCAAGACGGATGATGCTCAGCGGATTCCCTGCTTTGCGGGTCCCTTCATCCTCCCTGCATTTCTTTTTTCCACAGGAGGTAAGCCAAGCTACCAAACAAAATCCTATAATTGCGCCTCTAAGGAAAAGCTGAAATTTCATTACTTCGGTTATTTTCATTTCTGAATGACAATTATACCCTGATAATTTTATGAAAAACAAATTGTTATATGGTCTGATACTGATGCTTTCACCCGTTCTGGCTCAGGCTCAGGACAGCAAATTTAAACTCGGCCTCCGGTTTGCACCCGGAATTTCCATGTCAAGGGTTCAGGATCTGGACGAAACCGACCAGGTTACCTGGGCAGCCGGATCTTCGGGAGTGCGTTTTTCAGCCGGCCTTACCGGTGATTTTTATTTTGGCCGGAATTACTCATTTTACACAGGGGTCTGGTATACGGTAATGAAGGCAGGACTGGAGGCAAACTTTGATTCTTCCGGGACGAAAAGCGCGGCTGCTTCGGTAATCAACATTCAATATTTGCAGGTGCCGCTGGCGCTGAAGCTTTTTACCAATGAAATTGCAACGGATGTTAAGTTGTACTTTGTAGTTGGCGGAACCGCGTCGCTGGCTCTCAAAGAAATAGCCATTTCAAACAAGAATGAAAACCAGAAATTTCAGAAAGCAGCTCTTGGTAAAGGTTATTCCATCGGCGATTTCGGTTTGCTATTGGGCGCCGGAGCCGAATACCGCCTGGGAGAAAACACCACTTTGTTCGGCGGCATTTCTTATAACCGCGGTTTGCTGAATGTACCTTCGGTGAAAGGTCCGCTCATCTGGCGAAACAAGGAGGTAGACGGCCTCTATGACATGAATCTCAGCCAGCTCAATCTGGAAATGGGGATTAAGTTTTAGTGTTCTTCCAGCTGAGAATCCTGATTAAATCCTTACGATTTTTTTGCAGACAACATTTTCAAAAAAAGCAAATTTCTGTTTTTGAATAATTTGGTTCTCCTTCTGATATTGCAGCACAAATAATTTCCAGCCTATTATTTTAATAATTTCTAATGAACATCAATTCAACCAACGACATATCAAAACTGGCAGCAGTTTCCGGAGAAGGAGGTCTTTTTGTCATTACCGCAGCATTGAAAAACGGGGTAATGATGGAAAGTCTTGACGACAAAAAGACCCGTATTGTGGCAGGTGCCCACAGTAAAGTATCGGTTCTGTCTGAAATTTCCATTTACACCACTACCCAGGAGGGTTCGGTTCCGCTGGAAGATGTTTTGAAGAGTATGTATTCACTCTACGGAGAGAATCTTAAGGTTACCCCGAAATCAGATTCAGCTGATCTGAGAAGCATGCTAAAGTCTGTGCTTAAAGAAGCCGATCTCGAACGCGTTTACACTTCGGATATTAAAAAGCTTGTTTCCTGGTATCACATTCTTCTGAAATACGCTCCGGGGGTTCTGGCTTCTTCCGAACCGGAAATGGATGCTGTTTCGGATACAGTCGCAAAAAAGGCTTCAAAGCCCAAAGCAAAAAAATCAGCCACCAAAGAAGCCTGATTTCGATGCCTGCCAGGTTAAGGCTGCCCGATGGAAGGACAGCCGTTCATGAATTTTCAAGTGCATTGTTACAGGAAGGAAGCAGCAGCCAGGGTATGCTTCTTCTGTATTTTTCTGCCAATGTTGACTTTCTGCTTTCTGATTACCTCGACATTCCTTTTCTGAAAGCAGTTGAAATAGAGAAGATATCCAGGATAGACGGCATTTCCCTGCAGATTCAGGTGGAAGACAAAGCATTTCTGCATCCTGTTCGCTTCTTTTACCATGGGCCAGATAAGCAGATTCTGGAAGGAAGCATTGGTGCCGGATTGTTTAACTGGTTCTGGAATCTTCAGATTCAGGGACCTCTGCCTGCGGGCCCTTTCCGCCTGAGTATTCAATTCGGATAAGTTTTTCATTCCGGAAATTCCGGATGAAAGGAAGACCGGGATTTTGGTCGCGGAGTTTTTCGCACCGGGGAATACTCCAGTCGAGCCAGATTTCTGCAGGACTGAAAAAATCAAGTGCACGGGCCAGCGATTTTTCGCCTGCATGCTGAAGAAGAATCGCATCAATCTCCAGCTTCTTGGCAAGTTTTCTTCCTTTAAAATAGTGGTTTAAAACCAGCATTGTTTTTCCGTTGATTCTGACAAGGAAAGAACCGGATGATGCGCTTGTCTTTTCCGGCAGAATTTTCAGTGCTGCCTGGCAATTTTCAAGGGAATTCAATCTGAATCCGGCCTGAAGAAAATCTGGTTTCGGTTGCCGGGGATGAATTGAAAATAGTCTTCCTCTGCGCTCTGATCTTTCCAGAAACAGCCATTCTTTTTTGAAACGCATGCCGTACAGGCAGGATTCGGTTTCCAAATGAAATAGCGGAGAGCTCAAGGCAATCAGTATAACCAGAAAGGCCAGAACAAGATTCAGAAATTGAATTTTCCGGGAAATCAGCCAAAGCTGAAATCCGAATATGAGCGGAAAAAGCAGCAGACAAAACAGGATGGTTGGATACAGGTTTTCAACAGAGCTGCAGGGAAGTTCGTTTACCCGGGAGACAAAACCATTCAGGATGGTGATGCCATGGTGAAGAAACGTTCCGGCAAGACCTCCGAGTGAAGCGATCGGAGACAACGCGAGTACGGCTATTCCACCATAAATCAGGAGATTGGAAAAAGGAACTGCCAGCAGGTTTGACAGTAGAAAATAAACAGGAAACCGGTGGAAGTGATAGAGAATCAGCGGTAATGTGGTGATGCTGGCTGCCATGGTCACGCAGAGGTTCTCATGTATCAGGCGAAGGAATTTCTTTTCAGGCTGCCACAGTGAAGCAAGGGCCGGTTGAAAACTCAGTATGCCGAAAACGGCTGAAAAAGACAATTGATAACCCAGATCATACAGGAGATTCTGGTCTGCCATCAGGAGAATGATGCTGGCAAAGCATAGATTATTGACAGGCAGGCCTGGTTTTCGCAGGACATCCGAAAACTGCATGATGGAAAAAAGGCAGACAGCACGCAGCACCGAGGGACTGAGTCCGGTAAGCAGGGCATAAAACCATAGCATAAGGGTGATGGCCGCTGAAAACAATACTCTTCCGCCCCGGAATTTCCTCAGACCGCCGAGCAAAAGGGAGAGAAAACTGTAGATCAACGCAACATGCATGCCTGAAACGGCGAGGATATGCGTTAAACCGGCTGCAGCATAGGCTTCTTTAAGTTCGGGATCCATTTTTCTGCGGATTCCCAGAAGGAGCGCCGACATCATGGCGGCATCGCCGTTTTGGGGAAGGTATTTTTTGAATGCCGACTCCATGTAATTACGCATGAAGATGGCGGTTTGTCTGAGGGTAGGTGAGGAGTCGGCCTTCAGAAAACCGATTTTTGTATCGGGTACGGTGGCTTGCCAGTAGACGCCCTGGCTTCGGTACCAGCTTTGGGCATTGAATTCTCCCGGGATTGCCGGCGCCGGGATTCCGCGCAGTGGAATGGCTGCAAGAATGGTATGTCCGGAGCGGAATCCGGCGGCGGCCTGGCCCGGGAAGCGGAGCACAGCCTTACCCTGTGCATTTGTCCACTGGCCGTCATTTTTCCGGATGCGCAGGATTCGGGCCAGGCAGCGCCGGCTGCCGTTTTCCTGCAAATCCCCGGGCTCTGTTATCACCGCATGAAATGCCAGATGCTCCGGCAATGCTCCGGACTCCCACCGGAAAACGTGCAGCCCGGCGCCGGCAAGCCAGACCAGAAAGAAGCCCAGAGCAGTCCGTAAAATGGCTGGCAGCATCGTCTTCTTCCTGAGCGTCAACCAGATCAGCAGCCAGGCGGAAAGAAATAAAATTGAAATGAATAACAGCTTTTCAACAGAAAAACAGCCTGCGGAATAAATGCCCCCGGTCAGAAAAAGCAGCACAGGAAGCATAGGGTTTTCAGCCCATTGCCATTTAACAGGATTCATGTTGCCTCAATAGTTTGAGGCAAATAAAACGGGTGCAACCATCTTTTCAAAATATGGAAAGCCTATCCCTGCTCCGGACCCACAACCTTCTGTTGTTTGCTCGTACGGAATGCTGAGTACATGGCTGCCGTTCCGGAAACCAGCTAGGCCATAAACTGATGGGCATATTCCGGAAATAAGGTCAAAGGAACTCTCAGGACCCTGGCCAGCCTTATGTTATCTTAAATTCAGGGTTTTTATTGTCTCTGATTTTCCGGATCGGAAGATGCTGGAATTGTCCACTTGTTCCCGAATATCATCAGCGCAATGATGGAACAGAAAATGGTCGCGTCAGCAATGTTGAAAATTGGCCAGAGGGCATAGTACTGTCCACCAAGAACAGGAATCCAGTCTGGCAGAAATCCTTCCCAGATATCCACATAAATCATATCCACCACCTGTCCGTGCAGCCAGGGACTGGGACTTCCTTCCGGTGCATTCCCCAACAGCACACCGTAAAAAACGGAATCAATCAGGTTGCCGGCGGCTCCGCCCGTAATCAGGGCAATGCAGGTCAGATAGGCTTGATGTGCTTTGGTTTTGATCAGATAGAAAAGGTAATATACCAGTCCTCCGATTGCCAGAATCCGGAATGAGGTCAGTAGCAATTTCCCGTTATCCCCTCCCAGCTGCATTCCGAAGGCCATACCCGGATTAAGTGTATAATGCAATTTGAGCCAGTCACCCAGAAGTAAAATCTGACCCTGAAGGCCATATTCCATGTTGAAATGAACGAGCAGTTTGGTAACCTGATCAAGTACAATTACCAGAAAACTGAGAAGCAGGTATTTCAGTCCGGGTTTCAATGGCTCAGAGCATTCGGGTAATAAGTTCTTCCACACTGTGGCCTTCAGCCTCTGCCCTGAAATTCCGTACTACCCGGTGACGTAATACTTCAAGCGATACAGCCCTCACGTCTTCGATATCGGGCGAATATTTGCCAGCCATCAGGGAGTGACATTTTGCTGCCAGGATTAGACTTTGGGAAGCCCTTGGGCCGGCACCCCACTCCAGAAACTGATTTGCCTCCGTAGCTGCGGTATCTGTACCGGGCCGTGTTTTTGAAACCAGTCTTACGGCATACTCTGCCACATTTCTTGTTACAGGCACCCTTCTTACCAGCTGCTGAAAGGCAATGATCTCTTCTTTACCCATAACCTTCCTCACCTCGGGCGATTTTTCAGTGGTCGTTGCCTCCACAATTTTCACTTCATCCTCAAAACTCGGATAGCCAACCTTCAGATTGAACATAAAGCGGTCGAGCTGTGCTTCGGGCAGTGGATAGGTGCCTTCCTGTTCAATGGGGTTCTGGGTGGCAAGAACAAAAAATGGTTTTTCCAGAGGATATTTCTGACCTGCTACCGTAACGGCGTATTCCTGCATGGATTCGAGCAGGGCTGCCTGCGTTTTGGGAGGCGTGCGGTTTATCTCATCCGCCAGGATGATGTTGGCAAAAATCGGTCCCTGCACAAACTTGAAGTTCCTGTTGGAATCCATGGTTTCTGAACCTACAATATCGGAAGGCATCAGATCAGGCGTAAACTGAATCCGGTTAAAACTCAGGTCCAGCGCCCTTGAAACAGTTTGAATCAACAGGGTCTTTGCCAGTCCTGGTACACCAACCAGAAGGCTGTGACCCTGTGAAAAAATGGAAATAAGAAGTGACCGGACCACCGCATTCTGGCCGATTACTACTTTTCCGATCTCACTTTCCAGTTCTGCAAAGGCCTGATTCAGTGCCTGTGCTGCTTCTCCGTCATCTTTCCAGTTCATTAGATTTACAGGGCTTTAAAGTTCTTCTTCTTTCAGAATCTGGCAGTCATCAAAGTCTTTGTCACGACTGATGAATACCTCTGATTTGGTTTTTTTGAACCACTTTTTTATGCTTTCTGATTTCTTTTTTTCCAGAGCTGCAAATTGAATTTTCTGATAATCCTGTGCAAGGTTTGCTTCGTGCGGCAGAAGCTTGCTTTTGAAATACAGAATACGGGCTCCGCGTTTTCCGTCCTCTGTTTTATAGGGCATCACGCCTGTGTAAGAGCCGGGTTTAAGCGTATCGATGGTGAAGAAAATGCCCGGATCGAGATTTTCGGTAGCAATTCGTGTGCTGCCTGTCTGCGCATCTGAGAAAAAACCGCCATTCTGTGATGTTTCCTTGTCTTCTGAATATTTCCTGGCGGCTTCGCCGAAGTCCAGACTATCCTTCATCAGTGCCGTACGGATGCTGTCCAGTTTATGAAAAGCAGCCATCTGGTCTTCTTCATCCGATTCCGGGCGAATCAGGATGTGCCGGGAATTGTATTCGTTTCCCTTTTTCTCCAGCAACTGTATCAGATGATACCCGAATGCAGATTCCACGACTTCGCTCAAAGCCATCGGTTCGAGTTTAAGTGCTGCAGACTCGTATTCCGGAACCATGGCTCCCTTTGCCCAGAATCCCAGGTTGCCTCCTTCTTTTGCAGAACCAGGGTCCTGAGAATATGCCTTCGCCAGGAATCCAAAATCTTCGCCGGCCAGAATCCGGGCCTTCAGATCTTCCAGTTTCTGCCTTGCCGCCTGCTTGTTTTTCCGGCTTACCTGACTAAAACGCACTATCTGGCCCACCTCAACTTCGGTTGAAAAGAATGGAAGTGAATCCCTGGGAATTTGATTGAAAAAACGCTTTACCTCACTTGGCGTTACCTTCACGTTTTTACTGATGCTTTCCTGAATTTTCTGAATCAGCATCTGTTCTTTGACCTCTTTTTTTAATTCGGCCTTGAACTGGTCGATGGATTTTTTATAATACTCTTCCAGTTTTTCCTTCGAACCAATGGCCTGAATCATGTATGCCATCCTTCGGTTGAGCTGGTCTTCAACCATATTGTCTTCAACGGACACGGAGTCAATCTCCGCCTTTGCCAGCATCATTTTATTGATAAGAAGCTGCTCGAAAACCTTGCATTTAAGTTCCTCTGAGGGAAGTCCGGTATTTTGCTGCCTGGCCTGAAGGAAGCCCAGTTCTACTTCAGACTGCAGCAAAATCTGATTGTCTACCCTGGCAATGATTTTATCGGCAATCGTAGTTCCAGCGTACTGGGCTCTGCTGATCAGAGAGGCCAGCAGCATGATACTGGTATAAAAAAGTCTGGATTGCCGCCTCATGAATTGTTTTTCAAAAAACGGGGCGAACCAATGACCCGGTCCGCCCCAGTTTTTAATCCTATGTAAATTTACTTGGTAATGAGCTTTTTCACCAATGCCTGATCGATGGAAATGCTGGTACGGGATTTCATGCTGTCAATCCATTCTTTTTCCAGAAAATTCTGATAATCTGAAATTACAGCACCACGGGCCTCTTCAAAGGTTTTTTCTCTTGGAGCCTCAGTTGCATTGACTACCACATAGTTAAGTCTTCCGTTGTTCTCAATGGTATAGGTTCCTGGTGTCCATGTCTTCAGCATATCAAGGGTTTTGTTCTCTTCCTTCTGAAACAGACCCTCCGTAACATTAAGACTAAGTGGTTCGGCTGCAGTTGCAAGGCGTTCCATTATTTTGGGAGAATCAGAGAATACCTTGAAACTTACCCTGCGACTGTTTGCATCCGTTGAAGCAAGGCCGATTTTTCCCGAGTCCTTCACAGAAATCCGGTTGCGGTCAATACCCATTGAAACCAGGGAATCGGCTACATGATTTGCTCGTTTAAGTGAAACAGCTGACTTTTCATCTTTGGCTGCGATTCCAAAAACTTCCAGCGTAAGTGATTTATCCCTTTTCAGGGCTTCGGCATGTCCTCTCAGATTACCTCCGTTTACAAGTCCGCTTGAAGCATTCTTAGCGCCGTATCGAACTGCATCAAAACGAAGATCAGTTACTTCGAAGCGGCCCTGCGAGAGTTTGGCACGGACATTATCAAGTATTTTAGGATTGGCGCAGCTGTAAATTGTTGCCTTTACCCGCTCTCCCCAGGCATATTTGGACTTATTGGACGCATGATACTTTTTGAGCCCGCTTGTATCTTCGAGTGCCTTTGTCCAGACTTTCTGGTCCATGAGTGTGAAAAGCAAAATACCGTCACGATACTCCTTTACCAGCATTTTATAATCTTCGTATTTATCATTCAGGTGAGTCTCTTCATACTCCAGTATGCACTCATCAGCGTAATCTTTATAAATGAGCTTCATCTGATAATCCGGGGCATTGGACTCCGTAAGCATCTGCTTTTTTTCTGCGTATTTCCAGAAATCCCGGAGGGTATAGTTCTTTTCTTTGATGCTGATCAGAACCTCATCCAGTTTTTTTTCCGCCATGTCAAACTTCCATTTTCCTTTGGTAAGGTTGCTGTCTGCTTTTGAAACAGCATAGGCGAGGAGGGTTTTGTTTTCTTTAAAACCATTTTCTTTTCTCAGCTTGCTTATAAGGAAACTCTTATTGAGCTCAGAACGCGAATCCTTGGATACTTTCGACTCCAGAGATGGCTTCAGATCTTCAAATGGCTCAAGTGTTTTTCTGCTGATCAGTTTTACAATGTGCCAGCCAAAGGGAGTCTGAAATGGCTCTGAATATCGCCCGGTATCTCGGAGCGCAAAAGCGGCGTTTTCGAAAGAAGGAACCATGGTTCCGGTGCCGAATGCCGGCAGTATGCCACCTTTTGTCTTGGAATCACTATGGTCGGAGAATTCAAGGGCAAGCGCAGAAAAGTTACCTCCTTTTTTCAGCCTGTCGTAGATATCAAAGATTTTCTTCCTTGCAGCTACTGAATCTTCAGCTGGCATGCCGGGATTTGCACGAACCATGATGTGGGCAACGGTGACCTGACCCTGAGATGGCCTGCGGTCGTTTACCTTCAGAATGTGGTATCCGAATTGTGTCCTGATGGGATTGGAAATGGAACCTTTGGCCGTTTTGTAAGCAGCATCTTCAAACGGATAAACCATCTGCATGGCGGTAAAGAATCCAAGGTTGCCGTCGTTGAATTTTGCCGAAGGATCTTCTGAATTCTCCTTGGCCGACTTCTCAAATGATTCACCTGCAAGGATTCTCCTTCTGATATCCATGATGCGGTTATATGCCGCCAGCGTGTCTTTAGGATCTGCCTTTGGGTCGCATTTTATCAGAATATGGGCCGCACTGACCTCCTCCTTCATACGCTCGTAGGCTTCTGAAACAAGTTTCTGAGTTACAGACTTATCGGTAAGGTATGGTTTTGCAAGTTGCTTGCGGTATCCTTCAAGTTCCCTTTTGAATGAATTGGTTGTATCGAGACCCTCTTTTTCTGCATCCATTACCTTAAGCTTGAAATTCACATAGAGGTCAAGATATTCCTTTACGCTCTTTTCGGTATTGGCATCAGCAGAATTGGAATTGTTTTTGTTGTACACATAGCGGAATTCCCTGAACGGAACGCTTGTTTTTCCTATGGTAATGATGGCTTTATCTTCCTCTGTAACTGCTGCTGCAACAGATTTAGTCTGCGGTTTTTTGCCGGCAACAGGTTTTTTCTGTCCGAACGACTGCTCTGCAGTCATAAGAGTAATCGAAAAAATAAAGGGCAAATATTTAGAATTCAACATATTCCGAATTATTCTATGTCCTAAAAAATTGTGGTGCAAGAATAGTAAAAATTGACGTGAAAAATGCAGTTCAATTTTCTGAGTCAAATCCCTTGCCTGAACCTGCTTGAAAGGCAGCAATATTCTCTATTTTCGCCCCGATTATCTTATGAGAATTGCCGCTGTAGATATTGGTTCGAATGCCATCCGGCTTCAGGTCTCTTCCCTGATTCGCTACAACGGCAGAGACAGCATAAAAAGCCTGGAATACATCCGGTTCCCCCTTCGTCTTGGACAGGATGTGTTCCGGCTTGGAAAGATTGAAACTGAAACCGCTGACCGCTTTGTAAGGCTGATGCAGGCTTTCCGCATTCTGCTGGATTTGTATGAGGTAGCCGCATACCGGGTATGTGCTACCTCAGCTTTTCGTGATGCAGGCAACGGAGCGGCAATTGCGCAGAGAGTACTGGATGAAACCGGCATTGTGATTGATGTGCTGAGCGGCGATGAGGAAGCAGCCCTCCTTGGTCTGGCTTTGTCCAGGTTTATAGATGAAGGCTGCAACCTTCATATTGATGTCGGAGGAGGCAGTACTGAGTTAAATCTTTATTACAAAAGGGAAAAAATAGCATCCAATTCCTTTAACCTTGGGTCTGTGAGGCAAATGGCCGGCCCTGCTGCTTCCCGAACCTGGTTGGAGGTAGAAGAGTGGCTAAGAAAGTACCTGCTGCCCGAGTATCTTCCTGTTCTGGCAATCGGAACGGGCGGTAATATTTCCAAGTTGTACGACCTTCATCCGGGCAAGAAGAAGAAACAGAAATCGCTGAGCCTTTCTGAATTGCAGGCGGTTCACCTTATGGTTTCCAGGATGACTGTAGATGATCGAATACATCAGCTGATGCTAAATCCGGACAGGGCAGATGTAATTGTTCCTGCTTCTGAAATTTACCTTCAGACCCTACATCTGGCTAAAGCAAAGAAAATTCTTATTCCTGATCTTGGCCTGAAAGACGGAATCATAGAAACGCAGTACCGCAAGGTGAAAAATCTCATCCCAGCCTATTCTTCAACAATTTAATGTTAACTATTAATTCACTATGATAAACACCAGATCTGTATTTATTGTCTCTGCCGTTCGCACCCCCATCGGAAGTTTCGGTGGGATACTCAGTTCTTTTTCTGCTGTTCAGCTCGGATGTGCTGCCCTTAAAGGCGCAATGGAAAAAGCAGGTATCCCGGCTTCAGAAGTGCAGGAGGTTATTATGGGCAATGTTGTTTCATCCAATCTAGGCCAGGCACCTGCACGTCAGGCAGCACTCGCAGCAGGTATTCCGGATACCGTCCCCTGCACTACCATCAATAAGGTCTGCGCTTCCGGTACCAAGGCCGCCATGTGGGGTGCCCAGTCCATTATGCTCGGACAGGCAGATGTGGTTGCTGTTGGCGGGATGGAAAGCATGAGCAACATTCCCTATTACATACCCAAAGCCCGTTTCGGTTATAAATATGGAAACGGCGAGCTTGTAGACGGGCTCGATAAAGATGGCCTTCAGGATGTGTACCAGCGCAAGGCCATGGGCGTTTTTGCCGATGCCACCGCCGCTCATTTTGGCATTACCCGTGAGATGCAGGATGAATTTGCCATCAATTCCTACAGGAAATCGGCAGCTTCAACAGCTTCCGGACATTTCAAAAATGAAATCATTCCAATAGCCATTCCGCAGAAAAAAGGGGATGCCCTGATGCTGGCTGAGGATGAGGAATATAAGAATGTCTTTTTTGATAAAATTCCGGGACTTCGACCTGCTTTTACTCCGGACGGTACCGTCACCGCTGCCAACGCTTCCACCATAAATGATGGTGCTGCTGCGCTGATTCTGGCCAGTGAAGATGCCGTAAAGCGCCTCAACCTGAAGCCAATCGCCCGCATTGTCTCTTTTTCAGATGGCGAACAGGCTCCTGAATGGTTCACTACCGCACCGACCTTGTCCGTCCCGCGCGCCGTGAAGCTGGCTGGAATCAACATGGATCAGATTGATTTCTTTGAAATAAACGAAGCATTTTCAGTTGTCCCGCTGGCATTTGAAAAAATACTTTCTGTTCCGGATGAAAAAATGAATGTCGCCGGCGGTGCTGTCTCCCTTGGCCATCCCCTGGGTGCTTCCGGCGCCCGCATCATCACCACACTCTGTCATGTTCTGCATGCAAAGGGTGGAAAATTCGGGGCCGTCGGAATCTGCAACGGGGGAGGAGGTTCCTCAGCCATGGTGCTTGAAAAAATCTGATTGTCAAGATGGAAGGCAGCTGGAAGACGGGGTTCATCCGCTCCGGCCCCATCCTGCTGGAATATAAAATGCAGGCCAGGGCCGGAAAGCCCTGGCTTCTTTTTTTGCATGGATACGGGCAGGACTACACTGCTTTTCACCCGGTTTACGAAGTGGCCGCTTCTGATTTTTCTTTTTTGGCAGTCCATCTTCCTCTTCACGGGGAGAGCATTATTGAGAGGAAGGGCATTTTGTCTAAGGAAGAATGGGCTTCATGCCTGGAAGAATTGCTTGGCAGGCTCGCAACCGGTCCGGTTCGGGCCATTGCTTTCAGCATGGGAGCAAAATTTCTTCTTGCCGCAACAGAAAAAAAGCCAGCCCTTTTTACGGAACTGATTCTTCTGGCTCCTGATGGTCTTGTTATGAATCCCTGGTACGGACTGGCTACCGGAACTACTGCAGGAAGACTTTTGCTCCGCATCTTTATTCGTTTGTTTCCTGCGTTCCGCTGGTTAATTTCATTTCTGGCAGCAATGCGAATTGTAAGGCCGGCGCTGAAGCGCTTTGCCTTTGCCGAACTCGGGAGCAGCATGGGAAGAAACAGGGTTCTGGATGTCTGGCTGCTTTTTCGTAAACTCTGGCCTGATCTGAATCTTCTCTCAGAACAATGTAGGAATAAGCCTGTCCGGGTTATTGTTTACCTTGGTCGCTTTGATGGTATTTTACCGCTTTCCCGCTACTCCAAATCATGAATAGAGAAAGCTGGATGCAATGGAAGATT
>Ga0068872_10003026_pt1 | contig 12957 bp, 5 predicted proteins | sample NOAtaG_7_FD_66441 | JGI IMG/M metagenome (GOLD analysis project Ga0068872, IMG submission 66441) | Freshwater lake microbial communities from Lake Erie, under a cyanobacterial bloom - NOAA_Erie_Diel1S_2200h metaG | ecosystem: Environmental > Aquatic > Freshwater > Lake | place: USA: Ohio, Lake...
GGCATCGGTGGCGGAAAAGCCATGTTGGCAGCCATGGCCCTCGGCGCAGAGGGCGTTCAGGTAGGGAGCAGGTTTGTTGCCTCTGTAGAATCGAGTGCACACTTTCACTTCAAAGAAAAAGTGATCGGGGCAAAAGAGGGCGACACAGTGCTCACCCTTAAAGAGGTAACGCCTGTGAGGTTGATGAAAAATGAATTTTACAAACAGCTAGAGGAGGCCTACAGCAAAGGAACAAATGCAGATGAATTGAAATCAATTCTCGGACGAGGAAGATCCAAAGTAGGCATGTTTGAAGGCAATCTGGTAGAAGGTGAGTTGGAGATCGGACAGGTATCAGCCCAACTCAAAGAGATTCTCCCTGTCTCAAAAATCATTGAAAACATGCTTCATGAGTACGACAATGCCTTAAAATCAATTTGCAGAATAATCTAAGCCCTGCAAAACACTATCTTTATGCACTTTATTAAACATATGCAATCAATACCATCGCTGTTGGGAAGCAAGGCTCAGCAATTGCTGGAGCACAAATGCCAGACCATTTTACCTGAACAACTTACCTTACCCGGTCCCGATTTCATCGACCGCACCTTTCTGCAAAGCAATCGGAATTTACCTACCATCCGATCCATCAAAAGCCTCTACGCTCATGGCCGATTGGGGAATACCGGTTACTTGTCTATTTTGCCGGTAGACCAAGGTATTGAGCACAGTGCAGGCGCTTCTTTTGCGCCTAATCCTATTTATTTTGACCCTGAAAATATTGTAAAACTGGGATTGGAATCCGGCTGTAATGCTGTTGCTTCAACCTATGGTGTGCTGGCAAATGTAGCTCGTCGCTATGCCCATCATATTCCTTTTGTGGTGAAAATCAATCACAATGAATTTCTCAGTTATCCCAATAAATATGACCAGATCATGTTCGGAACCATCAAAGATGCCTGGAACATGGGTGCAGTTGCTGTGGGTGCAACTATTTATTTTGGTTCGGCAGAATCCTCACGCCAAATCGTAGAAGTTGCAAAGGCTTTCGAAATGGCGCACGAATTGGGAATGGCTACCATCCTTTGGTGCTATCTGCGAAATTCAGGTTTTAAAAAAGATGGTGTTGACTACCACACAGCGGCAGACTTGTCATCACAGGCCAATCATCTGGGTGTAACCATACAGGCTGATATCATCAAGCAGAAACTGCCAACCAATAATGGAGGCTACACTGCACTCAACTACGGAAAAACACATGACAAAGTGTATAGTCAACTGAGCAGCAATCACCCAATTGATCTATGTCGTTACCAGGTGCTCAATTGCTATAGCGGCCGCATTGGGTTAATAAACTCCGGAGGCGAATCCAAAGGAGCATCAGATCTTGCTGAAGCAGTTGAAACTGCCGTAATAAACAAAAGAGCGGGTGGCCAGGGACTGATTCTTGGTCGTAAAGCCTTCCAAAAGCCCTTTCAGGATGGCGTCAATTTGCTCAATGCCGTGCAGGATGTTTATCTCGATAAATCCATTACCCTTGCCTAAGGTACATGACCTGGTTTAAGCGAATCAAAGAGGGGATTACCACCTCGACAAAAGACAAAAAAGAGACTCCTGAAGGACTGTGGTATAAATGTCCGGAGTGTAAAAACATTCAAACCTCTGATGATCACGAAAACAATTTGTGGGTATGCAGTTCCTGCAATTACCACCACAGAATTGGATCAGAGGAGTATTTTCAGATTCTTTTTGATGAAGGAAATTATACAGAAACAGAAGCCAATCTCACATCAGGAGATCCGCTTCAATTCAATGATACCAAAAAATATACCGAGAGGCTTGCCGATGCGCACAAAAAAACGCCACTCAAAGATGCCATTCGAACAGCATATGGTGTTGTAGGTGGACAAAAACTAATGATTGCCTGCATGGATTTTCAATTTATTGGAGGTTCCATGGGTTCAGTTGTGGGAGAAAAAATTTCCCGCGCTATCGATCATTGCATTGCAAGCCAAACACCCTTGATGATTATTTCAAAATCAGGTGGGGCAAGAATGATGGAAGCCGCATTTTCTTTGATGCAAATGGCAAAAACATCTGCCAAGCTGAGTTTACTCGCCCGTGCTAAAATCCCATATATTTCTTTCTTAACCGATCCTACTACCGGAGGGGTTACAGCATCTTATGCCATGTTGGGTGATTTGAACATCGCCGAGCCGGGAGCGCTTATCGGCTTTGCCGGTCCCCGGGTGGTAAAAGAAACCATCGGAAAGGAATTGCCTCAGGGATTTCAAACAGCTGAATTTGTCTTAGAAAAAGGATTTCTTGATTTGATTGTCAGCCGCACCGAACTCAAGCAAAAAGTAACAGAACTTCTCTTGCTTTTCAATCACTAATCGAGCAGCAAGATTCATCCCTGCATCCCATCAAGATACAGTGGACTTGGGCTTTTTGCTTTCCAAATAGTTGCAGATTTCACTTACAATGCGCTCTGAAGCTTTGCCATCCCACAACCAAGTTTCGTTTCGCCTTCTTGTCGCAGGCTGTATGTTAGCTTTTACAGCAATGGCAATCTCATCAGCGTGTAGGTTCATCAAGTGATTGGTCCCCTGTTCAATAGTAATACGCAGCTCGGTTGTTTCCCTTATGGTAAAACACGGAATCCCGAAATAAGATGATTCAATCTGAACACCGCCGGAATCACTAATCAAGCATACGCTTTCTTTCATCAACTTCAAAAATTCTATGTATCCCAAAGGCTCTGTCATTCTTATGTGAGGGATTTCTAGCCGGGAGTAATCTCCGGTTTGTTGAAGCATTTTCAAGGTACGGGGGTGCACCGGAAAAACAACAGGTATAAAGGCTGCAATCTTCAATATGGTATCAACAAGCATGTTGAGATTGTCTGGATTGTCGACATTAATCGGACGATGAAATGTGGCAAGACAATAAGGCTGTTTGATACCCAGATTGGAAATAACCTGGTTGCTGTTAAGTAGGGGCAACATCTTTACAAGGGCGTCGATGATGGTGTTACCTACCAACTTGATTTTGGCATCTTGAATTCCTTCGTTTCTTAAATGAGTCATACCCGCAGGTTCTGTAACAAAAAGTAAATCAGCTAAGGAATCGGTCAATATCCTGTTTCTTTCCTCCGGCATATCCATGTCTCCGCTTCTTAGTCCGCTTTCAATATGAGCAAGCGGTATTCGCAATGATGCTGCTGCAAAGGCACAGGCAAAAGTGCTGTTAACATCACCGATTACAATTACCAGATCAGGCTTATATGATAAAAAAACTTTTTCAGACTCAACAATGATTTTTCCCACACTTTCACTGTTGCTGCCACCGCTGATACCCAAACAAAAATCAGGTTTTCTGAGTTCCAGCTGGTCAAAAAAAACATCGCTCATTTGCTGGTCAAAATGTTGACCCGTGTGAAGCACTTGGTATTCATATCCTTTTAACCGAAAGAGTTTTTCGAGATAAACGGTTTTGATAAAATTGGGCCTGGTTCCCAGGCAGACAAGTATTTTTTTCATTGTTTCTCACATCCTTCAGCAGCAGGTATTTTTCAGCATATACGCTGCATCATCAGGTTTCTTTCAAAGTTAACTGACATTTCCATTCAGCCTCGAAAACAAAAATTATTTTTAGACAAACAAACTCTACCTGTTATTTCGGATGAATAAAACCCAAAAAAAAGAGCCCATTCAGGGCTCTATTTAATTTTTTTAGTACTGGTGATTACTTAAGGATTTTGAATTCCGTACGACGGTTTTGCTGATGTAATTCATCTGTGCATTTCACGCCATCCTTGCAATCATTTACAAGCATGGATTCGCCAAAGCCTTTGTAGTCTATCCTGTCCTTTTTAATTCCTTTTTTAACAATATAATCAAAAGCTGACTTGGCTCGCTTATCAGATAAGCGTTGGTTATACTTGTCGGTTCCGCGGGCGTCTGTATGAGCACCCAATTCAATTCGAATAGAAGGGTTATCAGAAAGGATTTTCACCACATTATCAAGTATAGGGAAAGCCTCTTTTCTGAGCTTATATTTATTATAGTCATAGAAAATCTGACCTGGCCCCTCCAGTACAATTGGTTTCTCAACCTCCAGTTTTTTCAAATCAAAATCATTTTGGATGGTGGCATTGTCTTCCTTGCCTTTTGTACTTAGTTCAATTGTTCTGGGAAAATACTCGGCCTTTCTGGCATGAATAGTATATTCACTTTCTTCCAGTAATTTAAAAGAGTATTCTCCATTTGAATCCGTGATTACAGAGTCTGTTGTTTCAGATGATTTGTTTACGAAAACCACCGATACACCTGAAAGAGGCAGTTGATCTGAAGTAATCTTGCCTTTGGCGAACAAGACAGGGGGATTAACCACGAATTCATAAATCATGTCTGCTCCTGCCCTGTTGGAGGAAAGATAACCTGTTTTGCCATCGGTATTGAGTATAAAACCAAAATCATCTGCTTTGGTGTTCAAAGGATAATTAAGATTCATCGGCATGGTGTATCTGCCGCTTTCATACTTGGAAACAAGCACATCTGTTCCGCCCATCGATTTGTGTCCATTGGAAGAAAAATAAAGCTTGCCTTTCTCGCTGAAAAACGGAAAACCTTCATCGAGGGCAGTGTTTACCGGAACTCCTAAATTTTCCGGTTTTCCCCATTGTCCGTTTTCAAGTGTGCACACCCATAAATCAAATCCACCCTGTCCACCTGGCATGTTGGATGAAAAATACAGGCGATTTCCGTCAGGACTCAGACAAGGATGCTGGCAAGAGTATTCTTTGCTGTTGTAAGGAAAATCAGCAGCTGTTTGCCATTCATTATTAACCAGTGAATCCATCTGAATTTTTAGCATCATAGGAACATCATATTTCTCTGATGCCTTGATGCCTTCGGAATTGTTATTGGTGAAATAAACCACATTCCCTTTTGCAGAAAATGAGGCAGGCCCCTGATGGTAGTCACCATTAATTTTTCCTTTCAGGGCCTCAGGTTTACTGAATTTACCATCCTTATCCTTCTTTACAAAATACAAATCCTGGAATGAATTGAGTGTTGCAGGATTCTGCTTGGATGCCTTTTTTGTTACTTCTTCACCTACCACAACGATACCGTCTTTGTAAAGCGTAGGGGAATACGCTGAAACCAAACCACTGATATTCGCATTTTTTACGGAATAGCGAGTTGTGTCTTTCAAAAACTGACCTAAATCAGAACAGGAATTCAACATCAGTTGCGCTGCAAAATCTCCGGGCTTTTCTGATAGATATTCTTTAAACTGCTCTTGCGCTTCGTTGTACTTACCCAAGCTCATCAAAACTTTACCATAGGCAAGTCGTGCTTCACCCAATGATGTTTTTGAATCCTTAACTCCCAAGGCATAATACTTCTCCGCCTGCACATAATTATTGTTGTTGCGGTAACAATCAGCCAATTTGAGTGCAACATCAGGATTAGCCTTTTTTAGGTATGATTTCTCATAATATTTAGCCGCTTTGGCATAAGCAATGTTCTGGTACTGGGTATCCCCAAGCTCTTTGTAATAGTTTGCACAACCTTGGAGCATGATACCAGCCATGAGAAATCCCAAAATTTGGGGGAAAAATCTGTTCAATCTGGTTTTTCTTTTAAATGTCGTCATTTGCATAATTCTGAACCGGTTTCTGTTTTAGAAATACCTTGGATTTTTTGCTTTCACAGCATCTTTTCCAAAATCATAACCCAACATAATTTCGAGTGATCCGTTGCTGAACTTACCGATACGGGAGTAAGAGTAATCATAGCTTGCTCCTGCCCTGAATTGTCTGGAGATTTGATATTCTGCAAGCAGAATAAAAGAATCCCCTGTTCTGAAAGAAGCACCAAGCCAAAAAGTCTCATAAAAGAGTGCATTCAGATTCAAATCAGCCTGAAAAGGGGCAGCCGGTTGGTATTTAAGAAGGAATGATGGCTTGAGCATGATGTTTGAACCTACATCAAAAACATATCCACCGGTGAGGAGATAATGACGGCGGAAAAGCGTGCTTCTGTCAAGATTGAAATCGAATGCTCTGTCAGGTTGCTTTCCAATGAGAGTTGGCACGGAGAAACCCAGATACGATTTGCGGGTGTAATAGTAAACACCAAAACCGGCGCGGGGACCCCAGAAACTTCTGGCTTGTAAGGCAAGGTCATTTGATTCCCATGCAAAGGGATTATCTAGTCCAAGATTGATGGCGCCGGCACTGATACCGAAAGCCAACTTCCCTTTTTGTGAAACACGGATATGGTAGCTGTAATTTAGCACTAGGTCGTTTCGCCTTTGTTTACCAACACGGTCGTTTACAAACACAAAACCAAGACCCATTTTCTGACTCTTGATGGGAGCATCGAGCGCCAAAAGGTTGGTTCTGGGAGCTCCATCACCATAACCCAGCCACTGGCTTCGGTGCAACACATTTGCAGAAGCATATTTATGGCTTCCTGCATAAGCCGGATTCAAAAATAAGCCGTTAAACATGTAATGGCTGATCATTGGGTCTTGTTGCGCGCGTGAAACACTGAACGAACCCAAAAAAAGAACCATAAGAATGAGCCTTTTCATGTCATTTGTTTTTAAATTTTTCATGTTTTTTTCCTCCCTCTTTTATCTTCTAAGTTCAACAAATCCCTTGTTTAATTCGGATCCCGGAATTTCCAAAATCAGGAAATATGTACCATCTGGCAAGTCTGTACCATTGTTGCCTTTTCCATCCCATTCATTTGCGTAATTATCCTTGCTATAAACAATATTTCCCCAACGGTTAAATACCAAGAACTTGTTCACAGGATATAGTTCAATCGAACCGATGACATAGGTATCATTTTTGCCATCGCCATTTGGTGAAAAGCCTTCAGGCAGTTTGAATTCGAGCGGTTGAGTCAACCTGATGCTTGCTGTTCCGGTACAACCGCTGGCATCGGTTACCAGAACTGTATAATTACCCGCTCTTAAACCAATTGGATCCTCAATAGAGGAAATGCCATTGCCCGAAGAATCAGTCCATGCATAAGTAAAGGGTCCTATGCCTCCAACAAGACTCAGGTATATTTCACCATCCGTTTTATTAAATGCACTTACCCCATGGTTGCCCGGATACTCTTTTCGGGTTAGGCTTACTGTAATTGGTGGTGAAGGAGTAACTTCAATCTTGATTGTATCAGAGGTTGATTTACATTGTTGTGATGTAAACACATCCACATAATAAACCCCTGCAGTGTTTACTGTTATCGAATTCCCTGTTGCTCCGGTAGACCATTCATAAAAAGGAGCGGAGCCTACGCTAAAGGTGATACTTCCTCCACCACAGGCGCTGATGTTGCCTGTTTGGGTAATCACAGGTTTGGGAAGTGTATCTCTTACCACCACATTGGTATTTGGGAAAGAACGGGCAGTACAGCCATTAGCATCGGTTACAATCACGAAATAATTACCCCCTTCCTTAATGGTTACTGATTGGGCATTTCCAATCTGTTGATTGGGCGGAGGTGTTGTTACTTTAAACCATTGATAATTGGTGAAAGAACCAGTTTGAAGAACCACTGAATCGCCCTTACAGAAGGTTTGAGAACCGGATGCATTAACAAGGGCAAAAGGTTCCGGGAATACGGTAACTGTAAATGGCAAGGAAGTGGCAGAGCAGGCTCCCTGGGTAACAGTAACAGTATATGTACCCGATAAATTTACCGTGATGCTGTTAGAAATTGAATTGTTACTCCAAAGATTTCCACTGCTTGCTGAGGAGGTCAATGTTACCGATCCTCCCTGACAAAATGAAGTTGGTCCACCCGCTGTAATTTGAGGTGTTGCTATGGCAGGACTAACATTCACCTGGGTAAGTGGAGATGTTGAAGAACATCCGTTTGCGGAAGTAACCGTGCATGAATAACTTCCTGTGGCTGTTACTGTGATGGTTTGTGTTGTTTCACCATTCGGAGTCCAAAAGTAAGAAGTTGCTCCCGGGTTTGCACTTAACACAACATCCTGCCCCTGACAAATGGTGGTAGGGCCATCAGCAGTAACATTTGCAAGAACAGGCGTAAGAAGTGTAAGGTCTAAACTATCTGTTACACTACCGCAAATGTTAGTAATGGTAAGGTAGTATCTTCCTGTTTGTGTAGCCGTAATGGTATTGGTATTCACCGGACCTGATATTACTCCCGTAGAGGTAGTCCAGGCAAAGGTGGTGTTAACAGGATAGGTTCCGGCATTGATGATGTTAGAAGTATTACAAACCGACAATGGTGCTCCCAATTCGAGGGAAGGAGGAGCGAGTGCGGTATTTACATTAATCGTATCTGTAGAACTACAGGATGTTGCTGTGATACTTACATTCACTATGTAATCTCCACTAACTGTTGCTTGTATACTGGCATTGCTGGAAGTAAAGCCTCCCGGGCCGGTCCAGGCATAATTAAATGTGGTATTGGTTCCTGCTGTCAGCTGAACCCCACCGCAATTGGCTGTATCATTCCCCAAATCAAGGGAAGGAGGAACAAGAATATTCAGCGTGGCTGAATCGGTGGCAGTCACACCACATCCATTGGTAACCACTACCGAATAAACACCATTGGTGCTTACATAATTTGTTTGGGTATTGCTGAGTGTTTCAGGACCTGTCCAGCTGTATGACATTCCAGGGTTTCCGGCATCCAGTAGAACAGAGTCAATACAATCTGTAAATGGACCCCCCAGATTAACAACCGGTGTGGTGGTCTCCAGGTTTACATTGATGGCATCTGTTACTGAACATCCCTGTCCGCTTGAAACAGTTACCGTTACAGAATAGGTACCGGATTGATTGATGGTCACCTGTGCGTTTGTAGAGGTAAAGCCGGCTGGGCCTGTCCATTGTATGGTGGTTCCGCTTGGGAATGTACCTGCGTTGAGTGTAACCGATCCGCCACATTGAGATGTATCAGGTCCGAGGGATACTACTGGTACAGGATTGATGTTTACGATGGCAGTATCACTCACAGCGAAACCACAGCCATTTGTAACAGAAACGATGTAGGTACCACTGGTTGTTACATAATTAGTTTGCGTATTGTTGAGTGCCTCAGGTCCTGACCAAGTAAATGTGAAGCCAGGATTTCCTGCATCAAGCAAGAGAGAGTCTGCACATAGGTTAAATGGCCCGCCAAGATTTACAACTGCTGTATCTGAGTTCAGATTTACATTGATGGCATCTGTGCCGGTACATCCTTGGGTATTGGTAACTAAAACGGAATAAGAGCCGGTGGCATTTACAATAACAGTTGGTCCGTTATTGCCGCCCACAATACCGGGGCCTGTCCACAAATAGGTCGTTCCCACAGGGAAATTACCCGCAGAAAGGGTGATGTTTCCACCGCACTGGGCAGTGTCAGAACCAAGTGAAACTGTTGGTGGTGGATTCAAATTAACCTCTGCAGAATCGGTGCTTGATATTCCGCAGCCGTTGGTAACTGTAACTATATATGTTCCGGCTGCAGAAACCCAATTAGTTTGGGTATTATTAAGAACTTCAGGGCCTGTCCAACTGAATAACATACCTGGGTTTCCAGCATTGAGCAGGACAGAGTCTGCACAGTTGTTGTAAGGCCCTCCAAGATTAACAACAGGCGCAATGGTATCAAGATTAACATTAATCTGGTCTGTGGATGAGCAACCGAATGAATTTGTAACTGTTACTGAGTAGGCGCCGGTCTCGTCAACAACAACAGTGTCTTGGTTAGCATTACCCACGATTCCGGGACCAGTCCATACGAAGGTCGTTCCTAATGGGAAAGTACCGGCGACTAATGTCAAGGACCCACCGCAGGCAGATGTATCTGAGGGTAGGTTAATGACAGGCAATGAATTAATGGTAACAGAAACGGTATCTGAAGTAGATGATCCGCAAGCATTCGTTATAGTAACCATATAGTTTCCGGTGCCCACATTAATGGTTTGGGTTGCCGGTAAACCGGGTGCTCCGGTCCAAGCATAGCTTGTATTTGCATCTCCGGCTCCCGCGTCCAGCGTAACAGTTCCGCCGCATTGGGTGGTATCTGTGAATTGAGGGGCAACAGGTAACTGATCGAATGTTCCAACATAAATACTGTCCGTAGATATACAGGCATTTTGAACAACCACAAGTGAATAAATACCGGATGTATCGGTGACTGCCACAGCAGATGATGAGCCACTCACGAATCCGGGGCCGGTCCAAGCATAGGTAGATCCAGGGCTGAATGTACCTCCTGTTAAAATCACATTATTCCCGCTCAAAATACATTGCAGAATAGAATCAACACCATTGTTGATGTTTACTGAGAATGGCGTACCGATGGTTATGTTAATGGAATCCCTAGTGGTTCCACAAGCATTGGTCACATCAACAAAATATAAACCGGTTTGGCTAAAAGTTCTTACTGCTTGTGCCGGACCATTATCGTTCCAGGTGTAAGTGAATCCTTGGTTACCTGCGTCTACAGTTACAGAGGACTGACAAACTGTTGTGTCGGAAACAAGGTTTACAACAGGTAATTGGGTTGAAATTTGAACGGAAGCCGAATCAGATGCTGTACAACCGAAAACATTGGTTACACTTACATTGTAAACATTTGTGCCAAGCTGAAACACAGAAATAATTTGCGTGGTATCTGCAGCGGTAATCCCCTGCCCTGTCCAAACAAAATCAGATCCGGCATTGCCTGCGTCAAGCAAAACAGCGGCATTACAGGCTGAAGCATCACTGATGCTAACAACCGGAGTAGGATTCAAGGAAACCTGTGCGGGAGCACTTGTTGTTGTTCCGCATCCGTTTGTGGCAGCTGCAATGTAGGATCCGCTTTGGTTCACAATGATTGAACCTGTTGTATCTGTTAATGCTGTTCCATTCCGAGTCCAAGAGTAGGTGTTTTGTGGACCTCCTGCTGTTAGCGTAATACTGCTGGCACAGGTGTCATAAGGTCCACCAAGATTCACAACCGGAAGGGTACCATCTAAGTTGACAAGGATGGTATCGGATGACTGACATCCACCCTGAAGAGAAACCAAAACGATGTAGGTACCTGTTTGAGTGACTGTCAGTGTTGGTTGATTTCCTCCGATTGGCTGACCATTACGAGTCCACTGGTAGGAGTTAGCACCGCTTATTCCGGAATTCAAAATAAAAGTGCCTCCGCACTGCTGAACATCCGGACCAAGGTCTATACTAGGATCAGAAAGAAATTCAACATTCACGGAGTTGCTTACTGTGCTTCCGCAACCATTGGTAACTGTTACAAAATAAGCTCCGGTTGTTGTTACATTGTAAGTTTGGTTGGTATCTGCCGCGGTGGTTCCTACTCCGGACCAATCATAACTTGAACCAGGATTACCGGCATCCAGTGATACCGTATCGGCACAGGTGGAGATGCTGCTGCCTAAATTAACCGTAGGTAGTGTGTTGTCGAGATTAACAAGTTTAGTGTCACTGGCGGTACAGTTGTTAGCATCTGTAATAGTGAGGGTATATGTTCCTGTTTCGTTCACCAGCACAGTATCATTGTTGCTGCTACCCAAGATTCCGGGGCCTGACCATACATAGAGTGAAGCTTGCAAGGGAGAAATAAGTTGGAGTGTGCCTCCGCATTGGGCAACAGATCCGCCTAGTTCAATAGATGGAGGAGTGTGTATAGTTAAAGTTGTTGACCCGCTTGAAGAACCACAGGCGTTGGTAACCGTTACGCTGAAAACACCTGATTGATTTGCTGTGAAGAGGCGGTTGGTGTCGGCCGGACTCACACCCGGTCCTGACCATTGGTATTGCAAGGCGCCCGGATTCCCGGCATCAAGAAGGATACTGCCTCCGCATTGAGCAGGCGGATTACCCAAATTAACAACAGGGGAACCAGTGTTGATAGTTACCGTAATTGTTTTGCTGGCAGAACAGCTTTGGGCATTGGTTACCTGAACAGTATAATTACCGGAGGTAACTGCCAAAATCTGCTGGTTTGTGCTGGCGTTGGACCACAGGTAAGTAGAGCCAACATTGCCTGCATCCAAAATAATTGGAGGATCACAAGAGGATGTATCATTGAGTGAAATAATCGGCAAGGGGTTGATGGTAACAGCTGCAATGTTAGATGTAGTAGATCCGCAGACATTGGTTACTGTAACAGAATAGGTTCCGGTAGCTGTAACATTGAGGGTGGGCAATGTATCAGCAGCTGTTGTGTTTGTACCTGACCATACATAGCTGGATCCTGGGGTCGTGGCATTCAGAACAACCTGACCACCGCATTGAGTAGTGTTTGAAGGCAATGAAACCAATGGCGTGGTGAGGATAGAAACATTGACCGGTAGTGATTGTGCTGAACATCCGTTAGCATCAGTAACGGTTACAAAGTAGTTTCCTCCGGCAACAACAAGCAAGCTGTCGTTGGTAGAATTGTCATTCCATGTGTTTCCTGAGGGAGCGCTGGAAACCAATGTGAGTGAGCTTCCCTGACAAATGGCTGTATCCTGTGAAGGAGAGATTACAGGTGTTGTAGGATTGGGGTTCACAGTAATGGTCACAGGGTTTGAAGACTGGTTACAAACAGTGTTGAGAAGAGTGAAAGTACCTGACTGTGTAACAGTGATACTGATTTCATTTGGGTTGGCCGGGGGAGGTGTTCCCTGCCATGTAAATCCTGATGTTAGATTGGAGGTCAAAACAACTGATCCTCCTTGACAGAAGGTATCACTTCCAAGGATGGTTATTGATGGCTGTTGAGAAGGTAAAACCTGCAGGTTGAATAAAGTCGGCAATGATGAACAGCCAGTAACCTGGTCGGTAAAGATGGCTGAATATGTTCCATTTTGGCTTGCACTGATGGTAGGACTACTTAGAGTAGAATTATCAGGCAATGTCCATGTTAAACCGGATGAGTAATTGCTTGCAGAAAGAGTAGAAGAACCACCTGAACATAAGGTGTTCCCGTTTGA
>Ga0068872_10003030_pt1 | contig 12945 bp, 10 predicted proteins | sample NOAtaG_7_FD_66441 | JGI IMG/M metagenome (GOLD analysis project Ga0068872, IMG submission 66441) | Freshwater lake microbial communities from Lake Erie, under a cyanobacterial bloom - NOAA_Erie_Diel1S_2200h metaG | ecosystem: Environmental > Aquatic > Freshwater > Lake | place: USA: Ohio, Lake...
ATCATTGACCGAAGATGCAAGCATCACGGTGACGGACCTGGCAGGCAAGCAAGTCCTGACCGGCCGCATCGCTTCAGGGGAGTCACAGGAGAAAATCCAACTCAAGGGCGTTGGCAAGGGTATTTATTTGCTTGTTGTACGTGGCGGTGGGCTGGACCAAACCATCAAGCTCATCGTGGAATGAGATCGAATGTTGAAGGGTTATCGAAAGAGGTGTCTCAAAGGCACCTCTTTTTTTGCAGGTAATTTTGTAGTGGAAATACAATCCTGCTGAGTGAAAGACCAGACGATTGGACTGAAATTTTTAGCAAGTTATATTGGATCATATTTCTGACACAATCATGAAAAAGACACTTTTGCTCCCTTGCGCTGTCGCCCTGTGCTTGGCGGCCTGCAGTCCCAAAATCAACACCGACGGTTGGAAAGAGAAAGAGGCCCAGGGATACGAATTGGAATGTCCGCCCGAGGCCATGATCTTCCAAGCCAATGATGAAGGCGAAATCCTTTTCCAGATTTCCATGAAGGGAATGAATACCCTTATTGCTGCTCACGACCATGTCGGCGGCCTCGAAAATTTGGCTGCGAAGGTGGTTGAGGAATTGCCTACACAATTCGACAACGTGCGGGTGCAATCGAATGAAGCCATGAAGCTGTCCGGCCGCAATGGACAGGGCATTTCCTACATGGTCGATTACAAAAACGGCGGAGGGAATGCAGCAGCAGCGGATTGGAGGGTGTTCTCTTTCTTGTTTCAGGAGGATGGAAAGTTCTTCGAATACCGTTTCATGGGCAAGGGCGATTCCTACGATGCTGAGCTGCAGCGCTCCAAGGACATCTTTTCTACCTTCGAAAAGGAAGATTAACCCACATCGCCTTTAGGGTTTGCAACGTAATCGCGTCTATTGGACGATGACTTTGGCCGGCTTGGATTGCTCTCCAGTCAAATGGTCCGTTAACATGATCAGGTAAATGCCTTGACCCATTCCGGAAAGGTCCATTCCGTCCGACCCCTGATTGGAGATTTCTCCCCTCCATGTCATCACATTCCGTCCAGTCATGTCAATCAGATTCACCACAGGAATGATGGGCTTGTCTGAGGCAAAGTGAAAAGGCAATACGTCCCTCGCCGGATTTTGGAAGTACAAAGTGAATTCAGATTGATAATTCACCTGCCGCACTTCAGAAAAGGCGCTTTTGCCATCACCATTGCTCATTTTCAGACGGTAATAGTTTATGCCCTTGGTAGGCGAGGGGTCGACCCAAATACCATCTTCTGAAGGGAGTAACGGAGAAACCGGGTTAAATTCACCTCCGTCTACGCTGCGCTCCACTTGTACCCATGTGCCATGGTCGGGCTGTACCATCCAAGACACGCCCACTCGGTCTTCAATGAGGTCTGCCGCAAACATATCGATGCTGCTCGCCAACGGTACAGGCAGCGTAATCTCGATTTGCATCACAACCGGTAGGTGGTCGCTCATGTGGTACAACGCCCTACGGACACTGTCTGGGATGATGGTTATCAAGGGAGGGTCGATGAGGGCCAAATTGAAATGCTGACCGTCGTTGCCCAGGGCCTTGTAGGTTCCTGGAATGTACCTCACCCGGTTGGTCCCGGACAGGACATTGTTGGTGACGAGGATTTGGTCGAATCTGTCGTCCAATCCGCCAGTTGCACCTCCATTGAAGGCAAGCAAACGGGTTGATTGGGTGTGAATGGAAGCGAACGAGGCTGTATTGTTCCAAGCTCCCGGGCGGGCAATCGGGTCAACAAATGGGTAGGTCCCTGTGGCCGTCAGAGTTTGGTAGCTTGCTTCGGCACTGGTGTACACATTGAAATCTGCCCCGAAGATGTTGTTTCTTCCTGGAGGCTTGGTGTTCATGTAATTGCGGAAGGCTGTTGCCTCGGTGTTCCTACGGGTGGCATCGGTCGAGGTATTCCCTGCCTTCAAGTGGGTGCAATACAGGTCGAGCCAAGTCGTGTCGGCTGTGAGTGGCAAATTGGGGTCTTTGTAGTAGAGGATAAATTCGTTTACGTCCCGCAAATCCGTTGTGATTACACCCTGACGACGCAGTCCCAAAAGGGAATTGTTGTAATAACACATCTGCTGCAGGTCATCTGCCGTGCTTTGGTTGGGGATGAATGTTGACATGGAGTAATTGGTCCTTCCCCAGGCATTGAGGGAGTTGTTCAAGACCAGATTGGCCCCTGTGATGTTGTTGATTTCGCAGGCAATGAAAATGTCGGGCTTCACATAACCCAGGATTTTTCGCAGGGTGTCTTGCCGGTTTGGCGTGGTTGTGGCCGTAGGAAAGTTTAGCAAATTGTAGAACATCACCGTGAGGGTGTCCTTGGTCTGACTTTTCCCAATAGAGGGGAGTCCCATCATCAGCAAAAAGGGGATCAATAACACTCCCCATGTTTTTTTACCCTTCATCCCAGGTCCATTTGTTTTAGATTCCAAAATAATCTGCTGCATAAAATTGTCAAATAATCGATTAAACCACAAGGGCCAAGGATGAATGTGGATTTCACCGGATTTTCCGGAATTTTGGTTGTTGGAAAGAGCACCCTTCCATGCAAATCGCCTACGTTGAAGCCAAGGGTGATGTAACGCCTCCATGGAGCCCAAGGTGAAATAACCTAACCCCATTGCAAAAAGAGGCGGTGAGGGTGGCCCCAAGCTTCTCTTTGTATTGCATTTGGCAAAAAAAACAGCCCCGCTGAAAGGCTCGGTGGGGCTGTTTGATTTTCCAGTTCTTGGAAATGGATAGGAATGCTTGCCTGTTTGTTTCAGTATTTCACGGGCGAGTTTGTATTGTAGAACAAGAAACTCCACATGTCGGTGTACTCTTCAATCACCTTCGCTGTGGGCTTTCCCGCGCCATGTCCTGCCATTTTGTCGATGCGGATCAGGACAGGGTTTTCACCTTTGTGGGCTGCTTGCAGACGGGCCGCGAATTTGAACGAGTGCGCAGGAACCACGCGATCGTCGTGGTCGGCGGTGGTGACCATCGTGGAGGGGTAGGTGGTGCCGCCTTTGAGATTGTGCAAGGGACTATACTTGTAGAGGGTGTCGAATTGTTGCGCATTGTCGCTGCTTCCGTATTCAACTGCCCAAGCATGGCCGATGGTGAATTTGTGGTAGCGCAACATATCCATCACCCCCACTGCAGGAATGGCCACGGCAAACAAATCAGGCCGTTGGGTCATTGCCGCTCCCACGAGAAGTCCGCCGTTAGAACGCCCATATATGCCCAGCTTTTCTTTGCGGGTATATTTTTGTGCAATGAGGTACTCGGCAGCACCGATGAAATCATCGAATACGTTTTGCTTTTTGTCGCGCATGCCGGATTTGTGCCACTCTTCCCCATATTCGCCTCCTCCCCTCAAGATGGCCACGGCATAAATGCCGCCGTTTTCCAACAAGGGGATGTTGGCCGTTGAAAAGCTCGGGGTCAGGTTGATGTTGAATCCACCATAACCGTACAACAAGGTGGGATTGTTCCCATCCAGCGTGAGCCCTTTTTTGTGTACGATGAAAATCGGGATGCGGGTGCCGTCTTTGCTTTTGAAAAATTCACGTTTGGTTTCGTATTCTTCGGCGTTGAAGGCAATTTCAGATTTCCGGTAAACGGTGGATTGGTTGGCAGCCACGTCGTATTGGAAAATGGTGGTGGGGTAGGTATAGGACGTGAAGGAATAGAACGCCATGTTTTCATCCTTGCGGCCGCTGATACCGGATACCGTACCGATTCCAGGAAGTGCCAATTCGCCCAATTGCTTTCCTTCTAGATTGAAAATCAGGATTTTGGTGCTTGCATCTACCAGATAACGGGCAAACAATTTGCCACCAACGAAATCCACCCCATCCAAGACCTCTTCACGTTGCGGGATGAGCTCTTTCCAATTTTCCTTGGCGGGTTTGGCTGGGTCGATTTTCACGAGACGTTTCCGGGGTGCACCGTCGTTGGTCACGACCAACAATTCCGAGCCTACGTTGTCCAACACGTCATAGTTGTGATCAAAAGTCGTGACCACATCCATGAAGGGTGAATTCGGTTTGCTGAGGTCGCGTACCTTCAATGCGTTGTCGTTGGTAGCACCTTCCTGCAGGTATAGCAGCAAAAAGCGCTCATCTTCGGTGGTGGAAGCGTAGATGCTTCTCAGTGGATGGGCAGGGTCTTCATACACCAATTTGTCTTTGCTTTGGTCGTCCCCGAGCTTGTGATAATAGATTTTCTTGTGCTCGTTTTGTTGGGAAAGAGATTTGTTGGATTTGGGCTCTGCAAAACGACCGTAGAAGAACCCATCGCCCTGCCAAGCGGCACCGCTGAATTTGATCCACTTCAGGTGGTCTTTCATTTTTTGACCCGTGGCCACATCCATCACGAAAAACTCGTTCCAATCCGAACCACCGCCGGAAGTGCCATAGGCAGCGTATTTGCCATTTTGGGATACGGAAAACAATGCCAACGAGGTGGTTCCATCCGCACTCAGGGTGTTGGGATCAAGGAATACCCTTGGGTCGCCCTTCAAACCATCCTGTACGTACAGCACAGATTGGGCTTGCAATCCATCATTTTTGTAAAAGAAGTATTTGTCCGCTTCCTTGAAAGGCGCACCGTATTTGGGGTAATTCCATACCTCTTCCAAACGGGCTTGAATTTTCTTGCGGAATGGAATCTGCTCCAAATAGCCGAAGGTCACTTTGTTTTGGGCATCCACCCACTCAGCGGTGGCACTGCTGTCTTCTACCTCCAACCAACGGTAGGGGTCTTTCACGACTTTGCCATGGTAGTTGTCCTCGGTGGAGTCCATGGCGGTGGTGGGATAGGTGACAGGAATGATGGGCATTTTGGTGCTTTCGTCAGTACCGTTTGAAGAATTGGCGCAGCCGGACCACAGCAATACTGCCGCTCCCAAGCTCAAGGAAATGTTTTTCATGTCGAAATGAAGGTTTCAAAGCGACGTGAAGTTAGTAAAAAACGGAATCAGGGATGTGATGCGGTCATTCAGGGTTCACTCGCAATCCCAACACCATTTGGGTTCAAGCTTTTGGGTTTCAGAAAAATCAAGTCCTTGAAATCTGCAAAAAAGGCCACAGTTTGCTCTGCATCAATTGCCCTTTTTCCTGTGGTGTCAAGGAAATGGGGAGGCCGGCCGCGTTCAGGGCTGCGTGTGCATAAGCCGCCATTTTGAAGTAACCATCCGATTGGTGATAAGCCCATTCCAAATGCCCGTACAACACCTCACCCAACACGGCCCTGATTTCCAATTCGCTGATGAATCCCGAAGGCGGTAAATGTTGGATCAACTCCATGGATCGGCGGCTGTAAGCATCACCCCGCTCGGCGAGGGCTTGTATTTGAGAGGAATACCAGGCCCTTACGTTAGCATAAGCATCCGACAAGGAGATGCCAAGGGGTTTCAAATCGTCAGGCTGCAGACCCATAGCGTTGTGTTTGATGCAAAGTAATCAATAGAGAGCAGAGTCGAATGTTTGATTGAATTTTGCAATGGAAGACGAATTTCCAAGGTTGCCCTCCGTTCTCATTCAGGTGGAATTCAATTTCAGGACAGATACCTATCCTTGAGTTTAGCCCATCCGCTCAAGTTGCCGATGAACGTCATCACACCCATCACCGCGGCTTCCACCACGCCCAAGGCACCCGGCGATTGCGCGAAAGTTTCCAGCCCTGCTTTTCTACACAAATACTCGCCCTTCATCATCAGGCTGTTGCCACTGTGCCCGTCTTGGGTGAGTCCGGCGAAAATGGCAAACATCTTGTGCGTATCCGAGCAGGGCGAATAGGTCACCACGCAGGTCAAGGGTTCGTGGGATACCGTTTTCAGGGAGTGCGGGATGCCTTTTTTTACTAAAATTTGATCTCCGACTTTGGCCGTAATTTTTTTGCCGTCCACTACGAATTCCCCTTGCCCTCCAGTGATCACAAACAATTCATCCATGTGCGGATGTAGGTGGCTCGGGACAAATCCCTTGGGCTCCATGGAGAAGTCAAGTTCGAACCTGTTTTCATCATACTTCCTGCAGCGGAACTCCTGCTTCATGAAGGCAAAAGGTTGCATCACGCGCGTTTGAAATTCGGGGGAAACGGTTGGTTGCATCGTTGTAAGAAAAATTTGAAGGTCGGAGTCGGAATAGGTCCAGCCACCAAGGCGGTTAGGACGAAACTCTGAAGTTCTTCGAAAAATACCAACTTTTCAATCCGAGCTCGGTTATACGGATGTGAAACAGTCCATCAACATCGTTTGGTTCAAACGCGATCTGCGTTTGTTGGACCATGGTCCGTTGAGCAGTGCCCAGGCGGAAGGTCTTCCTGTCTTGTTGCTGTATTGTTTCGAGCCAGGGTTGATGAAATGTCTGGATTACGATTTGCGGCATGGTCGTTTTGTGTTCCAATCCTTGATGGATTTGCAAACCCGTTTGCAACCTTTCGGGGCGCAATTGCACGTGTTTCATGGTTCATTGAATGCTTTGTGGGAGGCATTGGATGGGATGTATGAGGTCAAAACCTTGTTTTCCCATAAAGAAACAGGCAATGCCTGGACCTACAATCGTGACTTGGAGGTTGCGGAATTTTGTCAGATTCGAGGGTGGAAATGGAGGGAATTTCGCTCGAATGGTGTTGTGCGAAAACTCAAAGACCGCAAAACATGGGACGCCAAATGGAGCCAGACCATGACTTCCGAAATTTTTCCGTTCCACGACCAATTCCGCGATTACATCCGTTTGCCTGAGGGCAGCCTGGAATCATTCCGGAATCTTCCCGAAGAATTGAAGGCAGTCGCACCCCAATTCCAGCAAGGTGGTGAATCCATGGCTTGGCGTTATCTCAATGATTTTTTGAAGACCCGCCATATCAATTACAATGCCCACATCTCCAAGCCAGAACTCAGCCGTCGGGGATGCAGCCGATTGTCGCCTTATTTGGCCTACGGCAACATCAGCATGCGGATGGTGTATCAAAAAACCTTGCAGGCCATGGCAGAAACGACCCACCGAAGGGCGCTTTCCGGTTTCATTTCCCGTCTGCATTGGCATTGCCATTTCATCCAAAAATTTGAGGATGAATGCAGGATGGAACACGAAAACGTGAACCGGGCCTACGATCAGTTGTGCAAACCTCGCAACGAACAGTTCATCCGGGCGTGGGAGACCGGGCAGACGGGAGTGCCCATTGTGGATGCCTGCATGCGTTGTGTGGTTCAAACGGGATATTTGAATTTCAGGATGCGTGCCATGGTGGTGTCGTTTTTCGTGCATCATTTGTGGCAAGATTGGCGGGAATTGCACTTTTTGGCCCGGCAGTTTCTAGATTATGAGCCCGGTATCCATTATCCGCAATTGCAAATGCAAGCCGGAGTGACGGGAGTCAACACCATTCGAATCTACAACCCGGTCAAAAATTCCCAAGACCACGACCCAGACGGAATTTTCATTCGTAAATGGGTGCCTGAGTTGGCATCATTGCCCACCAACCACTTGCATGCGCCTTGGCTGATGACTCCGGTGGAGCAGGGGATGTACCATTGCATCATCGGGGAGCAATACCCTTGGCCGATTGTAGACTTGGAGGAGGCGAGGCGCAAAGCAAGCGACATTGTCTACCTGTTTCGCAAAGGGGCCGAGGTGAAAACCGAAGGTCGTCGCATCTTGAAAAAACACGTGGGAAGGCCCGGGAAAAAGCGCAGCAAAGCAGGCTGAGGTCAATTTGGATTCAGAAAATCAATCCTTGCCTTTCAATTCATCTATGAGTTGTTGCAACTCTTCGATTTTGCGGTCAAAGTCACTTTCGATGGACTCATATTCGTCGATGTCGCTTTGGATGTCGTCGATGACACGTTGTTGGGCACTCAAGTCTTCTTGCCTCCTGTCGTCGAACATGTACCAACTGTCTTGGATTTCGGCCAACCGGTTCAATGCTTTTTCTTTCTCGGCCCGTAATTCCTTCAGGCGTTTGTCGCCTTCTTTCTTCTTCTTCTGTTTGTCCTTCTCCAATTTGGCGATATCGGCTTTCAGGCCCGCAATCATGGTTTTGGTTTTCCCTTCCAACTCCTTGATTTTTTTGGAAAGCTGCTTCTGTCCTTTCGTATTTCCGTTTTGGCCGTAGTCCTCAGATACCAGATAAAGCGCCTCCAAATGGTATTTGACGGTCAAGTCCCTTTTAGATGGTACTGGAAAATCAGGCAATACTTTTTCGGCTTCCTCCACTTTGCCCATGCTGATGGCTTTGGCGACCAAGTCGCTCAATTTTTCGGCATAGAAATTATTCTGCTCCACCTTGTCCATTTCCTTCAATGAGAAAATCTCGGCAGCCACTTGCTTGGACTTTTCAAACTCCCCATTTTCCAACATATATGAGGACTCTACCTCGATGATTTTCTTCTTGTCGCAGATGATTTCCTCGGCACATTCTTTCCGGGCACGTTCAAAGTCAAATCGGTCCAAACAGTCTTCCACCGAGTTGCAAGGTTCCTCCTCGGTTTTGGTTTCCGTCTCGGCCACACCGCAGCCCCATGCAAGCAGGATGGCCCAAAGGCAGACAAGGCTCAATCTTTTCATGGGACAAATTTACTCTTCAATGCCGTCAAATGGGTCGTATGATCCCAAGTGGAACACTTTCCTCAGCCAAGGGAGTTGGTCGTATTGGTATTTTTTGATGAGTTTTTTGTTGCCCTCGATTTCCGCTTTGGCTTCCATCTCTTCCTTGTGTTTCAAGTACTCGAAGTTTTGGAGGGTGGAGTCGCGCTTGAATTGTTCCTGATTTTCCAATCGTTTGATTTTGTCTTGGTATTTCAGGAATTCAAAGTCCCAATCCCGTTTTGCTTTGGGATTCAGTTTCTTCAAATAGGCTTGGTAGATGCTTTCCGCTTCCCGGTAGCAGGACGATTGCCGGTCAATCATTTGATAATAAGCCATGGCAGGTTCATTGAAGCCCTCAGCGGACGGATCACTGGCTTTGCCCAACTCAGCCTTCATTGATGCCAACAAGGATTGACAATTGGTGTTCAGGGACAATTGGAAATAGTCGGCTTTCTTTGCGGTGATTTTTGGGAAACAGGTGGAAGCTTCTGTTGGGATGTTGTTCAAAATGGTGAAGGCCGCATCAAAATTTCTCAACTTGGCCTGCGCTTCGGCTTCCAGCAGGAATTGACTGCAATTTTGCTCGTAGTAATTGGCGATTTTTTGTTGGCTGTTGGTCAGAAAGGTGTAGAACGCGTCGTTTTCAAACGTGAATTCTCTGAACCCATTGATGAAGGCTTTTTCCGGACTGTCGCCGGCCCCTTTGATTTCAACCGTGTAGCTTTCAAACACGGTTTCTGTCACCACATCGCAGGTCATCAGGGTCACCTCGTAGGTATTGGCGTATTTGGTTGGGGCAGTCCCGGTCACGTTTTTGGAGAGCAAATTGATGCTGGGACCCAAAATGAATCTGGGATTGGCCCCGTCTCCTCCATATCCGACTTTGGAAATGGCTGCATTGAGTCGGGTCGCCATCAGTTGTTTGCCTGACTCACCCAAGTCCGGGTAGTCCGGGATGTAGGGGGTGAATTTGACCGACAACTTGTATTCACCCTCCAAGTCTTGTTCAGACGCCTCTTTTCCTTCCATGTCGTCGCCTGAGGCAAAGGCCCCTGACTCATCCAAGGGTTTGTTTTTCAGGTCGTCCGAACTGGAATTGCCACAGCCTGGAAGAAAAAATGCAAAAGCAACTGTGCCTGCGATTAAAATGGATTTTATGTTGTCCATGTGGTTGCTATTGGGGCGAATTCTCGCCGACTATTTTGGTTTTTGAATTTTGAGCTTCGGGAAGCCTGATCACTTGGTGCCTTCAATCAGAATCATGGCATCTCCCAGGCTTTGGGTTTTGTTTTTGGATTTGAGTGAGCAGCCGTTTTTAAGCGCTTTGTTCAGTTCCCTGGCAAAGTCATAGGCTGTATATTTATTGCCGTCCTCTGATTTGGCAGCAATCCGCACATTGGTGAAAAACATCTCGGTCGACAAATTCTTGGTCATTTTGAACGATTGTTTCACCGTGTTTTCCTTCAACCAGTTGGTGATGCGCTCGTTCAATTCTTCGTCCCCGCATTCGTCGTCGATTTGAATGTTGCTTTTTTTGGAGACCGCCACCCTCAGGGTGATTTCGACGCCATTTGCCAGCAAATCCTTGAAGTGACTGTTGATTTGGGTTTTGAATTTGTCCATGGAGCCTGGTAAATCGGATTTGATGATGGAAGGCACATCTTGGGCCTCTTGGTCTCCGCCCACATTGGCTTTGGTCACACTCGCCACCGCTTTGTTGGTGTAAACATCCAGGGCTTTGACGGAATAGGTCAGGGAACGGTCCAGGTTCCGGCTTTTGGGGTTGGATCTCAAGGTGTAGTCTAATTCCACGATGTAGTCGGGCCTGACCGTGTTCAACAATTCGGCTTTGGCATCTCGGGCTACGTCCGATACTTCATCCAAGGCATCGTTGGTGGAAATTTGCTTCAATTGTTGCTCCATGTCCTCCATGGGGAACCCTACATCTGCAAACTCCTCCTGCACGGCCGCAATGGCAAACTTCAGATCGGGATCCTTGATGAAGGCCTTTTGATAGTCACGTTGATAGGAGGTGACACCCTGGTTTTCGACCTCCTTCAAGCAGCCCATGCGGTCCAACATGCCGTCCGAGGGAAAAACCATCAGGGTGGGCAAAGATTGATTCAATGCATTTGCCTCCTTCTCCGCATCCTTGGATTCCGATTCAGTGGGTACCAATCCACCCTGCTCCACCGAACCGCTGCCACATCCCGGTCCAAACAAGGCCATCAACAAGGCCAACACCATGGGAGACAAGGCAATCGAAGCCTTCGGACTCATTTTCGATTTCATATTGAATTAGTAGGAAGTATGTTTTCCCAAACCTGGGGTTATCCCGAAAATTCAATCTTTTTTCGGTGCTTTCAAAATCTTGGGAAGTCGAAAATGGTCTAGGAATGGCAGTGGCTTGTGCCAGGGAACCTGCCAAATCAAGGAGCATGGGATTCGGGAAATGCAGGTTCCAAACAATGTCTCCCAAGTTGGTGTTTCCAATCCATGCAAGGCGTGAAAAAGCAAAATCTACCCAGCAAAGTCTGTGCATGTTGCGGAAGGCCATTCACTTGGCGCAAACGGTGGGAGCGGGATTGGGAAAACGTGAAATTCTGCAGTGACCGTTGCCGTGCCCGAAAAAGCCAAAACCATGTCCACAATGTTTGATTCGAGTGAGCTCCGATTGGTGTTGGGCGACCAACTGAATCCCCATCATCCATGGTTTCGGGTAGTGCGCAACGACGTTACCTATGTGCTGATGGAAATCCTGCCTGAGGCCGGATACGTACGTCATCACATTCAAAAAGTGGTCGGGATTTTCGCTGCTATGCGTGATTTTGCCCAAAATCTCCGTGATTCCGGGCATGAGGTCATCTACTTCCGCCTCGATGATGCCCACAACCTCCATTCTTTCGAAGAGAATTGTTTCAGATTGATATCTGACAAGGGTTTCAAAGGTTTCGCTTATCAGCTGCCGGATGAATTTCGGGTGGACCGGGTCTTGTCTGAGCTCTCTGAACGTTGTCCCGTGCCGGTAAGGGTCGATGATACCCATCATTTTTACACAACACGTGAGGAGTTGTCAGGCTTATTCAAGGGCAGTAAAACCTACCTCATGGAGCGGTTTTATCGGCACATGCGTACCCACCACAACGTGTTGATGGAGGGCAAGAAACCGGTCACGGGTCAGTGGAATTTGGATGCAGAAAACCGTAAGCGTCTTCCCAAGGGCCACATCGCTCCCCGCCCGTTGGAATTCGACCGGAATGTTTCGGACATCGTGGACATGCTGAATGCCAAGGGCGTCCAAACCATTGGCTCAATCGATCCGCTCCATTTTCCTTGGCCTGTTAACCGCCAAGAGTCTTTGCAATTGTTGTCTTTCTTTGTGGAGGAGTTGCTGCCCCTGTTCGGTACCTACGAGGATGCCATGGACCGGCAGTCTTGGTCATTGTACCATTCCCGGTTGTCGTTTTCCTTGAATGTAAAAATGCTTTCGGCTTCAGAGGTGGTCGAAGCGGCCGTTCAAGCTTGGAAATCAAAACCTCACCTCATCGGGTACAACCAAGTGGAGGGTTTTGTCCGCCAAATCTTGGGATGGAGGGAGTTCATGCGTGGTGTGTATTGGGCCCAGATGCCGGCCTTTGCCGACCTGAATTTCTTCGGTCATGAGCGTCCTCTTCCTGCTTGGTTTTGGACCGGAGAAACGCACATGAATTGTCTCAAACATGTGGTGGACCAATCGCTTGAGAAGGCCTACGCGCACCACATCCAACGCTTGATGGTGGTCGGCAATTTTGCATTGTTGGCAGGTTTGCATCCCGATGCCGTGGACGAATGGTTTCTTGGAATTTACATGGATGCCTTCCAATGGGTTGAAATCACCAATACCCGGGGGATGAGCCAATATGCCGACGGTGGTCTCATCGCCAGCAAGCCCTACGTGAGTTCAGCTGCTTACATCCAGAAAATGGGCAATTATTGCAGCGGCTGTGCCTACGATGCCAACCGCAAAACCGGAGAGGGTGCATGTCCGTTCAACAGCTTGTATTGGCATTTTCATCGCCGCAATCACCATCTCTTGGCCTCTAACCCGCGCATCGGCATGATGTACAAGGTATTGGAAAAAATGGACACGCAGGATGTGGAGGCTCTGATGAAACAAGCCAACCATTATTTGGACAACCTGGAAACGCTGTGAAGGAACTCAGCTCACTCCACTCAAAAACCCACAAATCCCTTCAAGTGGTTTTTCAAAGCCCCGAGGTTGGTTTCCAAGGATTGGAATGCACGTTCGATGTCGGCCGCTGAATGAACAGGCTGCATGTTGGTCAACTCCATTTTG
>Ga0068872_10003031_pt1 | contig 12942 bp, 10 predicted proteins | sample NOAtaG_7_FD_66441 | JGI IMG/M metagenome (GOLD analysis project Ga0068872, IMG submission 66441) | Freshwater lake microbial communities from Lake Erie, under a cyanobacterial bloom - NOAA_Erie_Diel1S_2200h metaG | ecosystem: Environmental > Aquatic > Freshwater > Lake | place: USA: Ohio, Lake...
GAAGAGGGGGGAGTGGGAAGAGAAGAGAGGGGAGTGGGAAGAGAAGAGGGGGGAGTGGGAGGGGAAGACAGGGGAGTGGGTGGGGGGGGGACTGGGTTTGGCGCGGTGTGGTGATCGGTCAGCGCGGTTCGATGCGGCGGCGGTGGGCATCGAGGGTCCGGGGAAGGGGCATCAGGCGTGCTCGGTGCCCGATGAAGGAGTTTCAATGGGCATTGAAGGAGCTTCAATGGGCATTGAAGGAGTTTCGTTGGGCATTGAAGGAGCTTCGAAGGGCATTGAAGGAGCTTCGAAGGGCATTGAAGGAGCTTCGAAGGGCATTGAAGGAGCTTCGAAGGGCATTGAAGGAGCTTCGAAGGGCATTGAAGGAGCTTCGTTGGGCATTGAAGGAGCTTCAAAGGCCTTTGAAGAGGCTTCAAACCGCGCTGGAGCAGCCTTGCAGGCCTGATTTTGACCGACAAACGGCTTTCTGGACCTGCCGCTGCGCTTTCTGGACCTGCCGCTGGGCTCTGTGGCCCCGCTGAAGGGCAGCGCGGCTCCGCTCAAGAGCAGCGCGGCTTCGCCGGGCCGCGCCAAAGCTGCGCTGCACGCGGTCGAGGCTCCGTGAGCGCGGTCCGAGAAAATCGGTGATGGCACCATCGTGCCGCTGGTGCGGCCCGTTGCCCCACCAATCATGCATGTCGCGGGGTCATCCACGAAAGTCGCCGCCAGAATCTTCCGACATGATGCAACAAAGGCCATCGCTCGGATGTGTATCCGCGCCGGTGGTCCGGACGTTCGCATCAGAAAGGACATCATCATGAGCGTCGTGCCTTCCAAACCCGTCGAGGCGTACGACTTCGCCATTGCGCGCGAGTCGATCTGGTCAGTGATCCCGACACAGATCGGTCTGGCCGCGGCGGATGTCGCGGCGATGACCACGACCACCGACAACTTCAACACGGCCTTCGATGCCGCGGTCAAGGCCCGCGCTGCCAGCAAGGCGGCCACCGATGCCCTCGCTCAGGCGACGCGTGCCATGCGCACGCGCATCGGTGACAACGTGCAGAAGATCAGGATCTTCGCCGAGAGCACGAACAACCCCGCGGTGTACAGCCTCGCCCAGATCCCGCCCCCCGCCGAGCGCATCCCGCAGCCCCCGCCCGAGCAGCCGCGCGACCTTGATGCCGTGCTGCAGGCCAACGGCAATCTGACGCTGCGATTCAGGGCCAGCGGCGGCCCCGGTGCGGCCTTCCTGATCAGCCGCAAGCTCGCCACCGAGAGCGCTTTCCGCCTGATCGGCACCGCCGATGTCACGCGATCGAAGGTCAAGAGCTTCACGGACACCACGCTCCCGCCGGGAAGCACGAATGTGCAGTACATCGTCACCGGTCAGCGCGGCAGCGTCCGCGGTCAGGACAGCCCGATCTTCACCGTCGTCATCGGCGGCACCGCCGGCGCGCTGACGGTCAGCGTCGTGAAGATGGCGGCGTGATGAATAGCAGCAACGCAGCACATCAGCAAAGCGGCAAATCGTTGTGATGGCACGACGATGGCGTGCTCCGGGCCGGGCGGTCGCAAGGCCGCCCGGCTTCTTTGATCCGAGCGCGCGGCAACCCGCGCCGAAGGGTCATCACACGCCAACGATCGCCCAGCCGCGCCGCACAACAAACAAACCCAGAACACCCAAACCCCACCCACCCCCTCCCCCCCTCTCCAACTCTTCTCTTCCCCTTCTCTACTCTTCTCTTTCCCTCCCCCAGTCTTCTCTCTCTCCCCAAAAATCTTCTCTTCCTCTTCCCCAATCTTCTCTTCCCCTTCCCCAATCTTCTCTTCCTCTTCTCCAGTCTTCTCTCCCCCTTCCTCCCCTCTTCTTCGCGTCTTCGCGTCTTCGTGCAAATCCCCTCTGAATCGGCACGAAGGGGTGTCGCTTGACACGGTGGGGGCGGCGGCGAGAATTGGCGGGATCACGATCGCCACGGAGGCTCTGCCGATGATACGGATCGACGGGTTGGTCAAGCGCTTCGGCTCGTTCACCGCCGTTGACGGCGTGTCGTTCGCGGTTGAGGCGGGGGAGGTGCTCGGTTTCCTGGGGCCCAACGGCGCCGGCAAGAGCACGACCATGAAGATGGTCACCGGATACCTCACGCCGACGGCGGGCACGGCCAGTGTGTGCGGGCACGATGTCACGCGGAACCCGCTGGCGGTCAAGGAGCGGCTGGGATATCTGCCCGAAGGTGCGCCGGCGTACCCCGACATGACGCCGGAGGGGTTTTTGCGCTTCATCGCCGCGGTCCGCGGCGTGCCGCGTCGCGATCGCAAGGGGCTGATCGCGTCTGTCGCCGATCGGGTGCGGCTGGGCGGGGTGATGATGCAGCCGATCGACACGCTGAGCAAGGGTTACAAGCGGAGAGTGGGCCTCGCCGCGGCGATCCTGCACAATCCTGATGTGCTGATCATGGATGAGCCGACGGACGGCCTCGATCCGAACCAGAAGCACGAGGTCAGGACGCTGATCACCGCGATGTCCAGAGCCAAGGCGATCATTCTCAGCACGCACATCCTCGAGGAAGTCGAGGCGGTGTGCACCAGGGCGATCATTGTCGCACGCGGCAGGATCGTGGCCGACGGCACACCGGCTTCATTGCGAACGCGCAGCCGGACGTACAACGCCGTGACGGTGCGGATGCGGAATGTGAGCGCTTCGGAGGCCCGGGCGGCGCTGTCGAACGTCAGCGGCGTGGCGGAGGTGGAGGGTGCCGGGGCGGGGGTGGGCACGAGTGGAGCGAACGCGGGCAGTGCCGGGGCGGCGGTGGGCACAAGTGGGGCGAACGTGGGCACTGGGGGGGCGGGAATCGGCACCAGCGCAGCGGGAGACGCCGTCGAGTTCACCTGCATCCCCCGCCGAGGTTCCTCGATCCTCGCCGAGGTTCACACCATGCTCCGCGCCAAAGACTGGAACGCCGATGAGGTCCGCCTGGAGCCCGGCAGGCTCGATGATGTCTTCAGAGAGATCACCACAACCCCCAAGGAGGTGCGCCCGTGAGCGGTTTGTCTCGCACCGTTGCCATCCTGCGCCGCGAACTTGGGGGTTACTTCCTCACCCCTGTCGCCAGTGTCTTCATCGTCTTCTTTCTTCTTCTCATGGGTGTCTTTACATTCAACATCGGCGGCTTCTTCGAACGCGGCCAGGCGGACCTGCGCCCCTTCTTTGAGTTCCATCCCTGGCTCTATCTCTTCCTGATCCCCGCCATCAGCATGCGTCTGTGGGCCGAAGAGCGCCGGCAGGGCACCCTTGAGCTGCTGATGACCCTCCCTGTGCCTTTGTGGAGCGCCGTTGTCGGCAAGTTCCTCGCCGCATGGGTCTTTGCGGGCATCGCGCTCGCTTTGACCTTCCCCGTATGGATCAGCGTGAACTACCTCGGCGACCCGGACAACGGCACAATCGCCGCGGCCTATCTCGGAAGCCTCTTGATGGCCGGCGGATTCCTGAGTGTGGGCTCGTGTGTCAGCGCGGCGACCCGCAATCAGGTCATCGCCTTTGTCGTATCGCTGGTTCTGTGCCTTGTTCTGCTGCTGGCGGGCTTCAATCCCGTCCTGGACTACATCAGCGGCTGGGCACCGCAGGCCGTTGTCGATGCGGTCGCCTCCTTCAGCTTCCTGACACGCTTCGAATCGATCAGCAAGGGCGTGATCGATGTCCGCGATCTTGTGTTCTTCATCTCGCTCATCGCCGCGGGCCTGCTGGCGACCATGCTCGTCGTCGATGCCCGCAAGAGTGCCTAACCCCGCGGCGGCAAACAGCGCCAGCCCTGTGGGAAACAGCGTTGACCCCGCGGGAAACAGTGCCCGGCCCGCGGCAAACCGCTCCGCAACCGCCATGAACGCCTCGCACATGTCCCCGAACCCCATGCTCACGCCGCCGGAAGCCTCCGCATGAACAAGAACCTGCTCATGAGCATCGGCATCGTCGCCCTTGTCTGCACCTTCATCGGTGTGAACATCGTCGCTCAGCGCGCCCTCTCGGGCGTACGCGTCGATCTGACCCAGGGACGGCTCTACACCCTCTCCGATGGCACGCGGAACGTGCTGGCCGGCCTTCAGGAGCCGGTCAACCTCACGCTCTACTACTCCGCTGCCGCCTCGAGCGATGTCCCAACCTTCAAGGCCTACGCCCAACGCGTCGTGGAGGTCCTCCGCGAGTACGCGCAGGTCTCCAAAGGGAACATCCGCCTGACCATCGCCAATCCGGAACCCTTCAGCGACACCGAAGACAAGGCCGTTGCCGCCGGAGTCGTCGGCCTTCCGCTCGGTCGCGGCCAGGAACGCTTCTACTTCGGCCTCCACGCCGTCAACAGCACCGACAAAGCCGACGTGATCCCGTTCTTCGACCCCCGACGCGAGGACTTTCTCGAGTATGACCTGACGAGAATGATCTATCTCCTGAGCGAACCCAAGCGCACGACCATCGGTGTCATGTCGTGGATCCCCCTTGAGGGTTCGCCCGCCAGCCCGATGACCTCAAGCCGCGGCACACCGCCCATGCGGATCAACGAACAGCTCAAGGAGCTCTTCGATGTCCGCGTGATCGATCGCGAAGCGCGCGAAATCCCCGCCGATGTGAACGTGCTGCTCGTCGTTCACCCCAAGAACCCCATCGTCGCGACCCAGTACGCCATCGATCAGTTCGTCATGCGCGGCGGACGCCTGCTGCTGCTGGTCGATCCGCTCTGCGAGGTCGACGTACCCGCCGGCATGAACCCCATGCAGGCCATGAACACCCCAAGAAGCAGCGATCTGAATCTCCTCTCGACCCTTGGCCTCGAACTTGTGCCCGGAAAGGTCGCCGCCGACCGCCAGCGGGCCTTGCCCGTGACCGTGGGAAGCCAGGCACGCCCCGAGCAGGTCGACTTTGTCGCGTGGCTGAGCCTCGGAAGCGATCAGGCCGACCGCAACGACCCCGTGACCGGCCAGATCGAGAATCTGAACCTCGCCACAGCGGGCATTCTGCGCATGAAAGAGGGCGCAAAGACCACCATCACGCCTTTGCTCAAGACCACCGCCGACAGCATGGCCATCGATGCCCAGCAACTGGCCTTCATGCCCGATCCCAAGGCCCTTCTTGCGACGTTCAAGTCCGGCGGAGAGCCCCTGATCCTCGCCGCACGCGTCACCGGCTTGGCGGTACCGTCAACCTTCGGCGCCGCACCCCCCGCGCTCGCTCCCGGTGCCGACGGTCGCGCCCCCGAACCCCTCCCGGTCGATCGCCACCTCGCTTCATCGAAGGGTGATATCAACGTGATGGTCATCGCCGATGTCGATCTGCTCAGCGACCGCCTCTGGGTGCAGGAAGAACGCCTCGGCCCGATCCTCCTTGGCTATCGAAAGGCCGCCGACAACGGCGAGACGATCATCGGCGCGCTGGACAACCTCGGCGGGTCGAGCGATCTGCTCAGCCTCCGCGCCCGCACCCGCGCCGCACGGCCCTTCTCCCGCGTCGAACAGCTCCGCCGCGACGCCGAGCAGCAGTTCCTCCAGCGCGAACAGGAGCTCCAGGCCCGCCTGACGCAGACGGAGCAGAAGATCGCCGAGCTGCAGCGCTCCCGCGCTGATGGCCAGTCCTCCCTCATCCTCACGCCCGAGCAGCAGGCGGAGCTGGAGGCCGCGCGGCAGGCGCAGATCACCACCCGCGCGGAACTCCGCGATGTGCAGTTCCAGTTGCGCAAGGACATCGAGGGTCTTGGCACCCGCATCAAGGCCGTGAACATTCTGCTTGTCCCCGCGCTGGTCGGCGTTGCCGCTCTCGCGCTCGCCGGTGTCCGCGCCGCCCGCAGGCGTGGCGAGCGTCTCCGCGCCAGCGCGACAGGCTGACGCGGGCGCTCCGCACGAACTCCCACGCCACACCGCCCGAACGTTTCCATTCCGGGGTATGCAACGCATGAACAGCAAGGTTGTCCTCGTGCTCGTTCTTCTGGCGCTGTCGACGGGCGCCGCCGCCGTCCTGACCATCAACGCCGGCCGCGCCGGCGGCCCGTCTCCCGCCGCCGCGGGCGATGGCACGCTCCTGCCCGGGCTCAGCGGCCGGCTGGACAGCGTCACGCGGATCACCGTCACGCGCAGCGCGGGCACGTTCTCGCTGGTCCGCACCGATGCGGGCTGGACCATGCCCGAGAAGGGCGGTTACGCCGTGCCCGCCGACAGGGTCCGCCGCCTGCTCGTGCAACTCGGCGATGCCAGCGGACTGCAGGAGCGCACATCGCGCCCGGAGCTGTACGCCCGGCTGGGTGTCGAGGACCCGGTCGCCGGCGCGACCACGCCCGAGGCACAGGCCTCGCAGGCGGCGCTGGTCACGCTGCTCGCCGGCGAGCAGGAACTCGGCAAGGTGATCATCGGCACGGACAAGTTCGATCCGCCCCGCGGCGTGTACGTCCGCCGCGCGGGGCAGGCGCCCTCGTTCCTTGTCCCGGGCGAGATCGCGCTGCCGCGCGAAGCGCTGGGCTGGCTGGACCCGCAGATCGGCAACATCGCGCGCGAGCGCGTGCGCAGCGTGACGATCTCGCACGCCGATGGCACATCGATCATCATCGCCCGTCAGACCAGGGAGGAACCTACCTTCGCGGTCACGAACATCCCCGCGGGACGCGAGCTCAAAAGCCCCGGCGCGGGCGAGAGCGCCGCGACGGTCATGTCGTTCCTGAACTTCGAGGATGTCGCCGCCGCGGCGTCGGTCGACCCGGCGACCAATCCCAAGGCCCGCGCCGGCGCGAGCGTCCGCGTGCGCACGTTCGACGGCGTGCTGATCGATATCCGCGCGATCACCGCCCCGACCGCGCCGCTGCCCGGCGTGCCGGACCCCGCCGCCGAGCGCGTCTGGTGGACGCTGGCGGCATCGGCGGATCCGGAGTGGACGCCGCCCCAGCCGCCGCCGCCGGCGCCCGATGCCCCCGCGGACCAGCCGCCGCCGGCGACGCGATCGGCGCAGGATGTCGAGAAGGAGGTCGGCGAGTTCAACACCCGCTGGAAGGGCTGGGCGTTTGCGCCGCCGGCGTGGAAGGCCAGCGCCGTCGCGCTGACGTGGGCCGAGTTGCTCAAGGAGCAGGCCCTGACGCCCACGAGCACGCAGGTCATTCCGGCCGATGGGTCACCGGTGCCGGCACCCGCCGCTCCGACCATGCCGCCGACTACACCCTGACGCGGCACGCAGGGCCCTTGCTGGGTCATGATGGGCAGTCACGCACGCTCACGGGCACCCATGGGCGGTATCATCACGCTCCACGGTGCGGTGGCTGAGCGGTTGAAAGCACCCGACTTGAAATCGGGCAGACCCGAAAGGGTCTCAGGGGTTCGAATCCTCTCCGCACCGCTTTTGTGCCTGCGCAGATCGTCGCGATGAGGACGGCGGCCGATGGCGCGCCAGCCCGGCGGCTATCCGCGTTACCGCAACCCGCGTTCACTCAACCCGCACTCGGCGCCCGCAACTGATCCTCGAGCGAGCGGATGGCGCCGGCGAACTCCGGGTCGCTGTCGCAGCGTTCCTGGATCGTGCGCACCGCGTGCATCACCGTCGTGTGATCGCGTCCGCCGAAGTGCCCGCCGATTTCCTCCAGCGAGAACCGCGTGTGCCGGCGGGCGAGGTACATGCACACCTGCCGCGGCTGGGCGATGGAGCGCTGGCGGCGCTTGCTCTGGAGTTCCTGGATCTTCACGCCGAAGAAGTCGGTCACGGCGTTGATGATGGTCTGGATCTGGATCCGCGGCTCGATGCGCGTCTCCTGATCGCCGATGGCCTGCCGCGCCAGCACAAGGTCCAGCGCCGCCTTATCCAGCCGGGCCATCGCCTGGAGCTTGACGATCGCGCCCTCGAGCTCGCGCACGTTCGTGTCGATCTTGCCGGCCATGTACTGGGCGACATCCATCGGCAGCGACATCCCGCGCAGGCGGGCCTTCTGCTGGAGGATCTGCACGCGCGTCTCGAAGCAGGGCGGCGAGAGGCTCATCACCAGCCCGGCCTTGAACCGGCTGATCAGCCGCTCCTCCAGATCCGGGATCTCCTCCGGCGGCGCATCGCAGGAGAGGATGATCTGCTTGTGGCTCTGGTAGAGCGCGTTGAAGGTGTGGAAGAACTCCTCCTGCGTGCGGTCCTTCTTGGTCAGGAACTGGATGTCATCGATGACCAGCACATCCACATGGCGGAACTTGTGGCGGAATCGCGTCATCACCCCCGACTGCAGGGCATCGACGAACTGCGTCATGAACCCTTCGCAGCTCGTGTAGTAGATCTGCAGGTCCGGCCGCGAGTTGCGGATCGCCACGCAGATCGCCTGCAGCAGGTGCGTCTTGCCCAGGCCGACATCGCCGTGCACGAAGTACGGGTTGTACGCGCGGCCGGGGTTGCTCGCGACCGCCAGAGCCGCGGCGTGCGCCAGCCGGTTGCCCGGGCCGATGATGAAGTTCTCGAACGAGTTGTCCGGGTTGATCACCAGCCCGTCGTTGTACAGCGTGCCGATGTCACCCAGCGCCGACACGCCGCTCGGCAGCCGCTGCGGCAGCGGCTCGTTGAAGGCCATGCTCGTCGCCGGATCACGGTCCGCATCGGCGATGCCGTTGGACGTTGCGCCCGCGAGCAAAGCATCGTGCGTGTCATGACCGGGCGACGCGTGACCCGCGTGCGCGGCCCCGTTGCCCACGCTCAGCCTCGCCGCTCCATGCCCCGCCGCTCCATGGCCCGTCCCGTTTCCGGTCCCGTTGCCCGTCGGCAGCGGCTGGCGACCGTGCGTGACCACCGGCGCAAGCCCCGCGGCGGGGTTCGCCGTGCCGCCATGCGCACCGGGGAACGAGCCCGCCGGACCCTGCGCGGCCAATCCGCCCCCGACCGGCACGCCCGCCGTTCGCGACCCGCCGGCGCTGGGGCCGAACGTCGCGCGGCCGCCACCATCGGCCTCCGGGGGCATGTCCTCCTCGGGCCCGACAAACCGCACGCTGATCAGCCGCCCCGTGGCCATCTGCGCACACTCGTTGAACGGCCGCGCGCACGCCCGGTGCAGGTACTCGCGGTGCACCGTCGAGTGCGCACGCACGTACAGCACCCCCGCACGCACGCCCAGAAGTTCGAGCTCCTCGAACCACAGACGGCAGATGTCCGGCTGCGTCTGACGCATGTAGCCGAGCAGGTCGGACCAGAGTTTGGAGTCGGTGTCCATGGACAGACTCGCGGCGGGGCACACGCCGCGCGGATTCATCGGGGCTTCGGGCACGGGCAACCTCGCTGCGCAAGACGACAACGAGAAGAATCGACACGTTTTCCGGAACACACACCGGGGGGCGACGGTAGCGGATCACGCGCAAAGCGTCAAGAGAGAATCGCCGCGCATTCGCTCACGCGGTTCGGATTTTTCCGCGCAGCACGCGCCGGCGAACGCATCGCGCTGCGCGCGATCGTGCTCCGGCCCGCGTTGGCGCCGCCGGCGGAGCGCTCCGGCGCGTCGGTCGTTGTCGGCTGCGCCGCGGCCACTACAGATTGTGTGCGAACCAAACGCGACTCTGTCCGCGGAATCATCCCCATTTGGGGACGGTGTTCCTCACGAAAATGAGAAGATCTTCGCGGATTCCGACGCGACCGCGCCTCAGCGGCGCAATTGCGTGGGGTGTTCACCCGCATCCATCTGCTGGCGCTCGTACCGCTCCTTGTTCGTGCGCGTGTCCATCAGCAGCTCGATCCGCTCGGCCTTCTGCCGCCCGACGATCGCCTGAAGCTGCTTGCGCGCCTCGACCAGGTGCGTGCGGCGACTGATGTGACCCAGCACGACCTTCTGGCACTCCAGCACCGCCATCCATTCCTTGAAGTCGCGCACGTGCAGGTGCATGCCGGACTTGGCGCGGCTCTGCGCCTCGGGCTCGAAGAACGTGCACTCGGTGATCAGCACCTGCGCCTTGCGGACATCCTCGCGCACCAGCGCCGGCCCCGCCGCGGTGTCCATCACGTACGCGATGAGCGGGATGTACAGCGTCCGCGTGATCTCCTCGCCCTTGTCCTTGAGTTCCTTGAGCTTCTCCTGCGGCAGGCCGATGAGCTCCTGCTTGAGCTTGGTGCGGCGCTCGTAGACCGAGTAGCCGTACGTCGGCACGGTGTGCTCGACCTTGAACCCGCGCAGGAAGATATTGTTCTTGATCTCGACCGTCCCCTCGGGCTCGAGCGGGATGATCTCGAACGGCGTGTTCTGCCGCTCCAGGTCCCGGTAGCCCTCGAGCATCTTGCGCACCGCCGGTGCGATCTCCTCCGGGCAGATGATCTTGCCCGGGGTCATGCCCTGAAAAACGCGCTGCGAGCAGTAGTACGCCAGGCCGCCGACGTGGTCCATGTGCCCGTGGCTGATGGCCACGTACGGGCTGGCCAGCATCGGGCGCGGGCACTGGCCCATGTCGAAGGTGATGTCCAGCTCGGGGACCATCACCGTCGTGCTCTCGCCGGCGATCGAGGTGCCGACGATGCGATACGGCGGAATGTAGAGAAAGCCCAGGGGGGTTTCGCGGGCGGGCGGTTTGGGGAGCATCGAGAACTCCTTGGCGGGGCCCTTGGCCCGGCCGAAGGTTTGCGGGTTTCTGACAACGCCGTGAGGATAGCCGACATCCGGCGGGCGATGACGGGAAATCGAACCGCGCGCATCCCGAGTTTCGCGTCGGGTCGGAATCTCCAAGGAGTCCGCGATGACCGTTCGATCCCCCGCCAGGCCGCGCCCCGCCGTCAAGAACCCGACGACCGGGGCCCCAAGCGCCGCCACCCGGAACACCATCACCCGGGCCGCCGCCGCCCTGACCGCCTTGGCCCTTTTCGCCGCGGCCGGCCTGTACATCGATGCCCGCCGCGATGCCCCGCAGCCGCAATCGGCCGCGAGCCCCGGCATAGGCACCACCCTCGGCCCCGCCGCACACTTCAACACCCACGCCGCGCCATCCGGCGACTCGGCCCCGCAGGCCCTCGCGGCCGCGTCCGCCCCGCACCAGCCGATCCGCTTTTACCGCCCCGACACGCAGGCGGAGTTCCACACCATCCTCGATCGCCTCGAGCGCCGCATCCGGATGAACCTCGCATCGGTGCCGGTGCAATCGGTCCTGCTCGGCGGCTCCCGCGGCATCGCGGAGATCGCCTCGTGCGCCCGCCGCGCTGTCGCCGATGTGCTCGGCCCGGATCAGGTCATGATCACCACCAGCACCGTCGAATTGCTCGAGACCGACCTGCTCCGGCACCTCCTGGCCGATTCGGCCATCGGGGCCGATGCCGTCCTCGCCGACCTGGCCATCGGGCCGGGACCGACCATCGCCGCGGGTGCGACGATCCGGTCGGCCTTCACCTCGCCCGAGGGTTGGTCGCTGACGATGAGCAGCGCGGATGAGGCCGTCGCCGAGCCGGCTCAACCTCTTCGCACCGCCCGCACCGCCCGCACCGCCCACACCCCGCGCACTGCCCGCACCCCCCGCCCCCCGCGCACCCCCCGGCCCGGCGGCCTGGCCGATGAGGTGCACATCCGCATCCCGCTCCGCCCGACGCGCGTCGATGGCGACCTGACCGCGGTGGTCCGGCTGGAGTTCGACCAGTCCGCGGCGAAGTGGACCGCGGTGGAGGTCACGCTCGAGGGCCTCTCCGCCGCGGCGATGACCGGCTCGATGAGCATCAGTTGAGCATCCGCCCCGCCCCCGCCCCCCGCCCCCGCCCCGTCCGCCTCACCTCTGCAACCGCGCCCCGCCCGCAGCGTTCCGCGCTCTGGTTCCCGTACTTCGGCGGCCGCGCAGCCGCCAGACATCGAGAGGACCCATGCCCCCGATCATCACGCTCATCCCGATCATCGTCGCGCTGCTGATCATCGGCCTTGCCCTGCCGCTGGCCATGGGCCGCGTGCCGCCGAACGCGTTCTACGGCTACCGCACCCGCGCTTCCCGCGGCAGCCCGAGGCTGTGGTACGCGACCAACCGCGTCGCAGCGCGGTGGATGATGATCGTCGGCGCGTGCGTCATCGCGATCGTGACAACCATGAACCTCATCGGCGCTGCGCCGGTGACGACGCTGCTGGTCGGCGCGAACCTCATGGCCATCGGCGCGGTGCTCAGCGCGGTCCGGGCCTGGCGACTCGAACGCCGCCTGGCATCGGGCCTGTCTGGAGTAGATCAGGATCCAACGCCGCGCCCTTCGTAAGACGCGCGAGCCACCGGGCATCCCGGCGTCCGTTCCCGAGCCTCGCCCCCGCGGCGGGGCGCATCCTCGCGGCCGATGGCCGGCCCGCCGCCGTTCACGGCCAGGCTCGTGCCGCCAAATGCAACCGGGCCGGCCAAATGCAAACGGGGCCGCGCGCTGCGCGGCCCCGGGTCGTGCGATGATGAGCGGTCTGCGACTTACGCGGCCTTGCTGACGCGCTGGCTGCTGATCCGCAGCGAGCCGCCGCCGCGGGCGAAGCGGACGGTCAGGGTGGAGCTGGCCGGGCCGACGCGACGCGAGCGGACGCCCTTGACAACATACACCACGCCGGCGACGCCGACGGGCAGGGTCTCATCGGCGAAGGACTTCTCGCCGACGAGCCCGATCTCGCCAAAGTCCGACAGCTCGCCGCTGGCCGAGATCGTCGCGCGCTCGACGCGGTAGATGGTCCCGGCATTGTCTTTGGCCTTCCAACGCAATGTCAGCACACCCTCGGTCGGATCGATGGTCGCGCGCAGGTCGGTCGGCTGGTTGGGCACCGGCCGCGGCGAGGGCTGGGCCGGCGGCGGGAGCTGGGCGAGGCTGTAGATCGAGTCGGGGTTGGCGTTGCGATCGGCGGCGATGCGGATCTCGCGGATGAGGTTGGCCGTCAGCCGGCGTACGGTGCGGAGCGAGGCGTTCTGCGTCAGCACCGCGGCCTTGGCGGCCTGGCGTGCCTTGGAAGCGGCGGAAAAGTCCGCGTTCGCGGCGGTGACCGCGGCGGTCCACGCCTGGAGCGA
>Ga0068872_10003033_pt1 | contig 12931 bp, 18 predicted proteins | sample NOAtaG_7_FD_66441 | JGI IMG/M metagenome (GOLD analysis project Ga0068872, IMG submission 66441) | Freshwater lake microbial communities from Lake Erie, under a cyanobacterial bloom - NOAA_Erie_Diel1S_2200h metaG | ecosystem: Environmental > Aquatic > Freshwater > Lake | place: USA: Ohio, Lake...
GAAGACGGGGCTGAATGCGAAGACGTTGACGGGCCTTTTGGCGCAACACTTGAATTCAGAGACGGCTGCTGCAGAGGCTATTAAGTATATTAATGAGCACCGTGAGGCTCGTGTCCGAGAGAGTCTTCTCTATGAGAAAAACTAAAAATGCGCCTCCAATGTAGAAAGATGGTTGCTGCTGGAATCTTACAGTCTGCTGCGAAGGCGACGGTGGAGGGATTCACGGGTCTGCAGTCTTCAGAGGCGCGCCGTGATGCATATGTGGAGTTCGCCTCTGCGTTCATCGCATTCATTGTGGCCATGGTCATCATTGCCTTTATCGGCAAGTATCTGTGGAACAGCACTATTGTGGAGCTCTTTACATTTGTTCGGCCCGCGAGGAGCTTCTGGCAGATTATTGGGCTGATGATTTTCTTGGCGCTGGTTCGGTAAACATATGGCTAAAAAGGAGGATGTTACTCACATCTTCTGTTTTTGCCTCCTTCGGTCGCAAGCTTTGGTCGGCAGGACCTTCGCGGAATCCCCGCCGCTACTTTAAAGCGTGTGGAAGGTAGAATTTCTCCATGCCACTCATCACCACCTTTCACGGACAAGCTGGACAGGACGCCTTTGTGCAGTGGGTCCTCAAAGAGAAGCGCAACGGCCACTTTTTGGAGATTGGGTCAAATGACCCTATTATCATCAACAACAGTTATGTGCTGGAGAATGACTATGGCTGGAAAGGTGTCATGGTTGAAATGGTGACAGACTATTTGCCCAAATATTTGGAGCACCGCCCGACAGCCATTCATATTATGGAGGACGCCACCCAGGTGGATTTCAACCAGGTCCTACAGCAGCTTGCTCCACCGGAAAAGCTCGTTGACTATCTACAGATTGACCTGGAGGTATCTAATGACAGCACCATGGGTGCTTTGGAGCAGGTTGAAAAGACGATGCAGGATGGTTACAAATACGCAGTCGTAACATTTGAGCACGATGTCTATGCAGATACTACATATGACACCCGCCCTCGCTCCAGGGAGGTCTTTGAAAGGAACGGCTATGTCCGCGTCTTTGCCGATGTGAAAAACGAGGGCAACGCCTATGAGGATTGGTATGTGCATCCGGACCTCGTTGACATGGCACGTATTGATGCCGTAAAGACAGAAGAGTCGCTAGAGTGGCAGCAGATTCTGGATAGGCTGCGCTCTATTGAGTAAACATTCTCTCTATCGGAGAAGACAGATGGACATGCCCTCGTCGGAGCCCAGAAAGAAGATTCTCTTGTTGGCCGGATGGTCCGGGGCTGGAAAGGATACTCTGGCAGCCAGACTCATGAATTGCACTCCTTTCAAGCGCTATGCCTTTGCAGACCCTGTGAAGGACGCCGCGGCGGAATGGTACGGATTTCCACGGGCTCTCGCCGACACCGAAGAGGGAAAGAGGTCCATGTGGAAAGAGCGCACTGTGCGCGAAGAGCGCACTGTGCGCGAAGAGCGCACTGTGCGCGAGTGGATTATTTTTCACGGAGAGGAGGAAAAGCGGGTTCATGGAAAGGATGTGTGGGCGAAGAGGATTGCCGCGCAGATTCTTGACGATGTGGAGACGATGTATTTCGTTATAACGGACTGGAGATTCATCGATGAACTCGTGGCTCTTCAGAAGTCTGTCGGGGCGGTGGCTGACATTTATCCTATGCGCGTGGTGAATGAGAACCAGCGCATAAGCCCAGTGGCATCTTTGACGGAATATTCTCTTCTGGGATTTCCAATGCCTGAAGTGGATATACATACGCGTCTAGATTATATTTATGATTACATGGGGATGTGATAAGGTCCGAGCCTCTTTAATAGTAGCCCTTGTACTCTCGGAGTTCATTGAGCCCAGGTGCCTCGTAGCCTCCAACCATGCGCGGGGCGTTCTTGCCGCCAATAACGGCTACATCGCTGTTGCAGCAGGCCCCCATAGCAATATCACCCACATCGGCCATTGCACGCCCAAAGAGCTGCAGTGCCTCCTCTTCAGCTGAGTCACTCATCTGTAGAGAAGTGCAAAGTCTCTTAATAAGGTATGTTCCACGCGAGCCCCATTTGTCCAGAGAGAGCATGAGGTCGCGTTGAGGGATGGTTTTGGCGAAGCAGCGTGCCGTGGTCTCGGCGACGGCCTCCATGTCGTGAGAGGTGGAGAAGGGCTGGTACCGTGTGGCCTCTACAGTGCGGCCGGCGCCCATGAGGTCCTGTTTGAAGCATGAAATCTTGCTCAAGATAAGCTTCATCTCGCGCAAATCATCGGGTCCCTCTTCAGTCACTGACCCTTTATAGCTGAGTAGCATGTCATAGAGGGCAGCTGCGTCGCTACTGGCATGGAGGCAGTCGGGTGCTCCTGTGCCGCGTGCCGGTCCAGCAAAAAACCCCTCCTTTTTGGCGGGAGAGCCCATGTCAGTGAAGCCAGATGCCACGCCGCTGGGTCCAGCAGCCATGGCCACACCCGCTTGTGCTCCTTCCCCTTCCTTCTCTTTGAGCTTCTTTGACAGCGCGTCCTGGTATGTGTATCCCTCCTTTACTTCATCTCCGCAGCCCATACGCCACAGATATCCCATAGAGAGCGCAAAAGCTGCAATAAAAAGGGCAATGAGTACGAATGTGATTATGGTAGGGGCGATTCCTTTTGAACTAGAAGCTCCTAAGTAGTCCATTGCGCTCTTTCTATTTGTGGATGTTGTTTAAGATGCGGGCTAGGCGGCTGCAATGGTCCTCGTAGCCATTGCAATAACCGCCTTACAGAGTTTTCCTTTTGCCTCTGCCTTCTCTTGCATGTATGCGTCAATATTGAGAGCAATCTCCTCTTTTAGTACGATATGATAGACATTGACTACTTCTCTCTGTCCTATGCGCACAGCGCGTCCAATCGCCTGTACCATCATAGCCTCTGTCCACCACGGCCCAGTGAAGATGATTCTGTCAAAGTGTTGTAGATTGAGTCCTACACCGCCGGACTGGAGTTGTACGAGGAGAACTTCGTGTCCGCCGCCCTCAAGAGGCTCATGCGTCCTCTGAATCACAGCCCTTTTCTCTTCATGAGAGAGTGAGCCGTTGTATTGTTGGACACGTCCAATTCTCAAATCCTTTTTCAGAGCCGCCTCTAGTAACTCCATCTCTGTGCGAAAGTGACAGAACACAATCCAGCGTCTCTGTTCCTGTTGAGAGCCGATGAGTTCTCCGATTTTCTGGAACTTTGTGGATGTATTCAGCCAGTCAGGCCGGGCATAGAGTCCTCTCAGCATCTTTTTGCGTGCCTGAATATAGACCTGGGGATGAAGAGACAGTTGACGAAGGCGCATGAAGAGTTTGAGACGCTCTAGTCCTGCGCCGGCAGTGCGGTCCTCCTCCAGAGCCTGCCAGCGTCGTGTGATAATACCTGAGATTCCACGATAGAACTCTGCTTCGTCCTCTGTCTGGAACTCAAGCACCATCTTATGTATCGTGGGAACAGGCGGCGCATCGGGAATTGCTAAGCGGAGTTGGTCCATCGTGCGTGAGAGAATATAGGTCTGGAAGAGCTGTCTGTGTGCCAGAAGATTGGATTTGGGCTGCAGAGGTTCCTCTACTCCGACGACGCGCAACAGATTGAATATGTCGTCGCATGTGTTGGTAATAGGAGTCGCAGTCAAGAGCCACATTTTATTGAAACGGAGTGTAAGAGCGATTCCTCTGATGGAATCGCCGTTCAGACGGTGGGCCTCATCAAATATGACACGGTCCCAAGTATACAGAGTACCGAGACCTGGATTTCTGGTGAGCAGTTCGTATCCCAGAATATGTATCTGGGGTGCGAGCAGAGAAGTGCCAGTAGTTTCAGTTATCCAGGTAGCGCCTCCTTTTGTGGCAGGTACACGCACACCCATTCCAGAGCGCTGAAACACAGTCTTCCACTGTGGAATGACTGCGATAGGCAGAACGAGTAGAATGTCTTGATTGAATGTGTGATCTGCGTTTTTAATGAGACCGGCCATCTGAATCGTCTTGCCGAGTCCCATTTCGTCTGCCAGTATTCCTCCGCGGGGTCCTTCGGCGTTTTCGCGAGCGAGCATCCAGTTCACACCGAAGACCTGGTGCTCTTTGTATTCAAAGCCATCCCATAAAAGCTGAAGCTGATTTGCTTGTGCCATTCTGTTCGTGTTAGGAAGAGAAGGGGGGTGAAGGGCAAAGGCCCCTGCCCCTGCCGAGTTCAATTTTCTGCCCTTAAGCCCCCCTCTCTCACGGCTAAGACGGTTCCCCACTCTGGAAAGAGGCTTGTGAGTGGGGGCATCCCGTTTCCCCATGTGTCTGGATAAGTGGCCCACGCGGCTCCATTATAGTGTGCAAACCACGCGGCCCACCATGAAAACGTGGAATTTGCTGTGATGGTGCCACCGAGACAGAGGGACATCTGGTACAGGCTCTCAACGTCGGTGTGGTTTGTCGCGGTCGTGTATTCTATCCCTTTTTCGCTACAGAAGGGTGCAAACATGGCGGCGCAGAGGTGTGGTTCGTCACTGAAGAGGATGAGACGGGAGCCGGCTGGTATCTTAGACAGGGCCCTTGTATAATAGTGCGATAGAGGGATTTGGTGATGCTCCAGATATTTATAGTCGCCGAGGCGTACATGGACTGCATAGGCCCGCTGGCGCTGCGCGAGGTCGCCCAGTCCCAGTTCCCTTTCCAGCATTCTGCGCACAACCGGTCCACCGAGGGCGGCTTCCCAATCGGGGGCGAGTTTGTTCAGGTCCTTTGGAAAATAGAGGGGGCTTTGGCGAAATCCGCCGAGGACGGCGTTGCAGTCTGATGGAAGTGGAGGCGGCTCTATGTAGTCGTAGATGGTGTTGGGTGGCTCTGGTATGAGGATGCAGGGCTGTTCGTCTTCTATGAGAGGGACCCACGGGTACATGCGAAAGAGGCTGGCTATCGCGCCATGATGTATGTCTTTAAAGATAGGGGTATAAAACACAATGTGGCGCCCAAGACTTTCTGCGGCCCCGAGGGCCGCTGCAAATTGAAAGAGGCGGTTTCCGAGGCCGCATTGTAAGTGTGGTGAAATCCAGGGCGTTGTCATCTCCTTTAAAGGCGAGAAGTCCCCAGGCTTTAGGGGGTCGCAAGGGCACCTCCTAGAAAATTGAGTCGCGTGCCCGCCCAGGCGTTCAGTTACCCAAGTTTACGAAACACTAAAAATGCACGATATTCAACCGAGCACATTTCCGCAACCCTTTCAATGCTACAAGCCGTCCCATCACAAAGTCTATGGGACTGTGTGCATGTCTATTACAAATAGAATCATCCTTGTAAAAGGGAGACGAACTGGAAAGTGGTCCTTTCCAAAAGGGCACAAGTTGAGGAATGAGAGCTATCTTAGCTGTGCACTTAGGGAGACATTTGAAGAGACTGGTATTAAGCTGGACGGAATACGCCATATTGCGTGCCATAAACTATCTGTTGGAGAGTACTACTTCTATGAGTTAGAGGACGAGGTGGAGCTTTGCCCATGTGATACGGGAGAGGTTGAAGAGGCGGGATGGTTTGGGATTGACGAAATAAAGGCGATGAATTGCAATGTGGATGTGAACAATTTTCTGGATAGGTTGAAAAGGGCTAGGAGGAAGGTGTGCGAGCCTTTGACGCCTTTGACGGTTCTAGAGGAGCCTGTGGCTCTGCCTCTGGAGGAACTTTTGTTGTGAGAGGGGGAGACGTTTAAAAATTGAAAGCTGGTGGCCCCTTCTTTTTATGTCCAGCCTTCCTGTCTAACACGCACGAAGAATACGCAAGCACGAAAATGTCAGAGAGAATCGTAAAGATGGTGTCTGCCCCTGTTGAGTCTGTTCATGGTGTCTACAAGCCTTCGCCGGTTGTAGATGCGAAATCTGGATTGCATGCCGCGTTACATATGGTTATGAAGCACACTGCTGATATGTTTGTTACGATTGTAGATGTTCTATCAGAGAAGTACAGTTTGGATAAAGAGGAAATGTTTGGGGTTATTCTGGAGCATCCGAAGTATAAGGATATGTATGTGAATCCTGTTCTGTTGGATTTGGGATATATCAATAGTGAGACAAAGGCTGAGCCAGAGGCGAAAGCCGAAGAGCCTGAACCAAAGCCAACAGAGGCTGAATCAAAGCCTGAACCAGAGGCCAAGGCCGAAGAGCCTGCTGAAAAGCCGAGACGTAAGATGTCGGATGAGGCGAAGGCGGCTGCTGCTGCGAAGAGGGCTGCGACGATTGCGGCAAAGAAGAGCGCGACTACAAAGCCAGAGCCACAGCCAGAACCACAGCCAGAGCCCACAGAGGCGAAGCCAGAGCCCACAGAGGCGAAGCCCACAGAGACAAATCCAGAAATCACAGCCACCGCCGCCCCAAAGAAGCGCGTCTTCAAGATTAAAGCCAAAGCCCCAACAACATAAATTAATAAAAACTAGAATAACATATTAAAAAGAGGGCCCTGCCCCCCTCTTTTTAATGTAACAGGGCGATATTCACATCATTCAGTATTCGCAGATGCTCTTTCCAGTATGCGTTCATAATGCAATATATAGCATATGGGCTTGCAATATCCCTCATAGACAAAAAGATACTGAGGAAAGCAAGGTGACACATTATAAGGGTAGGCAATGTACTATATCGCATAATTTTCAGATACAATATCCTATTCCGCACAGAGAAGTATCGTATAAAAAGGGCTGCGTACATCAGCTGAAATACCGTGAGAGCATAAAGAGAGCGATAGAACGCCACCTCCTCTGTAGACATGAGGCGTTGAACCATATGCTCTATTGTTAACATATACTGCACGATACCCCCTATGAGGCTGAAGTATCTGAATGTGAGATATGTATAGCTGTCCAACTGGGGCATCTCTTCCATCACGGGAATTGCCCATCCTTTAAAGGGGGCGTGACATATGCTGCAGCGCAGACTGTTAGCCTCTGGATTCATACTGAACCATCTTCGCAAGCAATTGCGATGCACGAAGCGGACGGAGCCTATGCATTCACATGGCGCGATGAGAGCGTTAAAGGGGGCTGTTGTATCACCCTCTTCCAGACAGAATCTACATTGCGGGGTTGGGACTGTCATCGTGGTCTGAGCCAAACCACCCATGTTATTCTAGCAGAGTTCCCTAGTCTTAGGCTTGAAGACACATGGAAAAAGGAACAGAGCCTTGCAGCCCTGTTCCCTGGTTTTGTAGTTTGTTTTTGTCTTTATTGGTTTTTATAGTTTGTTTTTAGTTTACTCGCTCTCTGCGAATGTACCAGACTCCAGGTCATCTGGTTGTGGGAAGGCTTCATCTATCTTGATTCCATCCCAGCGACCAACCCACTCCATCTCTGCGGTTAAGACATCTCCACGCTGGTTCTTCCAGTAATCGCTGCCCTCGTGCATCCATTCACGGAATACCATAGGCTCAGGGGCTACGGGCTCAGGGGCGGCTGCAGCCTTCTTTGCCGCCTTCTTAGGCTTGGGCTCTGCCTCAGTGTCAGCAGCCTTCTTTGCCGCCTTCTTAGGCTTGGGCTCTGTCGTAGGCTCTGGAGCTGCAGAGGCAACTGAGGCAGCATCGGATTCCTTCTTGGATTTGCTGGCTACTGACATTTTGGATACATCAGGAGGTGTCCACGTTGCCAGTTCCTCAATCACACCAGAATCTGTCCACCCATCATAGCCCTTCTGCTCTTTCAGATGAGAGCAGAACTGCTTGACAATAGTGGTTTTCATCTTGTCCGCGGCTGAGACAGTAGTATCCTCTTCGTGTTTGCGGATGAGACTTTCAATGCGCATTGTGAATTGGACCCAGTTGTTAGCAGGCCGCTTCGTCTTCTCTTTGGTAGAGGAAGAGTCATCGGTCTCTGACTTGGCCTTGGATTTGCGTGACTTCTTGCTCACTGCCTCTGTGATGGCAGCAGAGGCAGAGGGAGAGGACTTCATCATCTCTGTCATGGCAGAGATGATTTCGTCGCGGTTCTGCTTCAGCAGTTCGCGGATGAGCTCGGCAGAGATGGTAGAAGACATTCTTGCTTTGGTTATCGCTGTTCGCTAGTAGCTTGTGACGCGCTCTGTTCTTGTTAGGAAGAGAGTAATGATGATGAAGTAGGGGGCTCGGCCTTTCAATTTTTTTTCAGAGGGGGGAAAAAGAGGGGCATGGCAGAGCCTCCTCTACCCTCTGGTAGAGCTCTGGGGCCCTCTGGCAGAGCTATGGGGCCCTTTGGCAGAGCTGTGGGGCCCTTTGGCAGAGCTGTGGGGCCCTTTGGCAGAGCTGTGGGGCCCTCTGGCAGAGCTGTGGTAGAGTAGAGAGGCTCTTTGGGAGAGCTATGGTAGAGTAGAGAGGCCCTTTGGCAGAGCTGTGGTAGAGTAGAGAGGCCCTTTGGGAGAGCTATGGTAGAGTAGAGAGGCCCTTTGGCAGAGCTCTGGTAGAGCAGAGAGGCCCTTTGGCAGAGCTATGGGACCCTTTGGCAGAGCTATGGTAGAGTAGAGAGGCCTTCTGGCAGAGCTATGGTAGAGTAGAGAGGCCTTCTGGTAGAGCCCTCTGAGACCTCCCTCTACCACCTAGCAGAGCCCCTCTACCACCTAGCAGAGCTCCTCTACCGCCTAGCAGAGCCCCTCTACCACCTAGCAGAGCTCCTCTACCACCTAGCAGAGCCCCTCTACCGCTCTACCCCCCTCTGAGCCCCTCTCAAAAATTGAAAGGGCAAGACCCCTACTTCATCATCATCACTCTCTTCCTAACAAGAACAGAGCACGATTCAACAATCTTGAAAGATGGCGTCCAACACAGCGAGTTTATACACAATTCCACAGAAAGACCAATATATGATTTGCGACCAACGATACTTTATGATCACACTTCCACCCGAATCTAAGTTGTGGGAGATGACTTCTGCCAACGGCACTCAATATATGAGTTTGAAGCTTCGTGACATACAACTCACGAAGAAGAACCTGAATGCACACACAGTTGCGCATCTGAAGGCGATCGTCAAATATATTCTCAAATTGGAGCCTCCACGACTCAAATCAGATATGGTAGAACTGATTCTGAATACCATGCAATATTAATTAACATAAGATAACAACAAGAACAAGAAGGGAGAGAGGTTCATAGCCTCTCTCCCTTTTTCATGTACCATGGCACCTTTTGAAAAATTGAAAGGGGGTCGGCCCATTAAAAGCCGATATCCCATTATATGCCTTCTAAACAGAGCCATATAAGTGTTCAAGCGTAAAAGATGCCGTTTTGGTCCAAGTTTACATCTTGTTGCTCTGTGAGTGCTAAAGAGCCCGTGACTCTAGAGCCAGTCAAGGTTCCACAGCCCCAGCCAGAGCCCCAGCCAGAGCCTCCCAAAGTTGCAGAGCCCGTGCCAGCAGAGCCCGTGCCAGCAGAGCCAACACCTCTCCAGTCCTCTGTCTATGTTGTGGTTGAGTTTGGTTGCAATAGTAGCAGCAACGATATGTATGCCCCTACTATTAGCTTCTTCCGCAATCGCGAGGAGGCCTATGAACTTTATAATAAGGTAAAGGGATATATAAAGTATATGGAAGCTGAGAATGCTATTGGTTATGATGGCTACAGTCAGTCAGACAACGAATCCGTAATTCAATGCGGAGATGGAGCGCATGCGGCAAAGAGACCGATTGGCGTCATCATTAAAAGCTTTACAACTCCTCATCCTCCTGAGAAACCTGTCTACATAGTCGTTAAGCTTAGCTGTGATAGCGGTCATAATGAGTTGAATCCACCAAATATCTACCTCTTCTATAATCGTGATGATGCTTATGCATGCTATAATAAAAAAATACAATGGATAATAGATTTAAAAAAAGATAAGCGTTCAAATATTGATTATGAACTGATTGATGACTTTGAAGAGCCTGATACAGAGTGTATGATTCAGTCGCCAGATGCAAAGAGACCGATTGGTGTTATGATTACTAAGAAAGAATAAAAACATAAAAAGACAAGAAGATAATGACTCTGCCAACAGAGCCCCTATCTTTTTGTTTACCCCCTCTCTCCTCTAAAAATAAAATTGAACGCGCCGAGGCCCCAGAGGAGTAATCATCCCCTTACATGCCTCCTAATCAGAGCCATATAAGTTTTCGGCGAGAATGAGTTCACACATTGAGTGGCTTCGCAACAATCAATCTGCTACCCCTACTGGACCTATTGGTAAGTTACGCACTGGAACTGCGGCGCCTCCCTTTATTGAAGGGAGTATGTTCAGGAAAGCTGAATCTCTAGGAAATGACGCAGACCCAGAATGGACTATGTTTGACGCTAAGATGTCTGTGTTTCGCAGTAATCGTGGTCCTCCTCCTGCTCCCTTGTGCCACGTACGTGGTTGCCAGTTCGTAGCAGCCTATGCTGCCTGGTACAACACCACAGGCATCGCTCTCACTAAGGCCTGGGAAGCAAAGCATCCAAAGCCTGCAGCAAAGCCCGCACAGCAGAAGCCCGCAGCCCCAGTCGCCCCCGCTCCAAAGAAGGAAGGACCCAGTCGTGTTGTACTAGAAGTGAGTGAGAGCTCAGGCTGGTAAACGCCCAAACCCATAAACCCCATACAAAAACAAAATACAAAAGAGCACAGGTTAACCTCTGTCTTTTTTGCATGTATATGTCACCCTAAAATTGAACTCCTCCCACGCCTCTTAAGAACGCATCCTCTCTCTTCTTAACACGAACAGAGCCACGCATCAGAATGCAGAAACTCGCGCTCATATCCGACGACACAAAGTATAGATACCAGCTTTCAAGAATCTGGGACGATTCTAAACCGCGCATCCTCTTTATAATGTTGAACCCGTCCACCGCCGACAGCAACAACGACGACCCCACCATACGCAGAGTCATTGGATTTGCAAAGCTCTGGGGCTATGGCGGACTTCATGTAGGAAACCTATACGCCTATCGCAGCACTGACCCTAAGGCACTAAAAGAGGTGGCCGACCCCGTCGGCAAAGAGAACATCACACACATCCAGAGCCTTATCCGCGACTCGGACCGCGTCGTATATGCATGGGGCAATAACAAGTCAGAGCCGGCCTGGCTAAAGGAGTTAGTTCCTGAGCCCTATTGTATTGATGTGTCAAAGTACGGTATTCCCAAACATCCACTGTATTTAAAATCCGATTTGACTATGCGCCCATTCACACGCCTCAGCTCTTAATCCATATTCATGTTCCTCTCCATATTTTCACGATGTCTGAGAGCCCTTTCATGTGCATCCTGTCTATATCCCATGTGTCTGCCAGCTAGAGTTCTCGCGGCCCGCAAAGTATCATTCGTATAGTGACCCAGGGAAGCAATATTCAGATTTATCCCCCTTTCTTCACGAGGATAACGGGGCTTCTGAGGAACATTTGCGCCGTACATATTGGTCTCCATGTCTCGCATTTTTCCCAAGAGCCACAGCTGTTCCTGTACGATTTTTAGTTGGTCACGAGTGAGTGGCTCAGGCAGATTCATATAGGGGAACTCGTGCTTGAATGACCTCACGAGCGCATCCACACGCCGTCTGTCTTCATTACTGAGTGGCAACCTGGCCACATCATCGCTTCGTTTCCCTTCACCCTCTTTCAAGAGTTTTTCCAAGTACTTCTCTGCTTTCGCAACCTCCTTTGGCGCATTCATATAGCCGAAGCGTGCGACTTCGGCCTCTTCTCTGAACTTTGCAGATTTGCGCGTTTTGGCATTCGCCCCATTGTTCTTATTGCGACGTGTCCCCTTGTTTTCAGGAGAGCGAGACCTTCTCCTTTTTACTGACGGCATCTATAAAGTCCTCATAAAAAATTGAACATACCGCGGCCCTTTAGGAACTGGCACCGTGAGTTAATACCTCCCTCTCTCAAAATGAAAACAGAAACCTCTGTCTGGTGCTGCCCCGTACCAGGATGCGGAAAAGAGATAGACACCGTCAAAAGGAGCGGCATCGCCTATCACAAAAACACGCACAATCCCAAATACAAGTGCGACTATTGTGACTCCCTTTTCGCACAAAAGGCTATACGAGACGTCCATGTACGCACTGCGCACACGGGCGAGAAACCGTATTCATGCCCTCATTGCCCCAAATCATATCCCCAACTTTCCAATCTTCAAGACCACATCAAAAAGAATCACACTGAGCCCCTACCAAGCCAGAAGAGTGTTCCCTGCTGCGCTCGCCCTGGGGAACACCCATGGCCGCAAAACACCGGGGTCGCTCCCAGTCAACTCCGTAATCTCTCGGCGGACTAGCTTCGGGTAGACGCGCCTATAGTAGTACACATCCTCTTCAGTGGGGACGTGGCTAGTGGCGAGTTGCACCATCGTTCCAGGCGACGTAGAGCCAAACCCCTCTGGATAGAAAAGAGTATACCACGCTGCAAAAAAAAGACCAAGGAGGATGGCTGTGACCCCTATAGCAAGAGAGCCAATAGGAGTTCGCTTAGGCATCTTTCTTTTTAACGCACCGAACAAAAATTGAACACGGCTGTGCAGCATTCAGTGAAGTATCCTCTATCCCCTACCCCGCAAAACACCATGCCGTTTGAAACCAAGAATCTGAAAGTGGTCGTCGGACCCTGGAAGACGGTCTACGAGAGCACCTTCCTTTTACGCCGCATGCGCTTTCTCGCCTATACAAGCATAATCAACACAACAGATGACTTCATAGAGAATGATTATATCCTGGTTCAAGTAGAAGAACGAATCATGGACTACGAATTCTCCTCTTACAAATCGTTCATTCTCATTGGCAATCTCGTAGACGATACGCGTGCCCCCTTTTCAAGTACAATAGACATGTTCCACTACAGAGTAACGGAAGGATTCTGGTGCGCCGGTTGTTGGCAGGATGACATGTATGGAAACCGAACAGGAGGTATTCTTATTCCCCTTCATTACAGAGATAGGTATTTCACTTCTATAAAGTATCTGAACCCCTGTCA
>Ga0068872_10003039_pt1 | contig 12925 bp, 6 predicted proteins | sample NOAtaG_7_FD_66441 | JGI IMG/M metagenome (GOLD analysis project Ga0068872, IMG submission 66441) | Freshwater lake microbial communities from Lake Erie, under a cyanobacterial bloom - NOAA_Erie_Diel1S_2200h metaG | ecosystem: Environmental > Aquatic > Freshwater > Lake | place: USA: Ohio, Lake...
TGGCGGCTTCGTCGTCGGCCATCGAGCGTGCCAGCACCCGGGCCATTGCCGCGGCAGTGACCACCGGGCCCAACGCGATGCGTTTGCGCCAGGCGCTCGACTGGTGCGCGCAGCCGGGCAATGGGTTGGTGACTCTGTCGGACCCCGACTATCCGCGCTGCCTGCTGGAGATTCACGATCCTCCGCTGGTGCTGTACGCCAAAGGGCGGCGGGAGCTGCTCCTCGAGCCGGCCATGGCCATCGTGGGCAGCCGCAATGCCACGCCGGCGGGCCGTTCCACCGCTCGCGCCTTTGCCCAGGCGCTGTCGGACGCGGGGCTGTGCATCGTCAGTGGGCTGGCCCTGGGGATCGACGCCGCGGCACATGAAGGTGGTCTGGCGGGAAGGGCTTCCACCATTGCCGTAACCGGGACGGGGCTCGACATCGTTTATCCAGCCCGCAACCGGCCTCTTGCACATCGCATCGCCACCGAGGGCCTGCTGGTGTCTGAGTTCCCGCCCGGCACATCGGCGGCACCGCATCACTTCCCCCGGCGAAACCGCCTCATCAGCGGCTTGTCGCGGGGCGTGTTGGTGGCCGAGGCCGCGCTGCAGAGCGGCTCACTCACCACCGCCCGCTGCGCCCTCGACCAGGGCCGCGAAGTGTTCGCCATTCCCGGATCGATCCATTCGCCACTGTCACGGGGCTGTCATGCCCTCATCAAGCAGGGTGCAAAGCTGGTGGAGGCTGCAGCGGACGTTCTGGAGGAACTGGGCCTGGAACAGCCTGGGGCAAGCGTTGCGGTGAAGATCCCTGCCAGCGAGGAAGACGTGGTGCTCGCTGCTCTGGGCCATGATCCCGCGGCGCTTGATGTCCTGGTGGCTCGGACGGCGCTTCCGGTGGATGCGCTGGCCACGCGGTTGCTCGAGCTGGAACTGGAGGGCCGCGTGGCTCGCCTGCCCGGGGGGCGATTCCAGCGCACCTGATCAGAGCTGAGCCTTCGTCAACGGCTGCTTGCACCGCCCCAATGTCGGTGCCTATGATTCGCGCCCCTCTAAGAGCCCTTTCACACGAACCCTCCGCCATGCCCGCAACGAAGCGAGCACCTGCCGCGCGCGGCACCGCCCGCGCGGCCGCTTCAGCGGCCCGCGCGGCGAGCACTTCGGCCTCTCCCGGCAAGGTTCTGGTGATTGCCGAGAAGCCTTCCGTGGCCGCGGACATCGCGCGGGCGCTTGGCGGCTTCACCCGCAACGACGGTTGGTTCGAGTCCGATGAGTACGTGGTTTCCTCGGCCGTGGGCCATCTGCTCGAGCTGCACGCCGAGGACGACCCCAAGCGCGGCAAGTGGAGTTTTGCCCACCTGCCGGTGATTCCCAATGCCTTCGCGCTGCGACCCATCGCCAAGAGCGAAGACCGCCTCAAGGTGCTGGCGCGGCTGATCCGGCGCAAGGACGTGGCAGCGCTCATCAATGCCTGCGACGCGGGTCGCGAAGGGGAGTTGATCTTCCGCTACATCGCCCAGGCCACGGGCGCCAGGCAACCCGTGCGTCGTTTGTGGCTGCAGTCCATGACGCCGGCGGCGATTCGCGAGGGTTTCGCGCAACTGCGCGCCGACACGGACATGCAACCCCTGGCCGATGCCGCGCGCAGCCGCTCGGAAGCCGACTGGATCGTGGGGATCAACGGCACTCGGGCCATGACCGCCTTCAACTCCAAGGATGGCGGCTTCTACCTGACCACGGTGGGCCGGGTGCAGACGCCCACGCTGGCCATCGTGGTGGAGCGCGAGAAGCGCATCAAGGCTTTCGTGCCGCGCGATTTCTGGGAGGTGAAGGCCCGCTTCGACCTGAAGGCCGGAAGCTACGAGGGCCGCTGGTTCGACCCCAAGTTTCGCAGGGACGAGGACGACGCCGAAAAGCGCGACACGCGCCTTTGGAATGCGCAGCAGGCCGAGGCGGTGGCCCTGGCGTGCCAAGGCAGGATCGGCACGGTCACGGACGAAGCCAAGCCCTCCACCCAGCTCTCGCCCCTGCTCTTCGACCTCACGTCGCTGCAGCGCGAAGCCAACGGGCGTTTTGGTTTTTCCGCCAAGACCACGCTATCCATCGCTCAGGAGCTTTACGAGAAGCACAAGGTTCTGACCTATCCGCGCACCGACTCCAGACACCTGCCGGAAGACTACCTCGACACCGTGAAGTCCACGCTCGAAGCCCTCGGCGGAAAGGCCTCGGGCAGAGATTCCGCGGCTCGCGGCCCCTATGCTTCCTTTGCCTCGGCGGTGTTGCGCAACGGCTGGGTGAAACCCAACAAGCGCATCTTCGACAACAGCCGCATCAGCGACCACTTCGCGATCATTCCCACCCTCGATCCGCCAAAGGCGCTGAACGAGGTGCAGCAGAAAATCTACGACATGGTGGTACGGCGTTTTCTGGCGGTGTTCCATCCGGCCGCCGAGTACCTGGTCACCACCCGAATCACCGAGGTGGCCGGACACCGCTTCCGCACCGAGGGCAAGGTGCTGGTGAACCCTGGCTGGCTCGCCGTGTATGGCAAGGAAGCCCAGGATGACGAGGCCACGCTCGCGCCCGTCAAGCAGGGCGAAACGGCGAAAGCCGCCGCAGTCGAGCCCGTGGCCCAGCAGACTCGGCCGCCGGCCCGCTACAGCGAAGCCACGTTGCTCACGGCCATGGAAGGAGCCGGCAAGCTGGTGGAAGACGACGAGCTGCGCGAAGCTATGGCCCAGAAGGGCCTGGGCACGCCTGCCACGCGCGCCCAGGTCATCGAGGGGCTCATCAACGAGAAATACATGCTGCGCGACGGCCGCGAGCTGATCCCCACGGCCAAGGCCTTCCAACTCATGACGCTGCTGCACGGCCTGGGCGTGAGCGAACTCACCCAGCCCGAGCTCACCGGCGAATGGGAATACAAGCTCTCGCAAATGGAGCGCGGCCGTCTGGAACGCGCCGATTTCATGCGCGAGATTGCAGCGATGACGCGCCAGATCGTCAGGCGTGCCAAGGAGTATGACTCCGACACCATTCCTGGCGAGTACGTGGTGCTCGCCACACCCTGCCCCCACTGCGGCGGCACGGTACGCGAGAACTACCGGCGCTTTGCCTGCGACTCGTGCGGGTTTTCCATCACCAAAACGCCGGGCGGCCGGCAGTTCGAGGTTGCTGAGGTGGAGCAACTGCTGCAGGCCCGCGAGATTGGCCCGCTGCAGGGCTTCCGCTCCAAGATGGGTCGGCCCTTCGCGGCCATCCTGCGCATCGTGACCGATGCCGACAGCAGCAATCTCAAGCTCGAGTTCGACTTCGGGCAAGGCAGCGGCGAGGACGATGAAGCCGAGGCGGTGGATTTCTCCAGCCAGGCGCCGCTCGGCCCCTGTCCCAAATGCGGCAGCCAGGTTTTCGAGCATGGCATGAGCTATGTGTGCGAAAACCAGCCGCCGCGGCGCTGCGATTTCCGCTCGGGGAAGGTGATTCTTCAGCAGGAGGTTTCGCGGGAGCAGATGGAAAAGCTGCTCACCGCAGGACGCACCGACTTGCTGCCCAATTTCGTGAGCAACCGCAATGGGCGCAAGTTCAAGGCCTTCCTGGTGAAGCAACTAGACGGCAAGGTGGGGTTCGAGTTCGCGCCGAGAGAACCCCGGGTGTCCCGCGGTGAATCCAAGACCGACGATTTCGCGGCCAAGGCGAGGGGCAATCCTGGTGTGACGGCGAAGGAGCCTGCCGCCCCGAAACTGCGGGCAGCCGCCAAGGTGAAGGCGCCCACGGCCAAGGCTGGCCGGAGCGCCGCCACCAAGCGGGGCCGTTCCTCCCGCTGAGATTTGCCCGGGGCTGGGGCCCGCAGCGGTCAGACGTCGAGGTTTCGCACGCCCAGCGCGTTGCTTTCGATGAACTGCCGGCGAGGCTCCACCACGTCGCCCATCAGGGTGCTGAATATTTCATCGGCGGCGATGGTGTCTTCGATCTGCGCCCGCAGCAGGCGGCGCGAGGCCGGGTCCATGGTGGTTTCCCAGAGTTGTTCCGGGTTCATTTCACCCAGGCCCTTGTAGCGCTGGATGCCGATGCTGCCGCGCGCCTGCTCGAGCAACCAGTCGAGCGCTTCGCGAAAATCAGTGGCGGCGTGTTCGTGGTCGCCTCGCTTGACGTTGGCGCCCTCGCCCAGAAGGCCGCGCACCAGTTCCGCCGTGCGGCGAATCTGCGCGTAATCGCCGGAATCGAAGAACTCCTGGTCAAGAACCGTCTGGCGCACCACGCCATGCACGCGCCGCAGTACCCGCAGGGTGTGGGTTTCGGCCTCGGCATTGAATCCGGCTTCCACGGTGGCATCGTGCCCGGCCATCAGCCGGGAGAGTTCCGCCGCGGCAATCCGAGCGCCCTCCTGGTCGGATAAGGACAGAGCATCCGCCTTGAGCAGCTGGGTGAGGACCACAGGGTCGTGACGCCGGCTGAGGCGCTGGATGACTGCCTCGGCCAGCAGGAATTCCTTTGCCAGTTGCTCCAGGACTTCCCGACCCAGCGGTTCGGCGTCGCGAGAGGGCCGCAACAGGGTGTCTTGCAGGGCCACCTTGAGCAGGTATTCGTTGAGCTCGTGCTCGTCCTTCAGGTAGCGCTCCTCGCGGCCCTTTTTGGCCTTGTAGAGCGGCGGTTGCGCGATGTAGATGTGTCCGCGCTCCACCAGTTCGGGCATTTGCCGGTAGAAGAAGGTGAGCAGCAGGGTGCGGATGTGGGAGCCGTCCACGTCGGCGTCAGTCATGATGATGATGCGGTGATAACGCAGCTTGGCAGGGTCGTACTCCTCCTTGCCTATGCCGGTGCCCAGGGCGGTGATGAGCGTGGCGATTTCGGCGGAGGACACCAGCCTGTCGAAGCGCGCGCGCTCCACGTTGAGGATCTTGCCGCGCAGGGGCAGGATTGCCTGGAACTTGCGATCGCGGCCCTGCTTGGCCGAGCCGCCGGCAGAGTCGCCCTCCACCAGGTAGAGCTCGCACTGCGCGGGGTCTTTTTCCTGGCAGTCGGCCAGCTTGCCGGGCAGGCCCATGCCATCGAGCACGCCTTTGCGGCGCGTCATCTCGCGTGCCTTGCGCGCGGCTTCGCGGGCGCGGGCGGCCTCGATGATCTTGCCCACCACCGTGCGTGCGTCTACCGGCCGCTCCAGCAGCCAGTCTTCCAGCGCCTTGGCCACCACGTCTTCCACCACCGGGCGCACCTCGGAGGAAACCAGCTTGTCCTTGGTCTGGGATGAGAATTTCGGGTCGGGCACCTTTACCGACAGCACGCAGGTGAGGCCCTCGCGCATGTCGTCCCCGGAGATTTCCACCTTGGCTTTTTTGTCCAGCTCATTGGCGGTGATGTACTTCGTGATGGTGCGCGTCATGGCGGCCCGAAGACCGGTGAGGTGGGAGCCGCCATCGCGTTGCGGAATGTTGTTGGTGAAGGTGAGCACGGTCTCCTGGTAGGAGTCGTTCCATTGCATGGAGGCTTCAACGGTGATGCCGGCGCGCTCGCCCACGGTATGGAATACGTTGGGGTGTAGCACCGTCTTGTGGCGGTTGAGGTATTCCACGAAACCGCGCACTCCGCCGGAGAAGGCGAAGCTCTCGTGCTTGTCGTTGCGCTGGTCCACCAGCTCGATGCGCACGCCATTGTTCAGGAACGACAGTTCGCGTAACCGTTTGGCGAGGATGTCGTAGTGAAACTCGATGTTGCCGAAGGTGGCGATGCTCGGCCGGAAATGTACTTCGGTGCCGCGCCGTTCGGTGGGCCCGGCCTCGCGCAGCGGCGCCACGGGATCGCCGTGCTGGAACTCCATGAACCATGCCTTGCCGCCGCGGCGGATGGTGAGCTTGAGCGACTCGGACAGGGCATTGACCACCGATACTCCCACGCCGTGCAGGCCACCGGAGATCTTGTAGGAGTTGCTGTCGAACTTGCCGCCTGCGTGCAGGACGGTCATGACGATCTCGGCGGTGGAGCGGCCGTGCTCGTCGTCGGGGTGAATCTCCACCGGTATGCCGCGACCGTTATCGATGACGCTGATGGAATTGTCACCGTGGATGACGATGCGAATCTCGTCGCAGTGACCGGCCAGGGCCTCGTCGATGGCGTTGTCCACCACCTCGAAAACCATGTGGTGCAGGCCCGTGCCATCGCTGGTGTCGCCGATGTACATGCCGGGCCGCTTGCGCACGGCCTCCAGGCCCTTGAGCATCTTGATGCTGTCGGCGTTGTAGTCCGCCGATGGGTCCGTTGCTGGTGCAGTTCCAGGCGTCGATTGTTCCTTGTCGGGTTCCATGAAGTTCCTGTGCTCAAATGCGCATGGGCATGACGACGTACTTGAAATCACTGCGACCTGGCAAGGTGATGAGCATGCTGCTGTTGACGTCACCGAAAGAACAGGTCACCGAAGGGGTATCGCTGGCCGCCAATACATCCAGCAGGTAGGTGATGTTGAAGCCGATGTCCAGCGGATCGCCTTGATAGTCGATTTCCAGTTCTTCTTCCGCTTCTTCCTGCTCGGTGTTGGTGCAGGCGATGCGCAGGCTTCCGGAAGACATGACCCAGCGCACGCCCCGAAACTTTTCATTAGATAGTACCGCCGCGCGTTGCAAGGACTGCAGCAGCGTCAGACGATCAATATCGAACTGACGCGCATAGCCGCTAGGGATGACCCGACCGTAGTCGGGAAATTTTCCGTCGACGACCTTGGTGAATAGATTGATACCGGCGAACTCGAAGCGCACCTGGTTGGATAGAAGGGAGATCAACACCGGGTTGTCGCTGTCGGACAAAAGGCGCGAGAGTTCCATCACTGCCTTTCGGGGCAGGATAAGTTCATTTTTCACATAGCTTTCAGCGAGATCGCGACTGACCAGCGCCAGGCGATGTCCATCGGTTGCCACCAGGCTGAGAAGGTTCGACTCCACCACGAGCAACAGGCCATTGAGGTAGTAGCGGATGTCTTGTTGAGCCATGGCGAACTGGGTCATGGACAGCAACCGTCGCAGATCCCTCTCGGGCATGCTCACTTCGGCCGTAGCCTGGCCACTGTCTTGAAGGCGGGGGAAGTCAACAGCTGGCAGCGTCTGGAGGTTGAAGCGACTCTTGCCAGCCTTGAGCAACACTCGGGAATCACTGTGGGAGAGCGTTAACTTCGCTTCTTCCGGTAGAGCCTTGAGGATGTCGAGCAGTTTTTTTGCCGATACGGTGACCGCGAAGTCTTCTTCCAAGGACTCTGCGCCCACTTCCGTAGCGATCTGGATCTCGAGGTCGGTTGCCAGGAGCCTGAGCGATCCTGCCTTCGCTTCCATGAGCACATTGGAGAGTATGGGCAGTGTCTGGCGCCGTTCCACAACCCCTGTCACGGCTTGCAAGGGGCGAAGCAGCGCATCACGGGTCAACTGTAGATTGTTCATGATTTCTGTATTCAGTAAGTGGGTTAAATAAGCCGGGCGAAAACGTGTGGAAAAGCGTTGCGAAGCCAGCAACGGCGCTGTTCGTGGGGCAGGGCGGGGTAGTGGAAAACTGCTGTAGAGCCTGTGGACAAAATTTAATGGCTTTCGTTAGAGGGCGTGGCCAGGGTCATTCATCCACAAATGGTCCCAGGGTTACCCGCGCAACACCTGTACCAGAGCATCGTAGTCTCTCGCAATGTCGGCGGTGGTGGTTCGCAGTTCGGCGATTTTGCGGCAGGCGTGCAGGACGGTGGTATGGTCGCGCCCCCCGAAGGCATCTCCCACGTCAGGCAGGCTAAGGTCGGTGAGTTCCTTTGCCAGCGCCATGGCGACCTGGCGAGGCCGAGCCACGTTACGCGAGCGCTTTTTCGAGTACATCTCGGATACCTTGATCTTGTAGTAGTCCGCCACGGTTTTCTGGATGTTCTCCAGAGTGATCTGCCGGACCTGTACGGCAAGAAGGTCGCGCAGGGCATCGCGTGCGGCGGTGACGGAAACCGACAAGCCCTTGAAACGGCAGAAGGCGAAGACCCGCTTGAGGGCCCCTTCGAGTTCACGCACGTTCGATTGAATGTGGGTGGCAATGAAGAAAGCCACGTCCTCGGGTACCGAAACCCCCTCAGATTCGGCTTTGCGAAGCAGGATGGCCACCCGCATTTCGAGCTCGGGCGGCTCGATGGCCACGGTGAGACCCCATCCGAAGCGCGAAATCAGACGATCTTCCATGCCCTCGATTTCCCGCGGGTAAGTGTCACAGGTGATGATTACCTGCTTGCGCGAATCGATCAGGGCATTGAACGCGTAGAAAAATTCCTCCTGCGTGCGATTCTTGCCGCTGAAGAACTGAATGTCGTCGATGAGTAACAGGTCCAGGGAGTGATAGAACTTCTTGAAGCCATCGAAGGATTTGTGCTGGTAAGCGCGCACCACGTCCGACACATACTGTTCGGCGTGGATGTAGCGAATGCGAGCCTGGGGTTGATGGGCTAGAACCGCGTTACCGATAGCTTGAATGAGGTGGGTTTTGCCCAACCCCACACCACCGTAAATGAACAAGGGGTTATAGGCAGTACCAGGGTGTTCGGAGACCTGGATGGCTGCTGCGCGCGCCAGTTGATTGGCTTTGCCCGCCACGAACGAATCGAAGGTGAATAGCGGATTCAGCCGCCCCCTGTCCGAGGAGGGGCTAGCCAGCGACTGGCTGGAAGCCTCGGTGCGCGCAGCAGGCTTGGGGTTCCTGGAGGCGGGTGTTTCGGGGGATGCGTTGGCCTGACCCGGGTTTTCCAGTTGGCGATGGCTCAGTTCGCGCAAGACCAGTTCGACGCGGCCTTGTCCGCGAGTCAGCTCGATAACTAGGTTTTCTATCTTTTTCAGGAACTTGTCTCTAACCCACTCGAGCACGAAGCGATTGGGGGCCACCAACTGCAGCGCTTCCTCGGCGATGTTTGCCTGTAGCGGCGCGATCCAGGTGCGGTACTGCTGCTCGGAAAGCATTTTGCGCAGTTCCGCTTGGCAGCTATCCCAAAGCGCGGGAGAGATGTGGGTGATCGTCATGGGAGGGGTCTGGTGGGCATGACTGGTGGTTGGGTATCGTCCATTTCAGTCTGCCTACCGGTGTAGAGCACGGTCGGTCTTACCGAATAGGGCGCCGTTATTCCAGGCGCCACCGGAGCGGTTGAGAGTCTAGCAGTAGCGCGCCAAGTTATCCACAGGCGCACGGAAGCCGATTTTCTGAGTTGACAAGGGGTTGCGGGCACGCGTTTAATACGCGGCCTTTTTTGGAGCAGGTCATGAAGCGTACTTATCAGCCATCTGTTACTCGTCGCAAACGGACCCATGGTTTTCGGGTACGCATGAAGACCCGTAGCGGGCGTGCGGTCATCAATGCCCGCCGCGCCAAAGGGCGGGCGCGGCTGGCAGTCTGAAGCCGGACCGCCGGCGCCGGGCGCAATTTCCCAAGCCGGCAAGGCTTGCGGACGCCGCAGCGTTCGAACGAGCGTTCAAGGCGGGACGTCGCGGGCAGGGTGTCTACTTCGCTGTCCATCGCGTGGCGAACGGTCGAGGCGGTGCGCGCCTGGGAATCATCGTAGCGCGCCGCACAACCGGTACCAACGTACGACGTAACCATATCAAGCGGCTGATTCGAGAAGTTTTTCGCTTGAGACATGAGAGGCTTTCCGGGTGGGATTGGGTGGTTCGCACGAAGCAGGCGCCACCGCTGTCGCGGGAGGCCGAGGCGAGAATCGAACTGGAACACCTGTTAAGCCTGCCAGCTTCGCCGTCCGGGGAGCGAGCGGTCTGATCCAGGGTTACCGGATTCTCATCAGCCCGTTTTTTGCGCCGAGCTGTCGTTTTTTCCCGTCTTGTTCGAGCTATGCCCTTGAAGCCATTGGGCGCCATGGTGTGATTCGGGGAGGGTGGCTTTCGGCACGGCGCCTCTGCCGCTGTAACCCCTGGCATCCCGGTGGTCATGATCCGGTTCCCTGAACGGTCACACTGATGGAAGCCTCCCGTCTCGTATTTCTGATCGTCCTGTGCGTCTCACTGTTCATGCTGGGTGAGAACTGGATGAAAGCCTATGGGCCAAAGCCGCAGGTCGCGGGCGCGCCTGCGAAGGGCATGCCCGGTGGAGAGCTGAGCCCTGTACCACAACGCCAACCCGAAGCCGCAGGTCAGGCGGCTGGGCCGGCGGGAGCCTCCCCCTCCACGCCTCCCACCTATTGGGCGGACAGCGCAAAAAATTCGACGGTCACGGTGCGCACCGATGTCATGCTGGTGGAGATCGGCACCATCGGCGGCGATATTCGCAAGGTGTCACTGTTACGGCACGGCAGCGTGGACGACCCGGCCGAGCCCTTCGTGCTGTTGCAGCCCGGCGGTGAGCACACCTATGTGGCCCAGAGTGGTCTGGTGGGCGCCGGACTCGCCACCCACAAAACGCCATTCGTTGCCGACGCGACCGCGCTCACCCTTGAGCCCGCCCAGGATGAGCTGGTGCTCACATTGACCGAAGCGGAGCCGCAGCGCGGGTCGAAGACGACGAAGCGATACCGCTTCAAGCGAGGCAGCTATGTCATCGACGTGAGCCAGGAGGTGCGTAACACCGGTACCGACACACTTTCGCCTTTTGCGTATTACAAGCTCGTTCGCGACGAGAAACCGCCAAAGGGCGACTCCTACTGGGTTCCCACCTTCACGGGATTGGCCGCCTACACCGAGAAGGACAAGTACAAGAAGATCGCCTTCTCTGACGTGGCCAAGGGCAAAGTCACGCTGCCGAAGGATGTGCAGGACGGTTGGATCGGCATGGTGCAGCACTATTTTGTGTCTGCGTGGCTACCGGCGCAGGGGGTGCCCCGCGAGTTCTACGCACGGTCTCTGGGGGAAGGGCTGTTCGAGGCGGGCGTGATTGTCCCCGCAGGTTCGGCAGCCCCCGGCGAGGCAGTGGTCAGCGCAGTCCCGATCTACGTGGGGCCCCAGGAGCAGGACAAGCTAGCAGCGCTGGCACCCGGGCTTGACCTCACGGTGGATTACGGATGGCTGACGGTGATCGCCGTGCCGCTGTTCTGGGTATTGGCGCACATCCACGACTGGGTGAAAAACTGGGGGGTGGCGATCATTCTCCTCACTATCCTCATCAAGCTGGCGTTCTATCCGCTCTCCGCGGCGTCCTACCGGTCCATGGCCAAGATGCGCATCCTGGCCCCGAAGCTGCAGAAGTTGAAGGAAGTGCACGGCGACGACCGGCAGAAGCTCCACCAGGCAATGGTGGAGATGTACAAGACCGAGAAAATCAATCCATTGGGCGGTTGCTTGCCGATTGTGGTTCAGATCCCGGTGTTCATCGCGCTCTACTGGGTGCTGCTGGGTAGCGTGGAAATGCGACAAGCTCCTTTTGTTCTTTGGATCAAGGACTTGTCGGCGCAGGATCCGTTCTATGTGCTACCGGTGCTGATGGGCCTCAGCATGATCATTCAGACTCGTCTCAATCCCGAGCCGCCCGACCCGGTTCAGGCGAAGGTCATGAAGATCATGCCCATTGCTTTTTCCGTGTTCTTCTTCTTCTTCCCTGCAGGACTGGTGTTGTATTGGCTTGTGAACAACATCCTGTCCATCGCGCAGCAGTGGGCCATCAATCACCAGCTGGAAAAGGCTGGGCTTGGGGCCAATAAGCGCTGACACGATCGTTGCCCCGGCCACGGCTGCAGGCCGGGCGGCGGTGGCGATCGTCCGGTTGTCGGGTCCGCACGCAGAGACCATCGCCGAAGCGGTGGCTGGAAAGCTGCCAGCGGTGCGAACCGCCCGCCTGGCGTTGTTCAGAGACGAGTCGGGCGAACCTTTCGACCAGGGCCTGATCCTCCGATTTCAGGCGCCAGCTTCCTACACTGGCGAAAACTTGGTCGAATTCCACTGCCATGGTGGCGCGGTGCCGCGCCAGGCGTTGGTGCAGCGCTGCGTTTCGCTCGGCGCGAGGGTGGCGGAACCGGGCGAATTTTCGCTGCGCGCCTTTCTCAATGGCCGGCTCGACCTGGCTCAGGCAGAGGCGGTGGCCGACCTCATCGATGCAGACTCCGGCAGCGCAGCCCGCGCAGCCATGCGGAGTTTGCAGGGCGATTTTTCCGGGCGAGTGGCCAAGCTCATGGCCGGGCTGGTGGATTTGCGAGTGTTGCTCGAGGCGGCCATCGATTTCCCGGAAGAGGAACTGGATGTGCTGCGCGAGTATCAGGTGCGCGAACGGTTGCAGCAGGCGCTGGCGGATGTGGCATCCGTACGGGAGTCAGCGCGCCTTGGCCGGGTGCTTCGGGACGGTATCCAGGTGGTGCTGGTGGGGCCGCCGAATGTGGGTAAGTCGAGCTTGCTCAACCGTCTCGCGGGGGAAACACTAGCCATTGTCACCGACATTCCTGGGACCACCCGCGACACGGTGCGCTGTGAATTGGTGCTGGATGGTGTGCCCGTTCACGTGACTGATACGGCCGGCCTGCGGGAATCAAGCGATCCAGTGGAGCGCATCGGCATGGAGCGCACCCGGAGTGCCGCCCGTGGAGCTGACGTGTTGCTCGTGATGACCGAGGCGGGTGCGTCGGCCCCTCGGCAAAATCCGGAGGGGCTGCCGCCGGAGGCGCTGCAAATCCAGGTGGAGAGCAAGGCCGACTTGCTGCCTGCCGAAGCGGCATCTCCGCCGGCAGGGGTGCTGCGTGTGTCGGCCCACACGGGGCATGGCCTCGACGCCCTGCGCCAGGCCATCCTGAACGCCGCCGGCTGGCGTGAGGGGGCGGGCGAGGGCTTGTTCCTGGCGCGGCAACGGCATCTGGACGCACTGGATACAGCGTGCCGGCATCTTGCGACGGCGCTGGAGTTCGAGGGCCCAACTGTGGATCTGGTGGCGGAGGAGTTGCGACTGGCGCACCGCAGCCTGGAGGCTGTGGGTGGTCGCATGAGTGCCGATGCGTTGCTAGGAGAAATCTTTTCGCGGTTCTGCATCGG
>Ga0068872_10003046_pt1 | contig 12903 bp, 10 predicted proteins | sample NOAtaG_7_FD_66441 | JGI IMG/M metagenome (GOLD analysis project Ga0068872, IMG submission 66441) | Freshwater lake microbial communities from Lake Erie, under a cyanobacterial bloom - NOAA_Erie_Diel1S_2200h metaG | ecosystem: Environmental > Aquatic > Freshwater > Lake | place: USA: Ohio, Lake...
GTCGGCCATGCCTTGTCTGCCCAATCGGTGGCGGTGCAGCGCATGAAACCCCACATCGAAATCTTGAGTTCAGACTCCTTGGAAGGACGCGAAGCAGGCACCCGGGGGGAAATTTTGGCCAGCGACTACATTGCCCGGCATTTTGAATCGGTGGGCCTCAAGGCAGCGGGTACGGAAGGTTTCTTTCAACCCTTTGAGTTTTTCAACGGACGTAACGTGACAAGCAAAACCGTTTTGGAACTCAATGGAAAGCCCTTGGTTGTCAATCAAGATTATCAGGTCCTGCCCCAATCCCATTCATTCGACTTTTCATGCGATTTGGTGTGGGTAGGATATGGCATCCATGCCCCTGAATTGGGAAGGGATGACTACAAGGGGAAGAAGGTAAAAAACACCATCGTCGTGGTTGAACGTGGGCATCATGAACCCGAGAACCCCCATTCCCAATTCGTGGAGGCCTCCACGGTGGATGCCAAAATCAAGGCAGCAGAAAAACACGGAGCCATTGGAATCGTTTTCGTCGACCCTGCAGAACACAGCATGGACCCGCTCATATTGGACTATCACAGGAAGGTAGCCACTTCCGGCATGGTGGCCGTCTACATGAAGGGCATGACCGCCAAGCAACTGAACAAAAAACGTCTTTGGGGAGAAATCAACCTGCAGGACGACATGAAAAACGGGAGGAATGTGGTTGCCTTGCTGGACCATGGGGCTGCGCATACCATCGTGATTGGAGCGCATTACGACCACTTGGGATTCGGTCATGACGGTTCGCTGTATCGGGGTGAGCCCGCCATCCACAATGGTGCTGATGACAATGCCTCCGGTACGGCCATGCTGATGGAGTTGGCTCAGGAATTGAAGAAAGATGCATACAAAGGCTACAACTATCAGTTCATTGCTTTCAGCGGGGAAGAGAAAGGACTGCTTGGTTCGAACTACTACACCAAAAACCCGACCATCGACCTGGCCGGCGTGAGCTGCATGATCAACTTTGACATGGTGGGCAGGTTGGACCCGGCGAAAAATACCTTGGGCATCAACGGCACCGGCACCTCCCCCACTTGGAACGTCACGTTGGACGGCATCCAAATCGACGACATGAAGGTGATGAGGAGCGAAAGTGGTGTGGGACCGAGCGACCAAACCTCCTTTTACCTGAAGCAGATTCCGGCCATCCATTATTTCTCAGGCACGCATGGCGACTACCACAAGCCCAGCGACGACGCACACACCATCTCCTATGGGGGCATGGACAAGATTTTCCGTCACGTGTCCGCCCTAATCGCTGAACTGAACAAGATTCCACGCAAATTGGAATTCACCTCCACCAAGGACGAAACATCCGACGTACCCAAATGGAAAGTGACCCTGGGCGTGGTGCCTGACTACATGTTCACAGGAGAAGGCATGCGCATCGACGGGGTCACGGATGGCAAACCTGCCTCCAAAGCCGGACTGAAAACAGGAGATGTGGTGACCAAAATGGGGGATGTGGAAGTCAAAGACATGCAAAGCTACATGCGTGCGTTGGCCAAATTCGAAAAGGGGCAGAGCACCGATGTGGAGTACCTGCGTGAGGGGAAAAAGCAAAAGACCAAAGTGACGTTTTGATTCAAGTTGCAATTCTTATTCCTATCCAATCACCATCTACCTAAACGGTGATTGTCCAACATGGCTCGACCCATCTATTCTTTTCTGGACGGCATGAGCGGCAAACGTTTTTTTGTCGTTTGGAACACGTTCGGCGAAGTGCCCGATAGCCTCCCCATGGACTTGGTCACCTTCTTGCAATACAGGGAGCATTGGAGGGGTGATTTTCTGCAGGTGATACATGAAATCTATCCGGAATTGATCCGCACAGGCAGCACACTTCAAGGCCATTCATTCGAACAAATGGACCCCGTGTTGAAACAGGACTGCATGGACCTTCTTCCCTTGATTTCGGATTATGAAAACCAGGCCGAATTCGATGCGGAAGTCATGAAAATCGAGGAACTGTTTGAATCGGAAAGGGATTTTGGCACGTTCAAAGAAATGTTCACCCCGTTGATGGACGGCATCCGTAAAGAGCTGCCCCGGCCCATGCACCATTATGATTCGTGGGCCCATTCCCCATCCATCAACAACTTTGCAGATGCGGGTCCTTTGGACAGGGTGTTGGAATCCTTCAGCCAAACCGCTGGTCTTGACCTACTAAATCAGAATTTTCCGATTTGGGCCTGGCTCCAAAAAGGCTACTTTTCTTGTCACCGCGCCTTGATGGCCGATTTGTTTTGTGAGTTGGGACGTCAAAACCTGATTGAGATTTCCCGAATCCCCCATGTGCTGAGGGCCGACGACCGGATAGCAAAGTTGTTTGAGGCCTATGGGATGTCCAATCTGTTGCCCCAAAACAAACAAGTTTTCGACCCCAAAACTGAGCGTGAATACCGATGGCTCGATTGGGAGGAATCACCGGAGCTGATTCGACAATTCACCAACCGTTGTCTCCATTCCCATTTCGGGGTCTCTGATTTTCTGGCAGGCAAATTGGCATCGCGCAGCTTATTGGAGATCAGCACGGAAGAAATCCAAAGTTGGGGTTGGTGCTATCCTCATTTTCTCAATTTCGGCGATGGTGAAGGCTGCAACAAATATCCGTTTTGTTATGTGCCCTTCACGGAAAGCGAACAATTCCTGTTTTTGGGTTTGTTCCACGGAAATGCCATCCATGTCTTCTCCAAGTTTAAAGGGCATCGCGTCGTGAAATCCGAATTTTATGACATCCAATTCAAGGAACCCAACCTCTTGGATGGTGGCGAAGGAGGTGGAAGTCGGTGGGTTTATGTTTTTTCGGATGAGCAACAACAATTCCAAATCATCAGGACCTACCATAACCATTCCATCCATGAAGCCTGCATAGCCAGTGGGGAAGGATGTTATTATTTTTCCAATGGTTGGTTCAACCTGCCAGGCAACAACGCCCTTTCTCCCTTGTGTTTCACTGCCGGAAAACGATTCACGGAAGGCCTCGCAGCAGTCTGTTTCAATGGACGATGGGGGTATGTGAATGACCATTTTGAATTCGTGATCCCAGCGCAATATGGCTATGCCTCTGAATTTGTGGACGGCTTTGCCAAGGTGTTTGTTTTGAATGATACGTTCTCGCACCCCAAGCCAGATTGGATTGAACTTCCAACTTGGATTCCTTTGGTGGACGAGGATAAGATTTTGCCTGATTCTGAACAATTTTTGAAACGGCATCCTGCTTTCCCTCCCACCCAATGGCTGCCTCCCCGCGTGTTGCATCTGAAAAACTGGAATGAGACCTCTTTGTCCGACCAATATTTCGGGAGTGAACACGGACAATTCCTGCATGCTTCCTTGGGCCGCTTCGTGGTCATGGACAAGCAGGGCGAGGTGGTATTCCAAAATCCAAATGGTTGGGAGTTTGACCTGAGCGAAGGGGGATGCCTAAGTTTCAGAGACCACGGCACCCTGACGTATGACTTCCTGAGTGAAGAATTTCACCAAGACGGCAAGTTGTTGGCACAAGATGGTCTGGAGCTCCCAAGATTGAAACAAGAATTGCAATCCTACGAATTGGATTGGGCTTACCCGGCCGAGCGTTTGGAATCAAAATTTCCCAATTTGCAAGACAAGTCTGCCTATTGGAAGTTTTTTGTGGATGAAGGAAACTTTATGGAGGAGGTGCCAAGTCGATATCTTTCGGACGAGGATTTGATGCTTTCGTTGTTGGCGCATGGGAAAATCACTTACCGTCAGCTCCTACCCCACCAACAGCACAATGTCAGGTTTGCAGAAGCCGAATTGGAAAAGGACATGATGAACTACCATAGTCTCCCAGCATCCATGAAGGAACTCTTGCATGCGAGATTTGATGCCTTTCAAAACACCCTTCGGGAACGCTTCGGTGGTGATGAAGAATTGCCATTTTGAAACATCCGGTTGTACCTTCAACTACAAACGTATGATCTCAATACCTGATGGACTGAAACAAATCTGAATTTGCACGAAAACCACCCTATCAGTAATCCATAAACATACACCAGAATCTCCAAAAAAATGAAGAAAACCATCGGAATCGTCCTCCTTACAACGGCAGTCTTGTGTGTTGCAGCTGTAGGTGTGCATCAGTTGTTTCCTCACTTTTTCAATTCGATTTTCCCTACTTCTTCATCCTCTTCGTCTTCCGACTATGGAGACAACACGGAATGGGAGGCCCCTGAGCCACAAGAGGAGCCACTTCCTCCCCCGCCGAAAATTGAGTTCAAGGTCACCTCTCACAAGAAAAAACTCTTCAAAGAACTGTTCAAATCCTGCAACCTCTCAGGAGATAAAAAGCAGTTGGTCACCTCCTGCAATTACACGGACCCGACCCTGCGCAATCAAGCGGTGGCCATTGCCGGTCAAAGTCCTGGATCTTTCAATGTAGGTCAGGTTTGTGACATTTTCGACTATTGTTACGGCGGTTGGAATTATGTGAACGACCCTGCCGCAACTGAAGTGGTGGAATATGCTTCCAATACGTTGGCCAATGGCCTGAATGGGGATTGCGACGATTTTGCGGTATTGGTGTGCTCCATGGTGTTGGCCGTGGGGGGCGAGGCCCGAATCAATTACGCCTACGGCCAGGATGGTGGACATGCCTTCACAGAAGTGAACATTGGAAATACGGAGGTGGACGATTATCTCACCAAGCGCTACAGAGACGTGTACGATGGGTCCGGCGTTTGGTCGAGGGTGGATGCCGATGGCAATCGTTGGCTGAACTTGGACTGGTGGGGAAAGCACCCGGGCGGGCGGTATTTTGAGTATACGCAAGGCACCTCATTTTACATCCTGCAGGAATATTGCAGCGATTTTTCGAATTGATTTCACCACATCCAACTTACTTCTTCGGAGCATGGAAAAATCCTTGAATGAACTCACCAAGGACTTGGATAAGCTCCAGTTTCTATTGCCAGTGGGCTATTTGTACCTCATTCTCTTGGGCATCGTGAAGGAAACCTTGCTGTTTTTACCATTGGGAATCAACATCCTTCAGTACTCATCGATTTCCGATATTCTGCTGAGCCCCTTGGCCGAAGCGTTCGCCAACCCCATCAATTTCTTCATGTTTTTCGGCCTGGCGGTTTTCGCTTGGTACACGCCTTTCCTTTTGAAAAAATATGGCCACAAAAAATGGGTGTTGAAGATGTTTGGAATCAGGAAATCTGCGGAGGAACTCGCAGCGAAAGGAGATGATTATTTTCGCATGTTGGCCGTGGAGAACTTTGCCAAAGGATGCCTGATGATATTCATCGGTTATGGTTTTGCGGTAGGCGTGATGGAAAGACAAACAATCAAGCAGGGAGACGGGAAGCTCACTCACACCATTACCTTCAATTCGGGCCAAGTAGATACGGTGCGGGTGGTGGAGACAAACAGCGTGTATTTTTTCTATGTGCCCAAGGGCGGGAAATCACTCAGCGCGGCCCCTGTTGGTGCCATCCAACAAATTCAAAAATTGCCTTGACATGACCTATGGCAACGTTTTTATTTGCCTATCATTACCATTTCAATCATGAAGGTTTCAAGATTAGTAACCCATAGCGGCTTGACAATCGATATTTCCTTGGTGAAATGTATCAAACACGCCACCACTTACGATGGCCCCAAACGTCACGTCCTGACCTTTGAATTTCAGACACGATTCATCTACATCCAAAATCCGGCCACCGAAGAATATGAGCTGCAGGCTGTGCAGGATTCCACCGAATTGGATTTCCCCAGTTTCGAAAGATTGGAAACGGCAGCTGATGAATGGGAAGCCATTTGGCAAGATTATTTGGATGACCACGGGTCCTGACTTTGAGCAGGGTTCAAATTCCTTTTCAAAAGAAGTTCAATAGGCCAAATGAAATTGGCTTTGGCATCAATTTGCTGTGCAAGCACCGGTCAATTCGGCAACCTCTACATGTGATGATTGAGATATTACAGCTATTTTTGCGTTGGAATGCTCGAAAATCAACCGCTGATACAAATTTCAAAACAGGAAATTGGTGCTGAACTGGCCAAGGAGTTGGAAAAGAACAACATCCTTATCAGCGTTTTCGGGGCTTGCGTGCAGTTTCTGTGGACTTTCATGGACCAACTCATCATCCCCTCCCTGTGGTTGGAATTTTTTGTTGTCCGAACCACGGTTTTTTTGAGCGTGGTCTTTTTGTGTGCGTTTCACGCCAAACTGAAATTAAGGGTTGGCGATTGCCTATTCTTCGCAGCAATGGCCATCGGGTTCACCATCATGTACACCACGTTGAGTGCCCCGGAAGAACTCATGAACAAGTACGTTTTGGGTGATATGGTCTATTACGTGGGATTGGGCATTTTAGCCACATGGCCATTCAAACGATCCATGCTTTTGTTTGGTATCACCTTGGCATACAGCGTGGTCATTTATGCATTGAATTGCAAAGTACCGGTGACCAACTTCCTCACCAATGGCGGTTTGGCCTTGATATCGATGGGCTGCCTGAGTGTGGTGATGATTTTCACGCGCTACAATTCCCGCTTCGAACAGACCCGAACCCGCCTCGAACTGGAAAAATCCTTGGGCATCATCCAACTAAAATCCCACGAAAACAGTTCGCTGCAATCGCAACTTCATGAAAGTGAAAAGTCCAGCATCATCGGGGAAATTTCTGCCTCCGTATCGCACGAGCTCAATACTCCCCTTTCAATCGTCGTGAATGGTTCAAATGCCATTGAGGAGATTTCGCAGGATCTGTTGGTGATGTTCGACGGAGTTGAGCCCTCGCAATGGCTGCAAATCAAATCCTTGATCCGCGACCTGGGCGCGCGAAAACGGGAGTTGTCATCCATGAAACAAATCGGTGAGGCGAGTTTGATGGAGGCCAAGTTCGCGGAATGGACCGGCAAGCAACTGGAGCCTGTACTGGCACGGAGCTTGGTGGGGTGCGGTTTGACCAGCAAAGATGAAAAATGGTTGCGTTGGTGCGGCCAATACGACAACCACAAGACCTTATTCTCGTTGATTGTCAAAGTCAGGGAGCTTCAAGACTTCTCCTCCAACATCCGCGAGGCGGTCGACAAAAGCAGCAACATCATTCAAGAATTGAAGTCTTTGGTCAACCAACAACAGGTTGACGAATTGAAAATGGTTGATTTGAAGACCTCACTTGAAAATGCCATCTCCCTGTTAGGTCCCAACCACGCCGCCAAAATGCGCTTCTCCTTGGTCCTTGATCAAGGAATCCAACTGAAAGGCTACGAAATCCGGATGGTGCAGATGTGGTTCAAATTGTTGGATTATGTAGGCAGGAGCATCCTAAACCCCTCACATCCTGTGCCCATTGAAATCAAGCATTCGAATTCCTCAGGTAAATCAGTGGTGGTTTTCAGGGTCGACGATCCGCCGAAGGACAGCATTTTGCGCTTGAAAGAAGGCTCCTCCTACGTGTTGAACAACGAAAAACAACGCGAATTCAACCTGAATATTCTGCAATCCCTGCTATCGGAGCACAATGCCCAACTTTCCATCATGGACCATGCCGGCTCCTATGAAATCCACATCCGATTGCCCGGTTGATGCGGCCTTTGTAAATTGTGATTCATCTGGCCCATCTCCTATGACCAATATGCGTTCAATTTGCATTTCCATGGAGGCCTAGGTCTTGTTTTTTATTGCACCATAACCATGAAATTATCCAAAAATCAACTTGCTATCGCGTGTTTTTTCCTTGTGAACGTGAGGCGTGAGGGCGGGAAAATCGAGCAAAAAACGGGCGAGAATTTCATCCAGGTGTTGGACGAATCAGACGAATTCGACTACAATTCGGACGACTACCAGCTCATACGCGCCAATTTCATGCATGAAAACATCGACGACTACGAAGTTGAGCAGGCTTTCGCAGCCCTGCCCATGATGACACAGTACAAGATTTTGCTCGTGATTTTGACCACGTTGAGCAGGACCTTCGGGAAAATGGATGGTGATGACCAACGATTGGTCAATTGGTACAATCTGGGCTCTTGCAATGGTGTCGACATGGAGGCATGGAAAACTTGGCAGAGAAACAGATAATGGCTCCCAACCATGACCTTCCCTCAAATAACGCACCTACAATGAAAAAGCTTTCCACCCAAAACATGAACCGGGATTACTTCCTGAGTTGGTTGAACCGAGCCTCCACCTTGACTTCGTCGGAACTCCAATTGAGTGCTGTTTTGGCAGGCTTTTCCCTTGGAGCGGTAGTGGCCATCCTGTTCATAGAAAAATCACCCGCGGTCAACGCCATGTTCGTGCTGAGCATCACGGCAAGTTGGGTGCTCATCATCTCGACAATTTACCACCAATTCATACTCAATGGCATCCAGGACATGGTCACTTATTTGGACCAATTCGACCTACCTGGCGAAGTCCAAACCCGGTGCAAGAAAATTGACAAAAACTCTCTGATCGCTTCTTTCCTGTTTTTAGTTGGCCTGCTGATCTTTTCTGCCGTACTCATCACGGCCAGTTTCACCCATTCCGTCCTTTTTGGTGTGATTACCTTGGCAATGTTCGGCCTGTCTTTCGTTTTTGTGTTGGTCAAAGGTGGCAGCCTATCCATCGAAGGAGATGTCCTTGACAACCCTTGATTCGACCAGAATCAGTTGGGGAAATTCAACCCAATACCCTTAAAAACACCAAAACAAGCCATCCCAAAAGGGAAAATCCTCCTAAGATGGTAACCACCATCGCCGGCCATTTGACTTGGTCTCGCTCCATCCATCCTACCAAACCCACCAAAAAAACCAACAGGGCCAACATGGGGAAGAAAAAAGTCCTTGTGAACGGAAAAACCCCCAAAGGCTCCAACGTGCTCAGCAAAATCAAGCAAATCCAAATCACGGCTCCTAATTTTCCGAAGTAGGTTTTTTGTTTCATGGCCCAAAACAACGCAGGAGACCCGTGCTTTCCAAGTTCAAACCGAGAGGCATGGATTTGGACCGTATTCAAAAAAAGAGGCTGCCTTGACTAGAGGCAGCCCCAGGGCTGATGTTTAAACTTATGAGGAGAAAATTTCTTCCAAACCGCGGGATTAAAAGCCCGCTCAGACCAAATGACTTAAAAAGAACGAGTGACACCAGCCCAAATAAGACTCCTGCGGAGGGTTCGACACGTCCAAGGAAGGAGAACCACAACCAGCAGGTTAGACATCCTTCAACAAAGCTATCATAATATGTGGAAAAACATACCTTTATCCACAGTTAAATTTTAAAACAGTTGGTTTTCAGTCTATTAATTTTTGTTTTATCCACATTTGAGCGTAATTCCTTTCAGCGCCAATCGGTAATGGAGTCCAAAGGATAAATGGGTCGGGGCACGGTCTTGTAGGGAAGTTTGTGCACATCCAAATGGGTGATACCCTGCGTGACCACCAAAAAACTGCGGCGGTTGTATTTGAGCATCCGGAACCGATAGGGAAACAAATTTTTGACCACAGTGATATCAGCTCTCCACAAATTCAGACCCAGTTGTTTGAAATCGGAGGCAAAATAAGCGGGAAACGGCAGTTCGGTCAGGATTAGGTGAACACCATTTGATTTCAAAATGATGGTTTTCCCCCATTGGCTTTCACAACGACTCAAGATCGTTCCCTTTACTTTCACGGTTGGATTCAGTTGCGGGTCAATGCACCCCCCGACGTTCACTTCAACCTCATCTTGTTCAGCATCAAACAGTTTGCCCACGGCGACGGGATCCCGGACTGGCACATAGCTGACCAAGTCGGGGGCTTGCTCCAACAAGGCCCGTAGGATATTGGTATTGGCACCGGGGGCACCCGCTCCCACGATGTCGCTCACATCGCAAAACGTGAGGGTTCCCAAGCGCCTGAGGATTCTGGCACCGCGCGCCTTTCGGATAGCCTCTTCAACGGTGATGGGTTGGGGGTGCCCATGGGTTCTGGCAGTCCAATTCTTGTCGCATAACTCGTCCGCCAACCTTTCCGCCAATTCGGGGTCATTGTCGGTAGTGACCGTCACGCTCCAACCCAACTCGACATCGTCCATCCAGATATGAACCCAAAAATTGGCGGTAGCCAATACTCCGGGAATACGCTCCATTTGGCGCATGCGACCCAAAATACCTCGCATTGGTTGCAAAAAGTCTAGCCCCATGCCGCCTCCCTTCAAGAGCCTCATTTTCCTGAATGCCATGACGGGCTTTACCTCGCCGCGCGCCATTTGCAACAAAATCTGGCCGGCTTTGAAACCCACTTTTCGAAAGTCGCGGTGGGGATTGGTTCGGTAGCCCAAAATGACGTCGGCCAATTCGGCGTTCCGGGCGGTAACATTCGCATGAAGATCAAATGAAACGACCACCGGTATCGCAGCACCCACCACAATACGTATGGCCTGCATCAAATCGCTTTCGGGATCCCGTATGCCTACCACGCCCATTGCGCCATGAAGGCTCAAATACACCCCGCACAAGTCATCGCTCTCAGACAACGTCTTGACTGCCAAATCCCGAAAATGCTCGTAAACATGAAGTTCAATGGGGCCTCCCGACCATGCCCATGCAGAAAACACAGGCAACATCCTGAACTCACCCTGGCCAAATTTTTCCAAGGCCTGCAGAAAACCCAAACCTTGCGTTTGGTGTTTTCGGGAAAAAGCATGCAAATCCGAACCCATGTGCAAAGCAAACTGTTGGAATTCACGCATTCCTGTGGTGAGCGAGGAGAACGAATTGGTCTCCTGCATCAACTCTATGAAGGCAAGTTGCTTGGACATGTTGCAATTTAAGCATCCTGGAGGGGCAACCCCTCGAACATGTCGTCGTAAATGGGTGCCATCCGGCTCCAATCGTATTGCAATACCCAGTCCGACGATGGGATCGACTCAGGCTTGGAATTCAGCATTTCACCCAAACGGATCGCCCACTCACTTTCCCGATACAAAACAGAGGTGCGCCAAGATTCAGGCACGTGTTCAGGATAGGCCAATCGGTCAGGCAGCAAAGGCCTGACACCTGCCGCCATGGCTTCCACCACGGATGCTCCAAAAAAGTCCTGTTTTGCCGTGACGGGGAGGTAATCTGCCTTCCACAACCAGTCTCGGTAATCCCCTCGGGAGGCTGCATAACCCCATTGCACGATGTGAGGATGCAACCTTTCCTTGGCCCGATCAAAACAAGCGGGAACCTTCTGAAACCGTTCCCCCAACACGGCCAAGTGAAAGCGGTGCCTGGATTGACTCAACTGTACCAACCCCTCGAAAAACTCTTCCGGTCCCTTGTCATGTTCCCACCTGTGGTTCCACAAAATCAACGGAGTTGCATTCTCTTTTCGCAGATCCCCGTTGTTGAAAAAGGCCAAATCAAGACCCAAAGGCAATACTTTGCTTTTTGAGGAAAGCAAATTCATGTTTTGCTTTTCCTGGAAATCAGGAAGTGAGTTCAGTAAGGTCTCCAAGCCCGATAAAAAGGTATTTCGGTTGTAGGCGGAATTGAAAAAAACGGCACTAGCACACAGGGCTGAGGTGTAATTCAGGAAGGGATAATGATGGTCGCGTTGCAAACGAGTGTCTTGGTCATTGGGGCTCCAAGGGTAGGCAAATTGGTTTTCATGGAAATAGAGCGCGGTTGGGATGTTTGCGGTATGGGATCTGGTAAGCGACAGAAACAGGGACAAATCCAACATGTCGGTCGCCAATATCAGGTCTGCTCGAACCGGATTTTGCAAGAATTGTCCAGCCAACGTCACGGCGGCACCATGCATGCGCCATTTCCAATGTCGACCGGGCAAGGACAAGAATTGAATTTCGTGTCGGCTATGGCGTTGGTATCCCTCAGCCCATTGTTGGTGCGACCCACCCCAAAAGGGTTCCAACAAAAGGATTTTCATGGGTCAAGCCTGTGTTGTTGAAAGGATTTGATTCTGGCCTCCACATTGGCCCGCACATCCAACCAAAACAGATTGAAATCCCCGATGTGGTAATTATTTTCCCGGATGATGAAGGCTCCCGGTACTTTGGGCTTTTCCACCCACAGAATGCTTCCATTGACCCGGGTAGCTGAAGCCTGTCGATAGATTTTGGCAAAATCACCCATCACCAACCCCTGATGAAGATTTTTGGCGGCGATGGTGCTGTCCACCGTCCAACTCACGGGATTGACACAAACGGCATTGTTGTACCAGTTCGGATCATCGGGTGAGGTACCCCACCGAAACGAGCACCAACTCGTGTAGCAATGGATGTCGTCTGCTGAGTCGCAGGGTGGGATGAATTGGAAGGTGTCTCGCCTGACAGGCCACCCGGGCAAATAGGCCGCCACCAACTGTTCGCGAAACCGGGCGTCGTGCTCCCGTTCGAGCAAGAGGTGGATTGCATGGGCTGCTCCTTGGCTGTGGCCCGCCAAAATGAAGGGCCGGCCCTGGTTTTCATGTTCCCAATAGTGCTGGAAGGCCCGCGCTACATCGGAATAGGCAATTTCCGCGGCAGCCTTGGCACTTTTGTATTCGCTGGGTGTGCTGACCAAAAAACCACCATAGACCATCTGCCGGTACCGAGGTGCAAATACACGTGTCGACCCGTTGAATATCGAGGCTTGATGGAGAATGGGACGCTTGTCCGTATCGGCGTTCAACTTGGAGTCTTTCACATCACCCACCCAATGGCTTCCGCCAAAAAATGTTGTTGGATGAACAAAAAACACATCCGCAACGGCTTCCTGCTGCTTGTTTTGGAGCTGATCGATGGGAACAAGGTCGGCCGGATCTGTTTTCCCGGGATGTGCGGCCCAATTCTCCGATTTGGAATAGTCGGGCGCCTCCGGCAATTCCAAGGCATCCAAAGGCAACTCAGGCACCTGACGGATATTGCTGCATGCCGTGATTGAAAACA
>Ga0068872_10003048_pt1 | contig 12901 bp, 13 predicted proteins | sample NOAtaG_7_FD_66441 | JGI IMG/M metagenome (GOLD analysis project Ga0068872, IMG submission 66441) | Freshwater lake microbial communities from Lake Erie, under a cyanobacterial bloom - NOAA_Erie_Diel1S_2200h metaG | ecosystem: Environmental > Aquatic > Freshwater > Lake | place: USA: Ohio, Lake...
TAGGTACTTCGCTAATGATCATTGCTGCCAAGTCTTTAATTGGTTTCACCGGCGATTTAACCAGCATGAACATTAACTGGTCGCTTCTCATGTCGGTTACAGGCATAGCCATTTCAGGCATATTTGCGGGCAACTATTTATCCAATAAGATAGAGGCCAATCGCCTTAAATATGCTTTTGGCTGGTTTGTATTGGCAATGGGCATTTATATATTATTAAAGGAATTGGTGTTTACCAGTTGAAATGTAACAATTGTAACATTTAACCCAAAAACAAGCTATCAAATTTGCAATAAGAAATAAACACAATATGAAAATTGAACAAATTTATACCGGCTGTTTAGCCCAAGGCGCTTACTTCATTGAATCTAACGGTGAAGCTGTGGTTATTGATCCACTGCGCGAAATTCAACCCTATATCGAAAGAGCTGAAAAAAGCGGGGTGCGAATCAAGTATGTATTTGAAACACATTTTCACGCCGACTTTGTATCCGGCCATATCGATCTGGCAAAAGCCACAGGAGCAACCATAGTTTATGGACCAACCACTATGAAACTGGGTTTTGATGCCATTGTTGCTGAAGATGGACAGGAATTTAAGGTGGGGGACATCACTTTCAAATTGTTGCACACTCCCGGCCACACAATGGAAAGCTCATGCTATTTGTTAAAAGACGAAAATGGAAAAGACACCGCTTTATTCACCGGTGACACACTGTTCATTGGTGATGTTGGCCGCCCAGACCTTGCTCAAAAAGTTGTTGAGGATTTGACACAGGAAAAATTGGCATCCCACCTTTTCAACTCACTCCGACATAAAATTATGCCGTTGGCCGATGATATTGTGGTTTATCCCGCACACGGGGCAGGCTCAGCTTGCGGTAAAAATATGAGTAAAGAAACCAGCGATACCCTGGGCAATCAAAAGAGAAATAACTATGCTCTGAGGGCCGACATGACGGAACAAGAATTCATCAAAGAAGTAATTACCGGTTTGATGCCTCCCCCCGCCTATTTCCCAAAAAATGTAATGATGAATATTGATGGCTACGACAATATTTCGACTGTTTTACAAAGAGGGACTCAGGCCTTATCACCGGCCGCATTCGAAGCTGCCGCGAATGAAATCGGTGCGCTGATTCTTGATACAAGAAATGCACAAGAATTTGCCAAGGGTTTTATTCCCAACTCTATTAATATCGGAATTGACGGAAGTTTCGCCGTGTGGGTGGGTACACTCATTCCAGATTTGAAGCAGGAACTCTTAATCGTTTGTGATGAAGGGCGTGCAGAAGAGGTTGTTACACGGCTGGCTAGAGTGGGTTACGACCATGCACTGGGCTACCTTGAGGGTGGATTCGACGCCTGGAAAAATGCCGGTTTTGAAACAGATGCGATCCAAAGCATAAGCCCTGATGAACTCGCAGACATATTAAAGAAGAATCCCAATTCCTCCATCTTGGATGTTAGAAAAAACAGTGAACACCTCTCAGAACACATCTTAAATGCCGTGAACGCGCCATTGGATTACATAAACGAAAGCATGATGAAGGTGAATCGCGACTCAACAACATATGTACATTGTGCAGGCGGTTACAGATCTATGATTTTTGCCAGCATTCTGCGAGCCAGAGGTTACCACAACCTAATCGATGTGGCCGGTGGTTTTAAGGCTATTAAGGAAACTGGCAAGTTTCAGGTTTCAGATTACGTTTGTCCAACAACACTCTTATAATTTTAAACAACAAGATAATGCTATCAACCACCAACTTCAACCTGAATGGCAGTGATTTCAAAAGCCAATATGAAAAAGACCAAAATGCCAAGCTTCTAGATGTAAGAACACCCTCTGAGTATAATGATTTTCACATCCAGGATGCTTTCAACATAGATATTCTTGCTCCGGATTTCACCAATAAATTAGGACAATTAGACAAAAGCTGCAGCTATTATGTTTATTGCCGGAGTGGCAATAGAAGTGGACAAGCCTGTCAGCTCATGAATCAATTGGGATTTAAAGTTTACAACTTAGATGGTGGAATTTCAACATGGCCCAAAAACTAATTAATATGAAAGTTTTAGCACCAGTAGACTTTTCCGATATATCAAAGTATGGAACTACCCTTGCGGTCAAAGTTGCCCGCGAACTAAATGCAGAATTACACTTCCTCAATGTAATTCCATTACCATCGCATATTTTACTAACACCAGAGGGTGAATTATTCGAAGACGGAGATTTTGATATCAGCGAACAACAGTTGAAGAAGACCGAAAATGTATTAAAGATGAAGGCATGGGTTGAAGAATTTTGCTCTGATGCTTCTTCCCGGGTTTGCTTTGGCCAGGTAAATGATCAAATTCTGGATTATTCAAACAAAATAAATGCAGATTTAATAGTAATGGGAACGCACGCAACTTTTGGTTTGCAAAACTTATTAAATAAGAGCCACGCAGAATATGTAGCCATGCATGCTAAAATGCCCATGCTCAGCGTTAAATGCGACAGATCTGACACACAAATAAAATCAGTTGTCCTAGCCAACAGCTTTAACAATACTGAAATAGAAAATAGCGAAATAACAATTGCCATTCAAAGAGCTTTTGAGGCAAAACTCTATTTGCTCCGTATCTGTAACCCCAAAGAAGTACAGGAAAACAGTCAATTCGAGAATAACATGAGAGAGTTTGCTTCAAAAAACAAACTTGAAAATGTTGAGTTTGCCACATTTATTGATGCAGACATTGAAGATGGCATAATGCGCTTTGTAGCGGAAAAAGATATAGACATCATCTCCATAGGCAGCCATCAAAGGACTGGTTTAAACAAAATAATTAATGGTTGTGTTTCGGCAGATGTTCTCAACCACGCCATGAAGCCAATATTAATTCATCCATTAAAGTAAACTAATATGATAGAAATATTAAAAGAACCTTGGCCGTGGTATGTTAGCGGTCCACTCATTGGAATCTCCGTTCCTCTGCTTCTTGTTCTTGGCAATAAAATGCTGGGCATTTCATCTTCCCTGAGGCACGCTTGTGCCGCAGTTGCTCCATTCAATATAAAATTTCTTCGATACAACTGGAAAACCGAAATATGGAATCTGTTTTTCGTGTTGGGAATATTCATCGGTGGATTTGTTGGCGGTGTGCTTTTGAATAATGGCTTACCCGTCAATATCTCACCGGATACCATAAAGGATATTCAAGGCTTAGGAATAACCTCATTTCAGGGATTGGTTCCTTCCGACCTTTACAACTGGGAAACCGTCTTTTCTATAAAAGGATTAGTTATTCTTGGCTTTGGTGGGTTTATGATTGGTTTTGGCTCCCGCTATGCCGGAGGTTGCACTTCGGGTCACGCCATTATGGGGCTTTCCAGTTTGCAATGGCCATCTTTGGTAGCAGTCATTTTCTTTTTTATAGGTGGATTGCTTATGACACATATCCTAACTCCTCTCATTTATAATTGGTTAAATTAAAAACATGAAAAACATTAAATTCTTGTTGGTAGGCATACTGTTTGGAACAGTATTAACTAAAACCGAAGCTGTTTCTTGGTTTAGAATTCAGGAAATGTTCAGATTTCAAAGCTTTCACATGTACGGCATCATTGGATCTGCCGTTGTTGTAGGCGCTATCTCGGTGTGGTTGATTAAGAAATTTAAAATCAAAAGCATTGAACGAGAAGAAATTAATATCCCAAGTAAGCAGTTCAGCAAGGGACAAATTATTGGGGGAACCATTTTTGGTATGGGCTGGGCACTGGCGGGAGCCTGCCCGGGGCCACTCTATGCATTATTGGGCGCAGGTTACCCAGTAATCTTGGTAGTCATTGCCAGCGCATTACTGGGAACCTGGACTTATGCTTGGCTAAAACCAAAATTACCCCACTAAAACCATTCTTGGCAGTCTATGATCTACTTTTTCTTCATACTAGCCACTTTTGCTATTTTATTAATTGGAATTAACTTGATTCAATTAATGAATGGACTAACAAAAGTTAAGGTGATAAATGAAGAAAATAAAGAGGGCTTCATTGGTTCCATCAAAAGCCTGTCTTATGCAATGATTGTAATGTTCATAGGCCTTTTCTTAATTGTTGCCATAAAAATACCCGATGTAAGAGACTTACTGAATGTATTTTCAGGCCGAAACACCTCTGTTTCCAAATCAAAAGATTCAGAATTATCAAAGAATACTCAATATTGGAGAGCCCCGGAAGAATCTCAGATACCAACGGGAAGAGAAGGTGATTTGATCAAATATGGCAAAGAACTAATTATTCATACATCTAAATATTTGGGCCCAAGAGGATCTGTGGCTCAAATTTCAAATGGCATGAATTGCAATAATTGCCACCTCGAAGGCGGCACCAAGCCCTGGGGCAATAATTACTCAGCCGTTTTCTCTACTTATCCCAAATTTAGAGACCGTTCAGGTGCTGTTGAAACCATTTATAAACGCGTTAACGACTGCTTTGAAAGAAGTTTAAACGGTAGGCCATTAGATAGCAACAGTAAAGAAATGAAGGCCATCTATGCTTACATAAAGTGGCTCGGAAGCAATGTGAACAAAGGCCAAAAACCTGCCGGTTCCGGTCTTTATGAATTGGCGTTTATCAACAGGGCTGCAAATCCTGATTTAGGTAAAAAAATCTATGTGGCTCAATGTAAAAGTTGCCACCAAGCAAATGGAGAGGGCATGATAAATGGAGAAGGAAATGAATTTACCTACCCGCCTCTATGGGGTAATAATAGCTATAACCAGGGCGCAGGCCTTTTCAGGTTAACGCGATTTGCCGGATACATCAAAAGCAATATGCCATTGGGAGCAACCCACGATGCGCCCATTCTTACAGATGAACAAGCCTGGGATTTAGCCGCCTATGTGAATTCGATGCCTAGGCCCCAAATGAACCTAAGCAAAGACTGGCCCAACATAAAAACAAAACCTATAGACCACCCATTTGGACCTTTTACAGATGAATTTAGCGAAAACCAACATAAATACGGTCCATTCGGCCCAATCAAAGAAAAAAGAAGCAAATAAAAACACCATGGATAGAAAAGCACACTGGGAAAACATTTACCAAACCAAATCTCTGCAGGAGGTTAGCTGGTTTCAACCGAAACCAGAAACATCCCTTGCTTTCATAGAACAAAACAACATTCCGAAAAATGCAGCAATAATTGATATTGGTGGTGGTGACAGCATGCTTGTTGATCATCTCCTGAATTTGGGTTATACAGATATCACAGTTCTAGATATTTCCGCAAGTGCACTCGAAAGAGCCAAAGCAAGGCTCGGCAACAAAGCAAGTCTAGTATCGTGGATAGTGTCTGATATTGCCGAATTTACTCCCACTCGAAAATACGATGTTTGGCACGACAGAGCTGCATTTCACTTTCTAACCAACGAAAATGAAATTATGCATTATGTAAGCCTATTGAATGATTTCGTTTCCCAAGATGGTCTTTTACTCATTGGTACTTTTTCGGAACAAGGTCCCACCAAATGCAGCGGTATAGAAATTAAACAATACAGTGAAAACAAATTGAATCTTTTAATTCGCAATACCTATAATAAATTAAAATGTGAGCATGTCGATCACCTCACACCATTCAATACAATACAGAGTTTTATTTTTTGCAGTTTCAAACATAAAAAGGCAGCTTAGTCATCAATTTAATGAAAAACTATTTAATCATAATTTTAATCAATATTCTGGGTCCCCAGATTTCTTTTGCGCAAGACACTGCACACAGCACAATTCACCGTATTGTTTTTCAGGCCTCTTCTTCAGATCCTCTGGTACAAAAAAGCATTACCAAACAATTATCAAATTTAAAGGAAGGATGGGGTGATAGTGTAATTATTGAGGTTGTTTGCCACGGTCCCGGAATTGAATTATTAATGCCCTCAAAGACACAATATTTAGCCGAGATTCAGAGCTTGATGTCTAAAAAAATTGATTTTGTTGTATGTGAAAATTCTATGAGAGAAAGAAAGGTAACAAAAGAAGAGATTTTAGCCGGATCAAGGTTTGTGAAAATGGGCCTGGGGGAAATTGTTATTAAACAAGAAAAAGGCTGGTCTTACATCAAAGGTGGATTTTAATTGAAAAGCGCAATCCTAACAGCAAGTTTTATTTTTTCTGGCTATCTTTCGGCCCAAATACTTCCTTACCAGCATTTTACAGAAAGAACCAGAGATAAAAAAGACAGCTCTTCGCTACAATATTTTTTTCGCACAGGTGAGTTCTATGGCCACGCCCGCTACTTTTTTATGGCCACAGACAACGAAGCTGGACTTTCCGACTACTTTGCGAATGCCTTTGGAATGGGAATAGGCTATGAAACAGCCAAATTAAAAGGATTTCAAATCGGGATAAGTGGTTTTTTTATTTATAATTTGTGGTCCTCTGACCTAGCCGTAGCAGACCCAAAAACAGGAGCCAAAAACCGTTACGAAATGGGCCAGTTCGATGTGATGGATCCCAAAAACAAGCACGATATGGACAGGTTGGAGGATCTGTACATTAAATATACTTTCAGGAAAAACCACATTAAACTTGGAAAACAACATATAAAAACACCCTTTATCAACCCACAAGACGGTCGTATGCGGCCCACACTGGTTGAGGGCCTGATGTTTGAATCAGCCCAACTTAAAAAATTCAAATTTGAAGGAGGCCTATTATGGGGCGTTTCACCCAGGGGAACTGTAAAATGGTTTGGTATTGGTGAATCTATGGGCATATTTCCGGCGGGACTTAACCCTGATGGCACTAAATCGGGCTATGTAGGCAATACCCATAGTAAATACATTCAATTTTTGGGTACAACTTACCGGCCTACCGAACAAGTTAAAATACAAGCTTGGAATTTCCATATTCATAATGTGCTAAATTCGTCATTATTACAGATTGATATCAATAAAAAAATAGGTGAGAAAACCGAGTTTTTTTCAGCACTTCAGGCAATTTCACAGTTCACTGTGGGATCGGGTGGCAATGTTTTGCCTGCTAAGTCTTATGCCAATAAAAATGCCAATTCACTCACTTTTGGTAGTAAATTGGGAATTAGAAAAGAAAATTGGGTTTATCAGGTAAACTATAATAGAATAACAGATAATGGCAGATATTTAATGCCTAGGGAATGGGGGCGTGATCCTTTCTTCACTTTTATGTCAAGAGAAAGAAATGAGGGAATGTGCAATACCCGCGCATTGACGGCCGGCGTCATTCGAACTTTTGGTAAATCCGGATTTAAATCTGAATTGATTGCGGGTTATTTTAAATTACCAGATGTGAAAGATGCCGCACGAAACAAATATGCAATGCCATCCTATGCCCAGATTAACGCTGATCTCCGATATTTATTTGGCGGATTTTTAAAAGGATTAGAATTGCAAATGTTGTATGTTTACAAAATGAATTGGGGAGAGACATACGGAAATCAGCAATATATCATCAATAAAACCAATATGTCACTCTATAATGTGGTAATCAATTATCACTTTTAAATATTCTATGGAAAATAATAAAGATAAACAAAATAGCCGCAGAGATTTTTTAATAAATACAGGCTTACTTGGATTAGGATTAGGCCTTCCAGGTAAAGAATTGTTTGCTCATTTGGAAGGCGATAACTTAGACTCAGAAACCGCAGCAAAAAAAGCTTGTAAAATCACCATTCTACAAACCACAGATGTTCATTGCCAATTGCACTCACACGACGAATTGTTTTGGGAGAATGACAAGGCGGTATTTCGAAAAACCGGTGGTTATGATCATCTCGCTGCATACATGAAAAAAATGCGAAAGAAAAATCCCAATACCTTCCTTGTAGATACAGGTGATATGTTTCAGGGATCTGCTCTTTCTGTAAAAACAACCGGAAAAGCGATGATTCCCGTATTAAATGCTCTGGGATATGATTTATATCTTCCCGGTAATTGGGAGGTCATTTACTACAAAAAAAATATGCAAATGCTCATGGGCGGACTAAACGCTCCAAAGGTTTGTGCCAATATGTACCACGAGTTAGAGGGCGGGAAAAAGGGAGAAATGATATTTCATCCTTATAAAATTTGGAATGTTGGCGGCATTAAAATTGGATTTTTAGGCTATACCGATCCATTGGTGCCAATCAGGCAATCGCCCAATTACAGCAAGGGCATAAAATATACCGCGCCGGAAGATAACTTAGCTCATTTTGTGGATGTACTGAGAAACGATGAGGGCTGTAAATTTGTGGTTCTTCTCTCCCATCTTGGCCTATCACAACAAATTGCACTCGCTAATAACGAGGCTTGTAAAGGCGTTGATATTATTTTGGGCGGAGATACCCATGAACGAGTTAGAAAACCCATTGTTTGTAAATATTCCAAAGTTGTTGAACCGGGTGCCTTTGGCTCATTTGTAGGACGCCTTGAATTGACCGTTATGGAAGGGGAAATAACCAAGCAGGAGTATTTTCTTGATGAAATTGCTTCCCAGATGTACAAATCCGATCCCGTGGTAAAAAATTTACTGAAAGAACTTGAACGACCATATCATGCAGAAATCGATCAAATTGTTGGCTATAGTACTTTACCCCTGTATAGGTATTTTGTTATAGAAAACACAATTGACACCATGATTTTGGATGCATTGCGTTGGCAATTGCCGAGGGTTGATATTGTGTTATCAAATGGCTTTAGATTCTGCCCGCCTAATGCTACAGCCGACCAAACAGGAAATATTCCTATAAGCAACGGATATATTTTTGATATGCTCCCCGTTGACAGTACAATCAGAACGGGTGAAGTAACCGGAAAACAAATTAAAGACTGGCTGGAAAAAGAGCTCAACAATGTATTTGCCAAAGATGCAGGAAAAAGGTTTGGTGGATGGGTTATAAAATTTGAAGGAATGCAAATTACATTTAATGCCTACGGCGATATGGGTAGCAGAGTTCAATCAGTGAAAATTGGGACGGAGGAACTTGTTCAAGACAAAATATACAGCATTGCCGCTTGCGAAAGAGACGGAGATCCAGCCGATATGCTGTGTCGGATAAAAAATGTACTCAACCCAAATAATACTTCGTTCACATTGCACAATACAATGCGCGATTATTTAAAAAACAACTCACCCGTTACACCAAAACCCAAAATGAACGCAAAGGTTCTGGATGCACCGCAAAACCTACTTACACAGGTTTTTGGGGTAGATTATCAATTTAGATAATAAACTTTTCTATTAAGCAGTTCTTTTGAAAAGAGCTATGTTACAGTTCATAACCACTTCTACAACTACCTGCTTATCCCGCAGGTAATAAATTTGACCCTGAAAATGAAGGGTGCTTTTGTCGCTGAAGGACAATTTATTCCTTAGAAGGAATGATTTGAGGGCAAACTTGGTCCCATCGGGAAGGTTAATTTGTTGTTTGTGATGGGTGAATCTGATGGATTTTAAAGACTTCAAATTTGTCATAAAAGTAAAGTTACGACAAAAAGGAGTAGTAAAAAAATAAAATTATAAAATATATCCTTTATTTTATAATTGAATATTTTTTTGTTTTTTTATTGACTTTTTACTTTATTTTTCGTATATTGGTTTTAATGAAAAAAATAAAATGGCGTACCTGGCCCATTCACCCTTTTGTGTTGTTGCATTTTTTGGCCGCACTGTTGTTTCTTCACCTTACCTGGATTTATCCCTGTTTATTGTGCAGTATTTTAAGTGGCCTTTGGCATACAAGGGCTGTACAAGCACGAGGCATATCCAAAGGCCGAATAAAAACCCTGAACGCCTTTCTGATGCTTGCAGGGATTGCAAGTTGGCTGGCATTTTGGTTGGTGCCACAGATTGAGGTAGCCGGTTTGTTCACCTTTTCTTTCTGTTTTGGATTGCTGATGCTAAACCTGATGCAGATGAGGGAGAGGGAAGTTTGGATTGGGTGAAGGACTGCAGTGCGCGCGCACAAAACGAACGGATGGTATTACTAAGGTACGCGCGCGCGAGCCCCACATAAATTATCAACAATTGTAATATTTTTTTGGCTGTGAAAATATTTCGTCGTAAATTTATAAATTCATTAAAGCTTAAAAAATTAACAAAACACGCCCTTAGGGGTGCTAACCCTCCTTTGCATAATACGACCGATGAAAGATAAAAAGAACACTGAACAGCACAGCATTGAGAAGATGCTGAAGGAAGCCTACTCTGAATTGCAAACCCGTTGCATACAGGGAGCATTGTGGGATCAAATGCCGGCCCTGATGAGTTTGTCGCAGTTGGTTGACCTGCAACCCGAAGAGGCAGCAGTAATGGCTGTGGTATATGTGCAAACCATACAGGCACGCTTTGTTGGCGAAACCATGGTGAGAGCCCTTTTGATTAATCATTTTTCGGTAAACAAGTGCAGGGTGGCCAAAACTTTGCGGAATTTGGGTGTAAACGGATTGCTGGAACGCAAGTCTGGCGATGATTTTATTCAATTTTATTACCTGACGGAATTGGTGCAGGAAGGCATTGAAGAAAACAATCCGGAAGCCTTTGGCGGCAACTGCCCTGTGGGTTTACACGAGGCGCTGGACTACATGCGTTGCAAACTGATGAACAACGATTACATGACGGAGGCGTTTATAGACAGACACCTGGGTAAGATTTACAAAAAGAACGAGGAACTGACCCTGATGGATTACATTATCAGTAAGACCTTTTATTTTAACAGTGAAAGCACCTATGCCTTGTTGGCAATTTGCTCGAGGGCAGTTTTTGAAAACAAAGCGTTTTCATTCGCCTACATTGACAACTATGTACGCAGCAACCGGGTTAACATACACAGATTGCGGGAGCAGATTCATTCGGGCGAATGGGCACCGATTGAAGAGGGGTATGTGGAAATTACGGGTTCGAATGTGATGGAATTCAATCCTGAATTGCAACTGACCGAAAAGGGGTTTTCGTTTTTTCTGAAGGAATTGAGTCCTGAGTTGCTGAAAAAGCTCAGACAGCGCAGCAGCATTGGAAATACACCTTTGATTTCGCCGGATGAGATTGGAAAACAGAAGTTGTTTTTTGGTGAAACCATGAAAAAACGCACCGACAGATTGGCTAAACTGCTGAAACCGGCCGCTTTTGCCCGTTACCAAAAAACCTACTCGCCCAACGCAAGAATGCGCGGATTGACCTTGTTGTTTCACGGCGCCCCAGGCTGCGGCAAAACAGAGTACGCGTTGCAACTGGCCAAATCATCGAACCGTTCGGTGATGAAAGTGCAGGTTACCGATTTCATGAGCAAATGGGTTGGTGACTCGGAAGCCAACCTGAAAAGGTTGTTTTCAGATTACCGCAAGGCCTGCGGAAATAAAGGTCAGATGCCCATTTTGTTGTTGAATGAGTGCGATCAGATTATTGGGCGCAGAGGGCAGGCAGGAAATGCGGTAGATCAAATGGCAAACTCACTGCAGAATTTACTTTTGGAGGAAATGGAAACCTTCAACGGCATATTGATTGGCACCACAAACCTAACCGAGAATATGGATGAAGCATTTGAACGCCGCTGGACAATTAAATTATTTTTTGAAAAGCCCGACAAAGCGGCGATGGTGCAAATATGGCTAAGCAACATTAGCGGGTTAACACGCAAGGAAGCCGAAACACTGGCAGTAGAGTACAACCTTACTCCAGGCGAAATTGCGAATGTAGCGAGGCGGTTTGTGGTGGAGGGCATTCTGGGCCTGGAAGACAGCCGTTTGAATACCCTGATGGAATTGTGCAGGACAGAGAAATACCAAACTGCGGACAAAAACCGCAGTATAGGATTTGTAAATGTGCAAGAAAATTTGGGAAAAGCAGTTTAGATGACATGTGCGCGGCGGCTTGACGAAAATTGAAATGTAAACCTTATTTCAATTCAGGCCGCCGCGAAATACCTTTGCATGTCATGCTGCGCAAACTGCTGAAACTGACCTCGTTCAAAATTGGGTTATCCATTACCCTGCTGTTTGCCTTGCCGGCCATCCCGGGTTACCTGATTACACCCGACCAAAGCAATGATTGCAACGAAATATTGCCGGAACTGGCCAATCGTGCACCGGGAAGTTCATACAAATACATCAGAATTAAACGAAGCACAAGCGAAACCGAAGGGCTGTTGAAAACATGGCTGCAGGGAAAATCGACACAGGAAGACATTGTTGCGGGTGAGGTGCGGAAATTAAGTCATAAAGACAGCATTGCCTTTTTGCCTTTGGGAGAAATCGTTGTTAAGCGATTTGCAAATAAAGATTTGGTTGCAGAAAGCAATGGGCAGGTTTTTCATAAACAAACCAATTGGCTGGGCACAGACCGGTTTGGAAGGGATGTGCTGAGCCGTTTGATAATCGGGGCAAGGGTTTCGCTTTCAGTGGGTTTTATCAGTGTTTTCATATCCCTGTTTTTGGGGACGATGATTGGAATGGCTGCAGGTTACTTTGGGGGCAGAACAGATTCTGTTTTGTCGTGGTTTATTGCTGTTTTCTGGTCTATTCCAACCCTGCTGGTGGCTTTGGGCTTGAGTTTTGCTTTTGGTAAAGGCTACTGGCAGGTACTGATTGCCTGCGGACTGAGCACCTGGGTGGAAGTTGCACGGGTTGTGAGGGGTCAAACTCTTCAATTGCGCCAAAAGGAATTTATACTGGCCGGGATCATCACCGGATTTGGCCCCTGGTATATGATGAGAAAGCACATTCTACCCAACTTAAAAGGTTCATTAACGGTGTTGGCCACCACCAATTTTGCTGCGGCCATTTTGCTTGAATCGGGATTGAGCTTTTTGGGGCTGGGGATTGCACCTCCTACTCCGAGTTGGGGAAGCATGGCCAAGGAACATTTGGGAAACCTGGTTTTAGACAGCGCCTGGCTAGCCCTG